>Ga0007854_10000080_pt1 | contig 74219 bp, 104 predicted proteins | sample CryBogCBH12Aug08_FD_60382 | JGI IMG/M metagenome (GOLD analysis project Ga0007854, IMG submission 60382) | Freshwater microbial communities from Crystal Bog, Wisconsin, USA - CBH12Aug08 | ecosystem: Environmental > Aquatic > Freshwater > Lake | place: Crystal Bog, Wisconsin, USA | collected... | reverse complement strand
AGTCGCCGGAGTTGTGGACACAGTCGCCGGAGTTGTGGACACAGTCGCCGGAGTTGTGGACACAGTCGCCGGAGTCGGGGATGGTGTCGGCTTTGGATGCGCGTTCGGCCCAGTCCCGCCTCCGCCTCCGCTTTTCTGAGCATATTCGCTAACTTCAAATCTAAAAAATAAAATTAAAATTGTTAGTGCGAGTATAGATGCGATAAGACTATCCTCCATATTATGTTTGTATAAAATAGTATGGCCTCAACCCAGATAAATGGCTTCTATGCAGCCTCGAAAACAGTGGCCAACGTAATCACTTTTTACGTCCAAACACCCATGCCATCAGGTATTCAATATGGCTGGACGCTAACTGGACTATCTGGTATTCAAGGAGATACCCGAGTCGTAGCTACAACCCTTCAGCAGGGGAACTTTCCTCAAAATGGGCCCTACAACGCCACTATAGATTTCCAGGTAAACGCTCCTCAGACTATTCAAGGGGTTCAGCAAGCCGCTGCAGTAACCGTGGCTCCAACACAAATCATAGCGCCTCCGCCTCCTCCCACCCTGACGGGAGCTTACTTTACTCAAATGGGTCTAGTTGTATTTTATTCAAGTGTTCCTTTGCCTCCGGCGGTCGCGCCTGGTTGGACAATCTCAGGCCTCCCGGGTATGCCTTTTAGTCTGAACGTCGCATCAGTCTCTTTTCAGTCGGGAGTTATTGGCCGAGTATCTTACAATGGCATACTCACGGCCACACCAATACCACCTCAGCCCCTGTCATCTCCTCCCGACCCTTCAGCTCTTCAGAAACTCATGTCGGTTCTGCGCCAAGTCGCCGCCTTAGCCGAGGTGCTAGGTGGAAAGATGCTGGGCCTAAGTTCGTACGTTTTCAGTGACCCAGACAAGCTCTCCAGTTACCTATCTCAGTCAGGAAATCTTTTAAATTTTTTTGTTTCTAAAACTGGACTAACATCAGACTCTATTCTCGCCGACCCCACGCAGCTCAAGGGAGTTCTGTCCAGTCTCCCTGAAATTACAAATGCTATTGGGTTCCGAATGAAGGTAGGACGAAATAAATTGGTAGATGGCTTTCTTAATGATAAAATAATGCTCATGGCATTGGGTCAAGGTCAGGTGCTCGTGCCAATGCTCCCATCCACGGATGCGTATCCAAATGGGGTTCCAGTAAATGCTCAAGGTGGTCTGTTCAACCCCAATATCTCGACAGCCTTTGTACCTGCCCAAGTTTCCACAGTACAGCCGCTCGTCAGGGCCCCTATCGAGGACTCAAACTTCAAGGTTCTTCCGAATCACATGCGTGATCTGGATGAGAATGTTCCAGTCCCGCCCTTGGCTCCAGAGCCCCTCACGGAAAAACGCAATCTAGGCTTCAATGCAGGCGGCGTGTTATCCCTTGAAGCATTTGGCCCTCAAGAACAATATATTTCAAATATTCACAACTTTACAGAGAGCCAGTGGACTCCAAAATACGAACAATACACAAACTCTGTTCTGTACCAAGATTACCTAAATTTAACACCTATCGCATCTAATACCTTTATTCAGGCATCTGCGCCTGGCACGTGTATTGTTCAAATACAGCCAAAAAATCAGGGCGATCTGTTGGCGAACATGTTCCTTCAGTGCACCTTGCCTGGCTTACCAGCCGGTAGCAGCTACACCAATCAGATAGGTCGGGCCATTATTCAGCAGGTTGATTTTATTATTGACGATGTTGTTGTAGAGTCTATATACGATGACTGGCTCTTTATCAAAGATCAGGTATTCCTTGATTATGATGAGCAGATAGGTATGTTTAACCAGGTCAATGGAGGTCAGCCAACTGGTACAACTGGTATATCTCCAACAACTCAAGTGCCGCTTACCATACCTCTCGAGTTCTTCTTTTGTAGAAGGCACAGTGGTGGAAATAAAGGACGTGAGCGCCTCCGAAAACCCTTCTTCCCCTTGTGTGCCCTTTGGGGAGGACAAAGAGTTTATATAAAATTTACTTTTAGACCTCAATACTGGTTTACAAACTATTCAGGAACTCTGGATATACAGAACCCTATACTTTTGATTGAGTACGTGAAGATTACGGATTCTGAGAGAATGTATTACAGAAACTCACCCCTCCGGTATATAGTTCCTGTCGTCAAGCGCGATGGCACGGCACCCTATGCAGGTACAGTGACTACAAATATCAGCGCAAATTTTCCAGTACAAATGATTGCCTGGTTTATTCGAAACCAAAACTACGAGTCGACTTCCGCGGCATACTACTCTGTCAGATACTTGTACGGATACGCCACACAATATCAGACGGCGGCTATTCCACTAAACTTTGGAGCAGCATCACAGACCACTTCAGTCAATTACACAGATGTTATCCAGACGGTAAAGATTACAATTAATAATCAGGATATTCTAGACACATTCGCAAACGGGCCTTACACATCCTTTCTGCAGCCTATGCAGCACGGTCTGTCCGTTCCTCAAAAGAATATTTACATGTACTCATTCGGATTGAATATAACAGAATACAATTCGGGTGGGTATCTAAATTTTTCAAAAATTAATTCACAAACTTCCAATCTGACAATTACATTCTTACCACAGTATGCCACGGCGCTTCAGAGTTACAATCTGTACCTTTTCTACTATGGGTTCTCGGTTTTACAGTTTAAGAATGGTTTTGCGGGCGTATCTTATCTTTAATCATGTAGTCAATGATGCCATTGGTCAGGCACCACTTGATAAAATTAAGTTGGGCTACGGTCGTGCTAAGGCCCTGAAACTCTATGCGCTCCGTCCTACAAAAAGGATCAAAAAGTTTCTTAGAGTATCCGTCAAGACTCGACTTATAAGCAACATGGACAGTGAAGGGTCGGCCTGTAGGGGAGTCGTATGTCACGTGGCGATTCTTTGAATAGTTTGTCACGAACCACTCAAGATTCCTAAGGGAAATTCCTTGTGACTTGGTCGTGAGGATATCTTTGAGATTTGTCGAGTTCTCGGGCTCAGAGTAAAACTTCGTGAGAGACTCGAGCAGAAGCTCTGAGCGACCTTGACTCATTAGTTAGTAGGGCCCTCAAATGTTTAAGCCTGGAGCCTCAAGCCGAAGGCTTGGTCTCGTGAAATCACGAGAAAGAGGCCCCGAGGGCCTCCCTCGGTCTAAATGTTTAAGCCTGGAGCCTCAAGCCGAAGGCTTGGTCTCGTGAAATCACGAGAAAGAGGCCCCGAGGGCCTCCCTCGGTCTAAATGTTTAAGCCTGGAGCCTCACGAGAAAGAGGCCCCGAGGGCCTCCCTCGGTCTAAATGTTTAAGCGAGGGCGTGAAGAAACCTTTTCACACGCAGGACAACCCGCCAGGAAAAATGGAGGTAATGTATGCGTGTGAGGAGTGACCACCCCTGCATGGTCGAGACCAGGCTCGTCTTTCATCCTCACAATTGGCTTTTGGTCCCTGTGTGACTTGCAGTAGCCCTCGAACCTCGCGTGCCGTGTACACCTCTTGCCCGAGCCAATCAGGCCGAGACACTGACCAGTAGTAACCTCAAGGGTCGCCGTCTCCTTCATCAGTTTCTCATAGGAGAGCCGATATGTTTTTGAGATGTGATGCAAGACAACCGCCAGACGATCAGAGACCCGGCGGTCGACCTCTGTCTCAACGGCTTGCATGATTGTTTGTTCCATCTCCTTACTCATGACTCGACCGCCTTCTTAAAATAAGAATCTATACTTTTCATCTTGGAATCGTACGTGCCTTTTTTGTTGCCCGCCGTTGCCGCCCCAAATATGAGACGCTCGGGACAAGCACCCACAAGGGGTTCAAGCAGGTCACATATGGGCTTCTTCATCTGGTTCAAGAAATAGTATTGGTAGTCGATCGGAACGCCCTTCTCTTTGGCCCATTCAGGGTCCTCCGCCTTCTCATAGAGCTTTCCTGGGCCCTTGGCAGCCACAAAGGCAACACGGTCACCTTGCTGAGGCTCCGAGCCTGGTGCTCTAGAGCGAATTTTGTCCCTTACGGCCACATGCGGCATAGGAACCTTGTAGTCGGAACCAAGCTGCTTGCTCATCAGAAGCTTATCGACTGTGACCTTCCCGGAGGAGAGATCCTCAGAAGCCTGGCGAGCGAATGCTATGACGGGCCTCGGGTCGCTACTCTCGAGCATCATATCTAGAAGCTTCTTGAGCGTCTCGCGGACAAAGGGGCAACTATCTCTCCGAACAACCTGGAGACCCTTGATGTCCACCTTTTTGAAGACGACAACCGTTGAGCCGTCTGGCCGTGTCTTTCCCTCCCACATCTTGGCTGCGTAGCGCTTCTTGCTGTACAGAAAGTAGGGACAGTAGACCTTCTCGAGCTCTAGATCATTCGGCGCCTTGAAGAGTTTCGTACACTGTTCGGCTGCCAGCAGACCTTGCTCCCACGAGTAGTCTATAGCCTCTTGACCTGTACGCCCCTGTACATCAAATTCAACCATTACTGAGTCAGTATCTCCGTACCTTACGTTCGCCCCTGGAAAGTGAGATTCCACGTAGTTTTTCGTCTCCTCAATCATCTGACGACCTCTCATCGTCACGGTACTCGCGATTGCGATCAGAGGGAGCATCCCCTTGCCGGCCCCAGTAAAACCGTAAATGGAATTCATACTGATCTTGTAGGCGAGCTGCTGGCCGTTATAGACCGCCTCCATCGGCGTCCCCTCTGCAGCCGCCATCAGTTTCTTGGCCTTTTTGCGGAAGGCTTTGAGGTCCGTGAGAATAGAAGGCAGTAGGCTGACTACTGGATTTCCGTCCGCATCCGTCTGCGCAAAGGTGTGCTCTCCGTACTTTTCGTAAGTAACCCCTGGCAGGTTCGCGTAGCGCTTGTCCATCACGAGTGTCGAGTAGCACAGGTTGTGTGCGACCATGATACTCGGATACAGAGAGGCAAAGTCCAGTGCCGTGATGGGAGTGTAGTATGCGCCAGTCTGCGCCTCCAGAACCGTCGCGCCCTCATAGCCATCCACTGGACCTTCGGGTCGCCGAATGGTCGGGATGAGAAAGCCGAGCTGACGGGCCTTGTACGCCATCTGGCTGAAGACCTTGATCTGCTGGCCTCGCTCGCTCAAGAAAGACAGAGGGACCCAGCACGCCTTGGCCATCTCGATCTGGTTCTGAAGCTGGCAGACCTTGGCCATAATCTTGTGAGGCAGGACCGTATCCTTGATGCAGTACTCGGCCACCTCGCCGAGACGCTTGGGGTCTCCCTCTAGAAATCGGGAAAAGATCTCCTTGACGGGCATATCCATCTTTTGGTCCTTGAGGAAGTGCTTGGCACAGGCATTCAGTGAGTAGGACTCGAGTTTGTGCTCGCGCTTGATGTCCTGGAAAAGGTCAAAGACGTAGCGGCCAACCATAGGGACCATCTTGAGCTCGTTGCTACCCAGAGCGCTCGAGGCCAGATGCTTGATTGTGAGTTCTGAGGGCAAGTCTGTGCGGCGGCCCCAGAGCGTCTCGACGCCGAGACGATTTGCACGGACAAAGAGAAACTCGAGATCGAACCCGAATATGTTCCAGCCCGTGATGATATCTGGGTCAATCTCTGCTAGATACTTGCCGAAAGCCTCGAGGAGTTCTCGCTCAGTCTCAAAGGACTCGCAGTCGAGCCCGTCAGTCTGCTTGAGGCAAAGGCACTTGCGCTCACTGATCTCCTGGCCAAAATGGGCAGTCGTCATACCAATCTGAAATACACAGTCTCCTGGAATCTTGGGATCGGGAAAGTTTCCCGTGCTCGAGTAACACTCAATATCAAACGACATCACCTTCAGGGGGGCGATCGAGTCCTTGTCCTTCACGGGAGTAAAGGTTCCACGGAAGTTCAGGTCACAGCGTGTATCTGGGTCATCCATATCTTCAGAAACCTGAATCCAGCCTGTGCTGGTACAGCCAGACACGTGCATGAAGCGTAGGACTGGGTCAAGATTTGCCTCGTAAATCTTCCATTTTTCGCGCTGAAGAGAATACATTGCCGAGCGAAACTCTTTGAAGGTGCGGAATGTCAGTTTGGCAAAGCGTGTGCGGGCACCGTTCTGAAAGCCCCACAGATCCTTGGCGCTAAGGTACTCGATCTTGGCTCCACGAACTTCTGGAATATCAGATCGCATTTTTACAAAAAAGTACGGTTCGAAGACGGTACTGGCAGCCACTGACTTGCCGTCTTCGGTCCGACCATAGGCCCGTACGATGTACTGACCGGCCTCATCATCGTATCCTTCCCAGGCGATTGCTTGAAAGGTTACCATTTTGTTTATTTTTTAGAGTTTGTTCTTTCTAAGCCCCCGTGGACCCAAAGCCGCCATCGCCGCGCTCTGTCTGAGCGAGGTTCTCGTTGGCCACCTCGACCACATCAGGGGTCACGCATGACTCGAGAATGAGTTGAGCGATCCGGTATCCGGGGCGGATCACAAAGGGCTGACGGATGTCGAGGTTCTGCAGGACCACCTTAATCTCACCCTGATAATCTGGGTCGATGACTCCAGCCAGTGTGTCCAGACCGTGCTTTACGGCAAGTCCAGAGCGAGGTGCAATACGTCCATAAGTTCCCTGTGGGAGCTGGATGCTAATGCCGGTCGCGACAACGACCCTATGACCAGGAAGGACGACATAGTTGTCAATACTGAATAGGTCATAACCAACCGCTCCGGGGGTGGAACGGACTGGAAGAGTTGCGTGAGTAACAAGACGTTGAACATTGAGGGCCATTCTAATAGTTAAGGATCTCTGATCTTTATATAATAGATGGCCAGTTTCCACACCAAGACTTTTACAAAACACGATGACTACATGACACCCAAGTCAGCATGGGAGGCTGTCAAGCAGTTTATTCCAAAAGACAAGGTCATCTGGGAGCCCTTTTATGGCGATGGGCGCTCGGGCCAGCTTCTGCGCGAGATTGGCTTTCAGGTTATCCACGAGGACGAGGACTTTTTTCAGACCAACAAGGGAGACATTATAGTGAGTAATCCGCCATTTACGATGGTTCCAGACGTTCTCAAGCGCCTGGTCGAGATCGGCAAGCCTTTCATGCTCATTATGCCAAGTCCAAAAATCTGCACGCAGTACATGCGCTCGCTATTCGCCAAGACCGAAGACCCTATCCAAATCATCATCCCTCGCAAGCGCATCCAGTTTGTGAAATTGGTCAACGGGGAAGTTCCAGAGAATTATGAAAGTAAATGCAACTTTGATTGTTTTTATTACTGCTGGAAGATGGGACTTAAGAGGGACATTATATGGCTAGATAATTAGGATGTCACGATGTCTTCTTCTAGATGTTGACGGCGTTTTGTTGCGTAACAAACCTCTCATCGAGCATGTGAAGCATAATGCAGTGCGTTATGTCGCCAAAAAGTTGCCCGATTGTCCTGACCCTGAAGAGACGAACAAAGTATTGTATTTATCACACGGACACACAGCCAGGGGTCTAAGGAGCGCGTTTGGCATAGACGCTTCAGATTTTAACGATTTCGTCTATGACAAGAATCTGATGACCCACCTTATGGATGTTATCGGATCTAATGAGTTTCGGCTCGATGCCGAAACGGTCCATTCCCTGACTGAACGTGGATGGCCAGTGACTCTGTTTTCAAACGCGCCTTATCAGTGGGTTCGTCCAGTCGCTCTTGCCATAAATGACCAAGTCAGCATTCGGTGCCCAGGACCCGACACTTCCGTGGCCAACTTCAAGCCGGACCCGTCTTTTTACAAAGAGTTTGACTCGGCGTGTGATTCTTATTACTATGTAGACGACTCTCTTAAGAACCTCGGGGCGGTGCGCGCCTTTCCGAACTGGCGCCCGATCCACTTCACCGAACGCAAAGATGTGCGCCTCTGGTGTCCGCAGGTGAGCTCATTGCCCGAGTTGGCCCTTAGCCTAGGGACCCTCTCCTCACGGGGCTAATGCGTTTCATTTTTTTTATAATATTTCCAAGAACATTTCGAGGAAGAATATTTCCAAGCTGATGGATTGTGGCGGCTATACGGCGATTCATAATTGGTTTACGCAGACGGACTGCTGCTTTGCGCGTGAGACTATTAACGCGCGCGGTCCGTGAAGGACTCGTGCGGCGGGCGTACCGCCTCGCATTTTCGCTATAAACCCGGCGCTCAGCCTGTTCGTAAAATCTTTGAACATTAGCCGCTGGCCAGCGCCTCTTGAGATTATTTAATTCTCGGTTAATTTGAGCAAAGGTATTCTGATTCGCATTGCCCCTCGCGTTATATACGCGGCGGGCCAAATTCACAATCATGCGTTTTGTATTTGGGTTCAACGCCATTTACTCTAAGACAATAAAATTGTCCCACCGACAACAGCACCAATCCCCGCAATCTGTTTGAGCCCAATACTCTCCTTCAAAATGAGGACCGCCAGGGCTGCTACAAAGACGGGGACTGTTGAGGTCAGTGCAGTTACTAGTGATATTTCACCATGATGAATAAGACTAAAATAAAGAATGTTGGCCAGAAAGCCAAAGACTGTCGCGGCCAAGATGGCCAAGACTACTGGCACGGCCAGACTTCGCATCTCTGTACTTAGGTGTTCGCTATGCCACCCTATGTACATAAGTGTCAAGGCAAAATATATTACTGAAGAAATTACTAAAATCATGTGGTGGCTAAGATTCTTGACGGCGTGTTTCTGTATCACGACCTGAAGAGCCGTTAGGGCCGCAACTGTCAAAGCAGGTATAACGATGACATTAACCATTAAGTTTTACAAAGTTTATTTTTCTATACATTATCACATTCGCCATGTTACCCAAGATGTGAACCATACAGTGAAGTATGATAGTCTGATAATATCTATTTATAATGTAACACATAATTGCTAAATATGTTAAAACTAAAAAATACAATTGATTCGAAGAGTAAAAAGATGTGTAGGTGTTTAGAACACTACACGACGAAACCGTTGCTATATCCATGTTACGCCTGAATCCATACACGGGATATCTCCAGTAGTTTAGGGAAGTACCAACTATGGCCAATGAACACAAAGCGCCCTTCATGTCCCCTTTCCATGCGGCCGCGACGGTGGTTAATAACGTGAGTAAACTCGTCTTGAGAAAGACATCACTTTGTTCCTTGGAACAAGTCCGCATTGTCTTTTACAATCCCAAAAACTTTATAATTTGACTCCGAGTGCATGCGAGCCAGTGAAAAATCTCACCCACGATGAATGTCCAGATCATGACAATCCAAAAACTTTTAAAATTAAATATTTTGAAAATTCCAAAAGCCAAGAGAACCGTCATCACCGTGTCGACAAGGGCGATGTTGAGAATAGGGATCCGCCACCGATGGACACCCGTTCCTGGCGCGCCAAAAATATTCTTATATGGGCACTTTCCCATTATTATTATACGAGTAGATAATAGATGGGCAACTGGTATCAGTTGTTTTCATACTGGGGATATGGCCTAGGACTTCTCTGGGCTGCAGGCCTTCCTGTTCCAAGTCCAAAATTAATTTTATTTTTAAATTTTTTGTTTACAGTTTTTGCAGGGATTGTGCGTTTGTTGATGCGCAAGCGGATGGACCCTGGAGTTTCGGCTTTTATTCTTGTGACTCACGGTTTGGCAGCATGGCTCGTGCGCAAGGCACCCATAGATATCCAGGGATCTTTGATTGTTTTCCTTTTGTACAATTTGAGTCTGATCCCTCAAGGAACAAGCCTTATTGGCCAGTGGCGTGAACTATGGGTCGAGCCACCAAAGAGTTTAGGAGATTACCTAAAGAGTAGGGGTCTTTTGTAAGTAACTATGTGCGGAATCTACATGTGTACCGCAGGCACAAAGCCCCCTGAGCACGTCCTCAAGCACCGAGGGCCAGACCAGTATGTAAATATGGACGGAATGGTCATCTGGCGACTGGCCGTAAATGGCGGTCTAGAGGGTCTTCAGCCAATTGAGCACAACGGCAAGTGGATTGTAGCCAACGCAGAAATCTATAATTATCTTGAACTTGGTGGATTTGAGGGCCTCTCCGACTGCGAGGTGATCCTGCCCGTTATTGAGGAGTATGGACTTTCCCGGGCCTGTGATCTCTTCCGGGGCGACTTTGCCTTTGTGTATACGGATGGTGTTGACACCTGGGCAGCACGCGACTCGGTCGGTATCCGCCCCTTGTTCTACTGTCGTCACGCCAAGGGCATCGCGTTCGCCTCTGAGGCCAAGGCGCTGCTCCAGTTCCACCGCCGAATCGACATCTTTCCACCCGGTCACTTGTATGATTCCCGTCTAGACAAGTTTATTTGCTGGTCTCCTAATTACTGGCCTTGCCCGCGCGATGACACCGACGAAGCCTTTGTACAGTCTCATATTCGTCACCTCTTGACGGAGGCGGTCGATCTGCGGGTCCATGCGGGCCGACCGGTGGGTTTCTTTTTGAGTGGGGGGCTGGACTCTTCGATAGTGGCTGCTCTAGGAGCGCAGAAACTTGGGAAGATCAAGACTTTTTCCATTGGACTGGAAGGAGCCCCAGACCTCTTGGCCGCGCGTGAGATGGCCAAATTTATCGCCTCTGATCACACCGAGGTTCACTTCACGGTCGAGGTGGGTCTCAAGGCGCTCAAGGAGGTCATCTGGCACCTGGAGACTTATGATACGACGACCATCCGAGCCTCCGTGCCGATGTATCTCTTGAGTAAGTATATCAAGGAGAATACTGATATTCGAGTCATTCTGAGCGGAGAAGGCTCGGACGAACTCTTTGGAGGCTATCTGTACTTCCACTCGGCACCGAGTGTCGACAAGTTTCGGACTGAGACGAATCGCCTTGTTCAGGATGTACATATGTTCGATGTTCTCCGGGCCGACCGCACAACGGCCGCACATGGCCTGGAACTCCGAGTCCCCTTCTTCGATCGGGACGTGATAGACTATGTGATGGATGGTTTCAGCACGGAGATGAAGATGCCCCGGGACGGCTACGAAAAGTACCTCTTGCGCAAGGCGTTCGAGGACTTGTTGCCCCGAGAGATTGCCTGGCGCCAGAAGAACGGTATGAGTGATGCCGTTGGTTATGAGTGGGCCACGGCCCTCCGAAAACTCGGAGAGGCCAAGTACCAAGAGATTTTTAGTTCTCACTTCAAGGGATCCTTGGACCATCTGGTTCCCTACAAGTGGATGCCGCGGTGGGTAGAGGCGACTGACCCAAGCGGCGCTCTGCTCCCTGTATTTCATCCATAGTGAGCCGTTGATAAAATTAATATAGTAATACAGAAAGAACAAGCAAAAACATCTCTAAAAAAATGATGATTTCTAACTGGGACGATGACGGGCACGAAAACCTGACTCTCGACATCCTGGACCATTCTGAGATTTTCGTGCGCCGCCCTACACATCGGGCACGAAAGTTTCACCTTCATACACTTCACAAGACACTCCACGTGCATAATCTTCTTACAGCACCCGAGCGTCGCAAGAGTTCCATCAAGTTCAGACGTACATATAGGGCACTCGTCATGCTCCATATACTAAAGACTGTGATCTTATTTTTAATAAGATGGATATGTTTCCTCGCTCAGAGGAAGGTCATATCATAGAGTTATACCAGTTGGGAGACTTTTGTAAAGATCTTGATAAAAAACGGAGAATCAATCCAATGGGAGAGAATGTATACCTTTTACCCGACGGACGTATCGTCCGTGATGAGGACAAAATAATAGCGGCCCAAGAGATATGGAAGGAGCGGGCCTATGCGCCCCCTGGAACACTTTTCGCCAAGAGAGGATACATGTACAACAAAACTTTTAAAAACTTTATTAATAATAAGAATGAACATTCATAACGCCGCATGGAATGGCGACATGAATAGGGTTAGGACTCTTTTGAACCAGGGAGTCAGCCTGAATTCTGTGAACCGGGTCCACAATCACACCCCTCTTGTGATTGCGGCGAAGCGTGGCCATTTGAACCTTGTGAAATACCTTGTCGGCAAAAACGCATCAAGAAAAAAGAATATTCAAGATGCTTTTGTAGCAGCCCTCGGGCGCGTCTACTTTCCAAACAACAAGAAGATTGCTTGGGAAAATCACATTGCTATAATCAAATACTTGATTAACAAAGGTGCGAACGTGAATGCGAAGAATGGCACCATGAATCACACGCCGCTCCTGGTTGCAGTGACGCGTGGTCGGTCAAACATGCCTGTAAAAAAAATTAATGAATTACTTGATATACTCGTTAGGGCGAAGGCGAAAAACATGAGCTATCTCAAGAACTATCCTAATAGTTCTGAAAGGAAGTTGATAGATAACGCAATCATGAGAAACAAAAAGCGAAAAAACTCTCGTAGTGAGGCGATTTTGACCCTTCTGAGTTTCAAGGGTAACCACGGGCGAATGGATCCCCATGTTGCGCATTTGATTGCCAAGACGGCTGGATATTAAAGATTTCTTACGCATAGTAGGTATGGAGGGTTGGATCGCCGTGACCCGTACGCCAACTCTCGGCCAGAAGCCTCGGCGTGTAACTCTAAAGAATAAGAATTATGTAGTTTGGCGCGATGATAAACACACCCCGCGCATTCAATCAGATGCGTGCAGGCATCGCGGTGCGTCTCTGTCAGGCGGAAAGGTCCGTGATGGTTGCGTGGAGTGTCCGTACCATGGCTGGAAATATACAGAATCATCTGTCACCCAGCCATGGTCCAGCACGCCCGAGTATTTCCTGAATGAATTCAACACGTGGGAAAAGAATGGACTTTTGTGGGTCCGTCCAGTTGGTCTTCAGGGTCCAGAGCCGCCTGATATTCCACACATGACTGAACTTGGATTCAACACTGCCTGGTTTGAGACGACTATCAAGCAATCGGCCCAGTTGATCATCGAAAATGGTATAGACCCCTGCCATGCTTCGTGGGTCCACGCAAACCCTCTTGGATTTGGGAGCGACTCTGAGAGGCCAACGAATGTAATTCATGAAGGAAATACCATAGAGTTTGATTATATACCGAACAAGGATGGAATTTCTACCAAGCTCTTTGGTCTTGACACGACCAAGAATTTCCACAAGTTTGTCTTGCCCTATACGACCTGGTCCGACGTGATTATCCATGGCGGGAAGATCCTCACGACGTACGTGACGCTGTGTCCGGTATCAGATACTGAGACGAAGATGTTTGTAGGATTTTCACAAAACTTTGGGGTTCCTTCGGATCTCTTCATTCTCATGGGCAAGGCGATCGTAGAGCAAGACCGCGCAATTCTTGAAAATATAGACCCTTCTTATAGGCACAAGGGCATCCCGGGAGAGCATGATGACCTGGTTGAGGTCTACCGCAAGTCTCTCCAAGGGCTAGTGTTTCGTTAGAGACCCCGAAGGCGTGCAATGTACCTGTTGTACTGCTTCATATTTGCGGACTTTTTCGCGGCCGAAGCACCAAGGCGCGTAGGTTTTATAGCGACCATAATAGTCCCGTTAGGATTTATGACAGTTCGGAACTTATTTTTAGGAAGGTGTTTCTGGCGCGCCAACCAGCCGCGCAGGGCTGCCTGAATCCTCTTGGAGGCTGTGTTTTTTTGTAAGTTGGCGTTATTAAACAACGGCTGACGAAGAACTGGAGAACGACGGATCGGTGACGGCGGTGAGCGCCGTGGGCGATTCCTTGGGCGCATAGCATTCTGTCTAGCGAGTGAATATACAACGCGGGGCGGTGATCGGGGGCTGGGAGAACGACGGATTGGCAACGGTGAGCTCTGGTTGGCGGCTGTCCGAGTGTTGAAATTTACACGACGGGCTGGTGATCGGGGGCTGTTCGGCATTTACTTTATATATAGAAATTTATGAGACTGAGTAAAAACTAGGTTCTGTGTCCTCGGGCCGCATCTCGGGAGCAGGAGACTCAAACACAATGGACCCCATCACCACTATCGAACAAGAGATTGCGTCTATCCGCCAGAAGGAGCTTGAGTTGCGTAGTAAGCGCGACTACCTCCTCATCAAAGAGGCCGAGAAAGAGATAAGGGCCTCCATTCCCTCTGCAGCCACAGAGATTGCCAAGGCTCTTATCAACGTTCACACCCAGAATGAGGATGGCCCGAGCATAGACTGCCTCTTCTGGATGCAGACACCCGAGGTGAATACGGCGGGGCTTCTACAGATGGCCGAGTGGCGCGATGCCGAGACGATCGAGATATTCCTGAAGAATGGCGCTGATATAAATGGTGAAGATGAACAGGGTTTCTCTGTTCTGGAGATGGTTATTCAGGGCCACGATGGATACTGGCGGGGCGACTCATGTCATTGGAACGAGCAAGTCTTCAAGGTTCTGGCCAAGTACAAGGTTAATAGGTATATTCAACACGGGTGGATCATCCCGCAGTGCTGCGACGGCGCCCCCAAGTATGTTCGAGACTTTCTAGGACTAGATGATGATGTGTAAAAAAAATCTTGCGTTAAATTAAATGCCCAGTCCAAAGAAAGCGTCCCCCGCGCAAGTGGCGAGAGCCGTAAATGTTCTATATGCCAGCGGAAATATGAGTCTTCGTCAAGCAAAGACTATACTGAAGAACGCAGCTCCTACGCACAAAGGGGGCAATCCCTTCTCGACCGCCGCGACCCGGAATCGCGCCAAGAATATAGTGAATGTCTATGGACGTCCGTCCATGGGTGGTGGCTTCAACTTTCACCGGAGATGAAGTAGTGTAAAAATTCGTGTTCTGTTCCTTCCAGTGTCCCCCTAGAGCATGAGTCTTCCAGACTCGAACACGATGACACGTGAGATTATCATAATGGTCGGCTTCCCAGGGTCCGGGAAGTCTACTTTTGCGCGCGGACTTGATGCGACTATCATTTCTGGGGACGAATTAAAGACGGCCCCAAAAATGATAAAGACGGCCGAGTCGGTTCTGAAGGCGAACCCCGGTCAATCGATAGTGTTCGATGCGACGAATGCGACCCGGGCCCGAAGAGCCGAGTATGTGGCCTTTGCCAAGAAGCACGGCCTGCCCGTGAAGTGCATCCACGTGGCGGCCCCCATCGAGACCTCTATGGAGCAAAATAGCGGGCGCGAAAAGCCCGTGCCAAAGATTGCCCTGTACCTGTACCGCAAGAAGTTCGAGAGGCCGAGTGCTGATGAGGGTATGGAGATTGTTGTAGTGTAATAAAAACTTGCGTTATATCAGTATGCCAGTCAACTTGGAAACACTCCAGGCTATAATGAACGATGTTAGGCCAAAATGGCCAAAGTTGCGTAAATATATAGGCGGGGGTGAGAATGGGCCCGTTTTTGAACTGAATGACGGCCGGTATATGAAAATCATAGCGAATAACGCGCCTCAGGAGTGGAGAACGCTCCAGCGTCTTCAGGGGACCCATGTCGTCCCTCGATTTAAGAAGAACAATCATCTGACTATTACATTTGGATCTACCCCAAAACAAAAACTTGCGAAAATTCTGAATACGAACTATGTCGGAAACAAACTGACAGTTGTGATAATGGGCCGGGTCGGTGGAGGACAGGCGATGACATTGCGCAATTATATAAAGAAATATCCATATGCAAATAACCATCATATCCAGAATCGCATCTTTCACATAATCGATCAGATGCACATACGGGGCGTGTCTCACGGTAACCTTCATCATGGGAACATTCTCGTGACGGTAGGTCCGACCGGGCGCATCACGGCGATGTGGGTTATCGACTTTGGCCGCTCGAAAATATTTAACCTGGGGAAGACCGAACGCCAACATTATTCTCAAATCAAATCTAACAGATCACACCGGACACTAACATTGAACAGAAAACACTATGCTAATCTTCCGGTATACAATAATTCACGACTGAATGTGAATATGGCAAATGTTCATTATGGAAGAAATTATCCCAAGAATCGCGAGAATAAAATAAAGAAATTCAGACTGAATATAGCCGAGAATCTAAAACTCTTAAAATCGCCCCGTAAAGTGTCTTCTGTTCGGCGAACAAAGAGCGCCAGTCCGCCCCGGAGGCGCGTAAAAATTCGCGCCCTGTCCAAGTCAGTTACATCAAAAGCCCTGAAACAAACATACAGGAATTAGGGTTCTGTTCCTTAGGGTCGAGACCAAGGAGCACGAGTCTTTCAGACTCAAACAAAATGGCTTCATTCTACAACATTGTCCACAAGACTGATAAGAGCTTCGCGCCGTTTCACGCATCTACACACGAGTATGCGACTCGTCTGTTTTACGGAATCCTCGCCAACAAGCCTGAACTTGTTGGCCTCCTAGAGATTGTGGAGATCACCCCAGAAGAACCCAAGACCGCCAAGCCTGCGCTCGAGCGCCCTTGGAACTGCTCGCTTACTTATTGAAGTGTAATAAAGGATTCTCTCTACATTATAGCATGGAACTAAGTGTCTGCGCGCCCGTTCGGACCGATTTTTTCGCCAAGAGAGATGAGAGAGAAAAGGCCCTTAATTTGTCGTTAGAACAGCTAGAAGCGTTCAAAAAGCGCTCACCCGAAGCCATCTTTCCCAAAGACATCTATGGCCCCGTGACGAATCCAAATATCCTGTACGCCTCGGAGTATATTCGTTTGCTCGAGGCAGCCGTACTGGCCAAAAAGTCGCTCGAGATGATGGACATAGTCCTTGAGGGCCTTATGCACGAGCGTATTAAGATACTCGAGGACTTATTGAAATGATGGCCAAAGGAAGACACAGGGGTATGATTCCCCACACGGCCGACCAGAAGTAGTTGAAGTACTCATAGTATCCCTTGAGACTCGGGAATATCATAAATATTCTGAAAATAAGATCCAAAAGAACTCCGTAGATGGCCAAGTTCACAAAGGTGACAGGTATCCCAGACAACAGAAACAAGGCGTAAAATAAAGACATCATACCCCCAGCCACGAATACAGATTCCGCTCCCCCATGAAGCCGAAAGTAGTCCTTGAGTCCCCACCCTGTCGGGCCTCCAAGACCGCCCCGAACACCCATCTGAAGCAGAAAGTCTCCTACGAACCCAGTGAAGCACGCCACAGCCAACAACAGGAACTTATTCATTACTTTCTTCAGACTTTTTATTTTCAATAAGTGGCGGGAGTTTGGGAGTTCCCAAGAGATTCATGGACTTGCGGACTGCTGTATAGGCCCGTTCTACAAAGTCCACATGTCCATTCATCTTGGCGCATTCCTTTTCTATCTTGGACAACCTCTGATCTATGGAGGCAAGTATCTTTTTGATTTCCTCAAACTCCATTTTAAATAATATTGTTTAGTAAAATTAAATGAGCAATAGACTTTATGTAAATTTCAAGAGGTTCGAACGCCGCCTGCGTAATTGGGAGTCGAATGCACAGGGATTTGGAAACGGCCCCGCCCCTCGACTTTCGGCTGCGAACTATGAAACCCTGGGCCGAATTAATCAAAATATAAATAATTTTAAGAAGCGGGTAAACAATTCCGTAGCGGCCAACAAGGCCCGTGGAATAAAGAGCGCCGTGGGAAGGATCACAAATCTCGAGAAACGCCGATTTAATTACACCGCCCAAGGCCCAAGCCCCCGTACGCGTCAGACACTCATGACGGAGATTGCACGCCTAGAAAAGCAGATAGGCAACAAGATTAAGATGATTAACAAGGCCCGGGCAAATGCTCAGCGTGCTGAAAGCGCCCGAATTAAACGTCTAGTCGGCCGGGCAGCGCTTCACTGGCGCGAACGCACCGCGCGCCCCGCAAGCAAGGGAAGTCCGGGTGGCCGACGCCATCGCACGGCCAAGCGCGCTTTTAATTTGCGAACTGGTCGTATTCGCAACGTCGGCACGAGCCCCATGCCCTCGCCGCCGAGTCCGCGGTTTCGCAATCGTGGAACATCCATGAGTCCGAAGCGCCGAAAGACATAAGGAACTCGCACGTTGAGTACCTAAATGTACATAGTGTGCTCTTTGGCTGGTGGGGGTGCTCAGCACCCCCGGTGTCCCGTATGGGCCCACTGAGAATTCTTTCCACTGTTGTGCCGAACGCATAGTTCTGGCACGTCTACATCAGCAAGCAAAACGCGAGGGAGTAAAGCCTGCCCGTTTTGTTCACTGGACCTATAGAAAGTTTGGCCCTTTGATAATCCAAAGGACCCGTAAGGATGGCCTTCCCGGATGTTCTATGCCCTGCGTTGTCTGCAGGAAAGCCCTAGACCGTATCAGGATGCCGTGGATGGCCCACGTTGATTACAAGTGGTATTCAAGCACAGACCCAGATGTCCCAAAATCCAAGCCGACCAATAAACAGAGATCGACTATGTTTGCTTGACTGGTGGAAAAATAGACCCGATGACCTTGGCACACTCAAGGGCAACCTCACGATGCTCTTTCTGCGTGCCGTTTCCCGACCTCAGTTCAATATAGTGAATCCAAGACCTTAGAGTGCCGTTTACATACATACGTGAAGGAGTCATACCTTCGGGCAATACAACTCGGGCCTGCTCACGGGCAATTCCCTTCTCTATCGCCCAGTTGTACGCCTCCTCGGCCGCCTCTGAAATGATAGTCTGTTTCAGAAGCCACTGATATTTAAGAGAATTATCATCCGTCTCTAGGCTGTTCTGCCTATTCTTAGAATCCTGAAGGCGCGCCTCCCGTGGTTCAAAGTCTAGAGATGGAATCGCGTAACGCTGTGAAAACTCCTGAAACGAGAATGACCTGTGACGCAGAATCTGCCGAGCAATATCCCGGGTCGTCTCAATCTCCAGACATACGCTGACCATCTCAAGAGGAGACCAGTGCTTATTGCGGATAAGATATCCTATAAGTTTCTCATTGTCCTGATTTTCAGGGTTTGATACGCGCGCGCAGTAAGCAACCAGGTCTTGAAGTGTCTGTTCGACAGGACCAGGTGGCTGAGAGTAACTCACAAGTGAGACTTTCATTTATTTGGAATAGTTTAAATTCCTTAAATGCTCCTACCGAGGCTCGAACTCGGATTTGCGGCTCATAAGACCGCCACACTAACCAGTTGTGTTATAGGAGCGTTTGGGGTCTCCCCCACTTATACTACTTTTATTCTCTTTATCACTTAAAAGAAAACATATCAAATCTAATAATGAAGACTGGTGAGGGAGAACTTAACATGGATTCTTTCTACGAGGCAGCCGATGACATCTTCCGCCCCGTCATGGAGTCATCCGTTGTCCTTGCAGGTCACTATGCCAAGGCTTGCGGGCGTCAAGGAATCACGCAAAAGGACATTTCCTTGGGCCTAATGTACGCCGCTCGCAACGTCGCTGGAAAGCAACTCGGTACCCTGTATCCTGAGATTTATGAAGAAGAGGAAGAGGAAGAGGAGGAGGAGGAGGAAGAGGAGGAGGAAGAGGAGTGGACCGAGTACACGGGCCAAGATGATGATATAGCCAAGAAGATGAATGAGTGCGCGGCAACATTTGACGCTTGGGAGCCCGAGGAGTTCTATCTGAAGGCGATCAAGAGCGCCGCCTTGAAAGCCCGTGACTCCTTAGGTCTTGATCAGGATCAAAACGAGTAGCGTACCAGGCCCTAGGAGCCTTTTTCTTAGAAACTAAAACAAACTTGTAAACGCGAGCGACACCCCACTGGTTCGCCGTCATCCCTGGACGACTCCCACCCGTCTGCCAGGCACGACGCCCCCTGTCATAGACTGTATCCAGAGCCTTCAAGGGGATACCAGTCCTCTTGGAAATTAAACTTTTGTTAAACTTTAGTCCTGGGTAGACCTTGTGAAACTGCAGGGTCCATCGCGACTTGCGTGGCTTGGCAAAGCTATTGGATTTTCTTAAAACAAAATTTTTATTTTTTTTTCTTTTCATGAGTTCCCGCTCACGTGTAAACTTTAGCATGCGACTTAGCCCGCTAAAGTACCTCTGGGGCCATGTGCGCTTCAGGGTTATGTGCCGAGGATGCCTTTTCATTAATATTATTTGTATATTTTAATGGACCTGAATGAGTTGTACTACAGGTATGAGGCGGCTGAAAATGCGGTCCGGCGGGCGCCCGATCCCCACTCCCGTATAATGGCGGTGGCGGCCCTGTCGCGCGCTTTTTACGCGCTTGGCCATGCTATAGGCGTGCCTTACCACAACAACAGGACCCTGAGAGTCATGAGACGTAATAATATACGGACACTTCAACCTGGTCAGGAGCCTCCAGAATTTCACAGATTTCGTAATAACGCATGGGAGCGACGCGCAGAGGCGGCAATAAGAGAATTGAAGAGGCGATACAGGGCCGCGACTATTTCTATCATGCCTTCCCTTCCGCGTAATATGCAAGAGGAGATACTCCTAAAATTGGGGTCTGTGTTCTAGGGTCCCTGGATGGAGGGTAGTAATACAAATAAGAATGTATAAGCGCCCAGTCATCAAGTCTACCAAAGTCCACGCGCCCCCGTCTCCTTGGGTCGCCAAGATCAACGATCTCATCGCATGCGGCAAACTCGTACATGTGGACACCGACGAGAAAGGCCGAAAGATTTACCGTCTCAATAATTTACTCGCGTAATAGTAGAATGGCGTGCTGCGGCACAATCAGGAGAGACACCCCCCTATATGTAATATTGCCGTATTTCAACTACTGCGGTTTCAAATCGCGTCATCGTCTCTTTATAGAATGCGTCGAGCGCCTCCAGAAGACGCCTGGTATACGCATCGTCATCTCAGAGGCCCTTGGCCCCCTGCCCTTGCCGAAACTCGGCGTGGTCCATTTCACCTTTAACATCCAGGACCAAATATGGATAAAGGAAAGTCTAGTGAATATGGTTGTCCCGAAGCTCCCTGCCGACTGGCTCTACTTGGCATGGATAGATGCTGATTTAACTTTTTTAAATCCCAATTGGGTCGAAGATACACTGAAACATCTCAAAACAGATGATGTTGTTCAACTTTTTCAGACAGTCATCAATCTTGGCCCCCGCGGCGAGGCTCTAAAGATTGATAAAAGTTTTGGATACATGTACAAAGATAGTGGAACCAAGTACGTAAAGACGGACAAGTACGGCTTTTGGCACCCAGGCTATGCGTGGGCCTGTACGCGCTGGTCTTGGGAAAAGATGGGCGGGCTCGTGGATTGGGCTATCCTTGGCTCGGGCGATCGCCATATGGCCATGGCTTGGATAAATCGCGTCAAGGATAGTTTTCCTGGAAATATAAATATAAATTATAAAATTCTTTTGATGGTCTATGAGAATCGGTGTAAAAACTTCCGGCTTGGCTATGTACCTGGTACGCTCCTTCATCATTGGCACGGAAGTCTTGAGAACAGGCGATACAAGGAGCGCTGGCAGATACTGACCGAACACGACTTTGATCCCACAGATGATCTCGAGGCCGACTCGCGGGGCCTGACTTGCCTTTCAAAAAAAGGAAAAAGAATTTCAAAAGATATTTCCAATTATTTCCATGAGCGCAAGGAAGATGAGTAGTGTGTTCAAGGGTCCATGGTCCAAGACCTTCCCTCTAACAACAAAATCATGGCCGAGTTTCTCCGTAACGCACTGAGCGCAGTGACCCGTGCCCAGGCGAGCAAGGGAAATGATATGGTCTATGCCTGTGAGGCGGCCTGGGCCGAGTACTACTGGCACGCCTTCCTGAAGGTCAAGGGAGGGGCGCACATTCGGACACAGGTGTCGGAATTTCACGAGCTCATGGAGGCGCGACACACGGAGCGGGCCCTTCAGATTTTGAGTCGTGTGTCCTCGGCCCAAGATGGCGACATCTGAGTTTCTAAAATGGCTACATTCGCCACCATACCCGTAAAGTTTGCTCCCAAGCGCAAACTTATCGACTTTGCAATGCCCAAGTGGCGCAATAAAATTGGCGAATTTGACTCTCCCGACATCTTCTCCTGGGTCAACTGTTTGTACCAGGACAAGGTGTTTCCTACGCGTGCCGAGTTTAACCTAGCTTATGATGAGCACAGGTGTGATTGGGCACGCAGGCCGATGGTCATCAGCAAGGAGGACCTAGACGCACTAGAAGAGGAGCACAAAGAGGGGGCATTCGAGGACACGACCAAGCCGGGCCTGGTCGCCAAGTTCCTGGAAAAAGCCCGCAAGGCTCTAGCTAGTGAGAAAGTTGTGTTTGTATATTAATATGGATATCGAGCTTCAACCCCTTGTCACTGAAGTCCCGTCTCCGCCGCGCGCGCCACCCTCCCCAGTCGCCCCGTGGCTCCCCTTAGTCTCTATATCTATAGGAATCTTCGCCCTTTGTTTTCAGGTTTTTGTTCTTTATCCATGGCACCTGGAGCTCTCTTCACAGTTTGAAGGACTTCAGAGAGACTGTATGACGTTGGCGTCTAGAGGAGGCATGTAGTTTACGGCGGGTATCGCATCCTCCGAGTTTGTCTCGCCTATGGGCATACAGACCCGAGGGTTGCCGCCGAAAGAGTTGGGACCAGGGACAAGATAGTAGCCTCGTGGACAGACGGGCCGGCGCCCGCCGGCGCGAGAGAGGGGTGTGTAAGTAATGAAAAATCCGAAAACAAAGAGGAGAATAAGACCTGCAATGACAGCTTTCCTCATTAATCTAACTTGAGAAAACTTTTGAAGCGTGCGAGGATCTTCCGCAAGATGCGCAAGACTCTCTCACGGAGCGTTGGCGCCGCCGTCCTGACGGTCAGTGGACGAGTGCTCCATGTCTTGGTTGTTTCATCATAGCAAACCTCCATTATTTAAATTTACGAGATTCTCCTTTAAGAGCGTTTGCTTCCTTCTTGGCTTCGCCCGCTGCGTCATCACCAACTTCTTTGGCCGCTTTCACCACCTTACTCTTGTGGTAAAAAGTGTAGTAAAGGACCATTCCCAGAATAATAAGTATTCCAATCACGAAAGCAATTGTAGGGGCCCATGTCGCAAAGAGACCTGGCGCTTTGGTCGCCGCAACCACACCCCCTCCCGTAATAGCAGCGGCACCAGCCATGCCTGCGAAGGATGACGTGACGGTTGTTGGCGTCCACTGGCGCTGAGGTTCTTCTGGTTGTGGAGAGCCTCTGCTTCCTGGCCAGTAAATGCGCTTACGTAATGACCCTATGTATATACGTTCAGTGACTGGAGCGCCAACTCCCCCCTGCATACCAGGCCCTCCAGGTATACTCGGGACTCCCATTATTCCTGCGGCGGCGGCTCCTGGAAGACTCGCGGGAAGACCCGGAACTCTCGAAGCCAAATTGCCCATTTTTCCAGCGCCCCGCATAAGTAGCCTGGCAGCCATCTACTATACAAAAACTTTTTATTTGCACTTAGTATGAAGCGTTTTAATGCCCTAGTAAAAGAGGCCACTAAAACGCGCCGTAATGCGCTCGCTGAAATAATAGGAAACAGAATTCCCTTTGTAGTCACACCCTACAAGGACAGGAAGGGGCGCGTTATTTATAAAGCCGTCAGGGAAACTTATTTTGTAATTTCAAATTATAAAAAGTATTACGGAATCAAGGCGGCTGGGCCTCTTCACCTGCTGTCAAAAGCCCCAAAGGCAATCCGTCCAGCCCGCCAAAAGTGATTACCATGACAAGGTTGGCCCATCTGTTTTGTATTTAGGAGTCCACTCGAAAGAAAACCAGTCCTTCTGTGGAGGGACCGCCGCGCCCTCGCCGAAAGTGACGTGCCAGCATTTCTCCAATATATATCCAAATTCTACAGTAAAATCCAAATTATGTGTAAATATGTAATACCAGCCCTCGTAAAGCATCTTGGGGTTGGCCAGTATCCTCTCACGGGTAACTATAAACTGCCCCCCTTGCTCGTAGACCCACGGAGAATCTTCATCGGGAAACTCCCCCTTGAAAGGAATACAAAGCTTTCTGTAAAATGTATATAGTCTTGTAAAATAACGAGGAGTGAATATTGAAGTCTCTTTGCCCCTCTTTGCGAGCTCATCCTTGAAAGAATCCCCAAATGTTGTGTTATTTATGGGGATAAAACCATACTTTTTCCAGTTGGCTCCCTCGATCACCTCGAGGAGGGGCCTGTCATGCCTCTGATGAGGGCTCGTCTCGTGCCCGTGAATAAAGGCCACGGCCTCGGGCAGATTGTCGTAATTCTCAATGATGTATTTGAGGTAAGAAGTGGCCTCTTTTCCTAAATTCGGAATGACATGCTGAGGAACGAACGGACTGGGGTCCGCCCCCTCCTTGTCAATCAGAACTACAGGGAACTTTGACTGCAAGAGCCAGTTGAGATCCTCTTTCCAGTGACTCGTCACAATGGTCAGGCTCATTAACTTTTAAAAGTTTTTTTTATGAAAGAACAAAACGCTCCTCGGCTGCATATGCCTCAGCCTCAAATGGGTGCTTCACATACTCGACAATATCCATGATACTTGAAGGGTTTGGTCCAAAGAATCCACCAGCCGGCTTTCCGTTCTTGTACCAGACCTTCCCATCTGTATCAGGGTTGGCCCGCATATTGGCTATGTGCTGATTAGACAGTACGTATCCTGGAGGAATTTGAGGTCCTCGCATCTTCTGGCATACGTGAACAATCTCGTGGATAAGGGTACTCGCATCTGTCACCCCCGAAAGGAAGATGATATTGAGACGGGTGTGAGGAAGGCCATCCTCGTAGTACGCCTTGGCGAACCGCCACGGAAGTCCTGAATAGATGGTCGTCTCAAGAAACTCCTGGGCTATCTGGGCCTGACGCCAAAGTTGGTCCTTCTCCTCTGGATTCCAGGCACTCGCAGAGTTGACGGCCAGAGCCTTGTACTCCTCGCGAGACCTGCAGTGCCTAGCGGCAAGGTCATAAGGCCCGAGACGGGCAATAAAGCCGTCTGGGTCCGCGGCCAGGAAATTTTGGGTCTGTGTCCTAGTGAGGAACTCCATCTAAAGCTAGCACTCAAAAAAATACTAATGGCTATAGTAACCTTCCTCCTCGATCGCTCGGGTTCTATGGAGTCGTGCTGGGATGACGTGCTTGGCGGTTTCAACGCCTTTGTGAAGGGCCAGGACCCAGAGGCTAAGCTGACCCTGATTCAGTTCGATCACGAGTACCAAGTTTCATATGAGGCCCTCAAGATGGCCGAGGTTCAACCGCTCACCCGCGAGACGTACAAGCCTCGCGGGTCAACGGCCCTTTTGGATGCCCTGGGTCAGTTACTCAAGTCGAGCACTGACCCAGGTGTTGTGGTAATCTTTACGGACGGTCTTGAGAACGCCTCCAAGACATATACCAAGGCCCACATCAAGGATCTGGTCGAGCAGAAGACCAAGGACGGCTGGACTTTTGTGTATATGGGAGCGAACCAGGACGCCTTCGCGGAGGCGGGTTCAATGGGCATCGGCCCGGCCCACACGATGAATTACGACGTGACCAGGACCCCAGAGGCGATGCACCGCCTCAGTCAGACGGTGAGTTCTATTTCGTCTAATTAAGCCGCATCTAGTTTTGCCTTGGCGGCGGCGAGATTCACTTTACCGACTGCGCCGATTGCTCCTGTATTTTCATTAATAACAACCTCTTCTCCGTGGGCCTTTAAGTTTTCTATTTTTTGAGCGGCGGCCTTCTTCTCCCTCAACGCCCCAGATACATCGAACATGGTAAGAAGAACTAGAAGACCAAGCATGTAAATTGTATTGCCTTTGGCCGAGGGGTTTGTCTTGGCCTGCGCTCCGCTATATCCCATAGATCCAGCTACGAATACGTACATAAGTGTAATAAGACCTCCCTGAAGACCGCCCTCCTTTTGTTGCTTGTATGCGAAACCAACTGAAAATGCTAGAGTCACTACAGCGAAAAGAAGACCTGAGATAGGAAGTGCTTTGGCGCCTCCGCTCTTGGGGTCCTTCTTGAGAGCCACCATCCACGGCGTGTAAGAAACAACCGTCAGGATGGCGGCCATTAGGCCAGCAAGTCCGTAAAACATTCCCTTCTCGAGACCTGCTCGGTTTGCTATATCCATCGATATCGCAAGGGACAAGAGAAATATGAGCGCAACCGACGCTGGTTTTCCCTGAGAGAGGAGCCAGCCAGCCCCAAAACTCGTAGGTACCGCCGCGAGCCAAGACATGAGGAGGGCTGGTAAGGCACTCATTATTATGGTCTACTAAAAAAATTACACGGCCGAGTTGCTCACAACTGCAGCGGCTGGCCGAGGGGCAAACTTGGACATTGCGGCGGCCTGGATGCCTGCGATTTTCCCTGTCGCCTTTAGATAAGACATCATGAAATACAATAAAATAAGTATCTGTGCAACCAGACCTAAGACCATCAGGATGTAGCCACCACCCTTATTCTGCTTGCACTTGCGCGCCTTGGATATTCCCATAGAAGACAGGATAACAAGAAGCAAGCTCGCGATGGCTCCACCCATAAACGTCACCTGAACAGACATAGGAACACTCGTGTTGCTCATTATTACTTTACACGGAAAATAATACGCTGGCCAAGTACTTTCTCGGTCTGCTTAAGAGCAGCCTTGAAGCTCGGCCTGGACCACAAGAGCCATCGAGACCAGAAGCCAGCCGTGTATCTTCCGGCTCTTGTCCAGTTTTCTCGCTTTCGGTGCCTTGTAAGGTACCGCTCCATTCGGCGTGGGTCCGCGTGCTTGGTGTAATCCGAGTAGCCCTTGCGGCCAAAGTGAACACTCTTGGAGCGCCCACCTACCGTGGGCACTTCCGCTACGAACTTGTGCGTGCCGTCGCGATCCTTTTTTAGAATCACCTGCATGGTTTCAGGCTAATACGTATAGAGATATAAATCACGAGGGCCAAAGTCAGGACGTTAAACGCCATCCAACCTATGATATAAGGCATAAATGCGTTATTTTCAAGTATCATATTTAAGAGTTGACGAGTAAGAGAATCATCATCCATGGACCGCTTTCTTAAGACTCGAGATGTTAAAAAACCTGCTCAAGATTTCGCGAGTGCCGAAGTCATCTGCGTATGGGGTCCCGAGGGTATAGGCAAGACCTGGTTGGCTGAGAATACGGGAGGTGTTCACCTGACGGAAGACATCCTGCGTTCTAAACAGTCCACTCTCGATTTCATGGCTCGCATGAGATCGAGTGATCAGGCAGTTATAATGGATAGTTTTGAGTCTCTGAAAGACCTGGTTGGCCTTCGTGAACTGCAGGGGAGTCCTTCACGGGCCCAGATGTTTATTACGGCCCGATCTCCCATCAAGCTTCCTTTCCCTGTTCTCAACCACGAGTATCCAGTCCCCACCCCTGAAAAAATAATAAAAATAATTAATTTTCTAAAACCTGGAACGGATGAGAAGCGGTTACAAAAGTTGGCCGAGGAGGCAAAAGGGTCAGTGCGGTACGTGTTACAAGAGATCGAGTTTTGCTCAGACTCCAGAGACTTTTTCCAAGAACCCCGAAAGGACCTTGAGGTTCTATTCTGTAAGGGAGTCAAGGGCCACGCTCCAAAGTGCATACACGAGCATGGATTTTCATGGGCAATGGTCCAAGAAAACTATCCAGATGCAGACCTTAGTCTAGATCAGATTGCTGAACTGGCGGAGGACATGACGGATGTCGATATCATCGATGATAGAATGTATCGAGAACAGTCGTGGGACCTGCTGGCCTACTTTGCAGCCCTGGCTATATTCAAGCCCGCCTTTTTAGTCAAAAAGTCCTTGAAGAAGCTCCGCCCGGGTTCTATGTGGACAAAGTTTCAGAACGAGTGCATGAAACGCAAAAAAGTAGAGGCTCTGAAGCGCAAATATGGGCTAGAACCCGAGTTTGTCGAGTATTACGCACTGCTTCTAAACGAAGCAGACCCTCAGGAGATTTCTTTTATGAAAAAAATATCCACTTTTTGTAAATGAAGCTGGCGCTGATTGTCGCCATAGTCATAATTTTGTTTTTGCTCATAAAGCCAGTTGTTATCGAGGGCTACTACGATGCGAAAGCCGACAAGGAATACAAGGAACTCATGATGATGCAACTTCGAACTATTGGGGCAGGCAAGCCAATAGATGAAAAGTCGCCGCCTGATGTCATGGTGAAGGTCATGGCCAGTTGGCTCGTCGGTTATAACAACTATGCCAAGAAGACGGGTGCTCCTCAGGCTAAGCTGGAAGACGCCCCGAAGATGTTCCCAGAGGCCTGGTTAGAGGAGTACAATAAATCAATTGCAAAGAAGTGAAATTAGAATAGATACAAAAGCAAAAGTGAGAAGAGGCGCGTCGGACTCTTCGAGCATCGGTATCAAACTGCTGCCCGAAAACTCCTCAGTATACCTCCGCCGCCCACCGAAGCCGCCACTTTTTGCAGGTGGCGCCCTTCCAGGCGCCGCGGCTGCCTTGCGATCCGCTCTGCGAGATGCTCTCGTACTTGTGTCTTTACCTGAACCGCCGCCGCCGCCACCAAAGAGGCCGCCTCCGCCTCCGCCGTCATCCCCGCCTCCGCCACTATCGCCACCCATAGTGTTATTCGTCATTCCTGGAACGCCAATCTCCTCTGCAAAGACCCCCGAAGAGGCGGCCATATCCTTTCCAGAAATCTGAATATTTACCTTCACTGGGGGATTATTGATGGTTATAGGACCAGAACCTCCAGCCTGTCCGCCGCCGCTGGACCCCCCTGGGGCACCCATTCCTCCCATCATTCCTCCTCCGCCGCCTCCTCCGCCCATGCGTCCCGCGGCAAATCCAGCAGCTGCGCCAAGACCACCTGCTAAAAGGCCACCTCCACCTCCACCGCTGAGAGCGCCCATCGCCCCACCAGCCAAGCTGGCCATTCTACCCATAGGAGTCATTGACATGAGAGGTCCAGCCAACTTCATCGCGCCTCCGATAAACTTTCCAAAATTAAATTTATATTCTTCCGGGCGCCTTGTTCCGTACCATGTATAAGCTGACTGACGTCCAGGGACATACATCTATTAATAACTCAGAACTTATTTTTCATCACTTGTCCCTGGCTCTGGTATGGTCTCTATCTTGACTGGCGGGTCGGCGGCGGCGGCCTGGGCCACTGGGACTACATCCTCCTCGTAATCCTCCTCGTACTCCTCTGGCGCGGGCGCCGACTTGTATCGGCCTACCCAGCGCTTGTAGAACAGCCACGCGGCAAGGCAGATGAGAGCGACAACAATTCCTGTAAGGAGATAGTCCATTACTAGAAAAACAGGTTTTTTGTCCAAGGGCGTGACGCGGACGTATTTTTCCAAAAGCACAAAATGCAGACTCCGCAATGGGTGCGCCGCGGCGCGTTCGTTCCACGGCCTGGACCGCGCTGGCAATGCCTGGTTGAAGAATGCAAGGGTATGTGTTGGTTCAACTATGATGGCCACCCAGTTTGCGAGACGTGTGAGACGATACATACGTCTGTGACTCGCCAGACGGCGCCAGTGGCCGAGCCCAATGAGATGGCCCGCATATGGGAGTGTCTCGATATGGCGAGAGGTTCTCCTCCTGAAGAATCTCTCAAGACCAGAAGCCAGTGGGAGTGCGAATGTGGTGGAGTGAAGAGTTTCAATGATGATAATATGCCCGTGTGTCTAGAGTGCGGTAGGGCCGATGACGTCTTTGTATCAGATGAGCCTGAGTGGCGAGGAGGGATGGATGCAGACGGCGCCGTCTCAGATCCTTCCCGAGTGGGGGCGCCAACCAATCTAGACCACTTCAGTGAGGGCTGGAATACTGGCACTATCATGACTGTCCGTCCGTCTGGAACTTACGCCAACAAGCGGCTAGCCCGGATAAACTTTCATCTTTCCATGAATCACAAGGACCGCAGTCTTTTTCACTCATATGCAGAGATGGACAGAATAGGCAAGGACGTGCTGAAGCTGCCCGACAGCATCATGTACAGCGCCAAGATCAAGTACAAGCACTTTAGCGAAGAAACACTGACAAGAGGAGCGGTTCGGGTAGGAGTCAAGGCCAACTGCATCTTCCAGGCGTGCAAGGAGGCGGGGCTATCGCGGACAACGCAAGAGATTGCGGCGGCGTTCAATATTCCAGTCAGAGATATGGCCCGAACGACCGAAACTTTTCTGGAGCAAAACCCTGACCACAAGGTCATAGTGACGACTCCGGCCGACCTGATCCCTCGCTTCTTCAACTCCGTGACGGCGGTCCCAGAGCCAGAGCGCGGGAGGACCAGATGCAAGTTGGCGGCGCGGTGCAGGGATTTGGAGGATTGTCCGCATCTACAGGGTCGAACACCCAAGGCGGTCGCAGCGACGGTTATGTACATGATGCTCAACAAGCCCTGGGGTGTGACGAAGCAAGAGTTGGCGGCGATAGGAGAAGTTAGCGTTCCGACCATCACTAAGCTAGAAGCGCTCATACTTAAACATATAGGAACCTAGTTAATCAATGTCTGTACTACTGTTTGTAAGCACACCTTGTTATGGCGGAATCTGCCTGGCTCCATATGCCGAGTCTGTCCTGCGTCTTCAGCGTCTTTGCGCGACAAAGGGCATCCAGATGATGCTCGACACGACCGAGAACGAGTCCCTTGTCCACCGCGCGCGCAACCTAGCCGTAGCTCGTTTCATGCAGAAGACTCAGGCGACTCACTTTCTCTTCATCGATGCCGATGTTCACTTCGATCCCGAGTCGGTCGTGCGCCTCATAGAGTCTGGCCATGACATCTCTGCTGCCTGCTACCCCAAGAAGTGTATCATGTGGGACCAGGTCGAGAATGGCGTCAAGGCGGGCGAGACCAAGGATCCGAACAAGATGGGTTCGAGCCTCGTGATGAATTTCAAGTTTGCAAATAGCCCCGTCCGTAATGGATTTGTAGAGGTACTAGATGGCCCGACTGGCTTCATGTGCATCAAGCGCGACGTGTTTACTAAGATGGAGGCTAAGTATCCCGAGCTTCAGTGCGTGAATGACCACCAGAACCGCGACCTTGAGGAGTATCACGCATGCTTCGACTGTATGATCGACCCTGTGAGCCGTCGGTACCTCTCAGAGGACTACGCCTTCTGCCGCCGTTGGCAGCAGATGGATGGCCAGATCTTTGCGGACGTGACGACGACCCTTGGCCACGTAGGCAACATCCGCTTCCATGGGACCTTGGACGCGCGCTTGCAGGCGGTCTAGTGGAAGTAATTCCTCGCATTCACACCTGTAGCCTCACAAGTCAGGTGGAAAAACGCTCCTGTCAAAAACAGGGTCAGAATCAGGCCCAGCCCCAAAAAACTCACGAGTTTAAACATTACTACAAGGAAAACCCCGACAACTGTCGCCTCTAGGGCCAAGGTGCGGGCAGATTTCATAGTTAAAAAGAGCCGACATAATATTTACAATGACGGTTATCCATGTGTGTGCCGTCACGAAGAACAAGTCAATCAGCGCGACGACACTCCACACGATGATGAATATTCATATGAATTGTATGATTAAGGGGATTCATCTGGACATCTCCTTCGTGCCAGACAAGGCTGGCCTCCCTCGACTCATCAAGACTGGTGAGCGCATCATCTGGCTGGAGTATGGCACGAACCTCGATGAGGCGTCAATTCACAAGGCTATCGCTCCATTTGATAAGAACCTTCAGGTTCTCGTCTTTCCTGCAGTCAAGGAGGGCATCAACTGGGACATGTTTGCCAAGAAGACCAAGGCTGATTCGACCGAGCCTGCGAACCAGCGCGGGCTCGAGTTTGATACGGCCGTAGGACGCAAGATTGCGGACTCTCTCTACGAAGTCACGAGTACTGAGGCTCGGGTCTGGGCAATGGATGGAAAGCCAGTTGATAAGAAGCTTCGTGGTGAGAAGGTTCCCGTGAAGCTTCCCGCCGATGAAAGTATGTTCCGTGTCCTACAGGGGCTAGGAATCAAGATAGGCGCAGTAACATCCGCAACAGTCATCTGTCATTTCGTGCACGAGTGCGTAGGAAACATCTTAGAGACTGCTGGCGTGCGTATGGAGGCTTAGAAACTTTAAACACTAAAACAACAATGGACACACAAATTAAAAATTTTATTCAACAGACCTGGGAATCGCCAGATCCGGAGCGATTCCCAGGTCCGCAGCCCGTCTCTATAGAGCGCCGCCACTTTGTGGACTTCAAAAAAAGGCCCTACTATGTCTGTGAAAAGACAGATGGGGTTCGGCACCTCCTGCTGAGTCTTGAGATTGAAGGGAGGCGTTTCACATGTCTGGTAAACCGGGCTTTTGAGATATTCCCCTTTAGTACTATGATACCTCGGGGCACGGTCCTAGATGGTGAGTTGGTCCGACCCCGTGATCCTACGGCTCGACCAGTCTTTCTCATTTACGACGCCATCTGTGCGAAAGGTGTGGATGTTCGCAAGGAACCGCTAGATAAGCGCCTTGCGGCGGCCAAAGCGCTCCTCAAGTCTGTCATAAAATCTTCAAAAGACCCGTTCGAGATTCGAGTCAAAGAGATGTCGCCGTTCCCTGGCTCCTTGCCAGATCTGGATTCCTTTCCGTGGGAGACCGATGGTCTTGTCTTCACGCCAGTCAATGAGCCAGTGCGCATGGGGACTCACGAGACGCTCTTCAAGTGGAAGCCGCGGGCCAGGATAACGATAGACTTTGAGATAAGTAAGGGTGGTGAGCTCAATGTCCAAGAAAGAGGCCGTCTGTACAAGGAAGCCGACCTACACACAGGTCCAAGATACCCTGACGGTACGATAGTAGAGTGCGGCTACGGCCAACTGGGATGGTATGTTGAAAAAATCAGGACCGACAAGAAGCACGCCAACAACCGAAGAACTTTTTTTAGAACGCTGATCAACTTAAGAGAGAATATACAATTTCAAGAGTTTTGTAATCTATAGAGAGCCATGTAAAACGCGCCTCGTCTAGGAGCCTTGTCTATTTTTGAAACCGCCCCATCGTCCTTTATATACCAATCCCCGTTAAACCGAACAGCCAGTGCATAGTGGCCGCCGTGGGGCCCTCCTACGTGCAGAACGGCCGCAAAGAGCTGCCGGCCTTCAAATTCTTCGGGAAGAATAATTATGGGCTTGTGGCCAGTATAGCACGCAAAGGTAAAGGTGGCGATCTGGGGCCACTCGGTCACCTTGGTCGTGACGCATGCATCGTGTTCCTTTCCAGAATTGTCTTTATAGCCTGAAATTTCAACAGGTTTTTCGCGAGCCTTCATGAGGCCCTCAAGAGTCACTTCACAAGGCTCAGTGAATGAGAAAACCACGGTGACAAAGTCCTCTGTGCGTTCTGATTTTCCGCAAGACCACTCCGTCACCTGAGTTTCTCTCCCTGTAAATATTTTTTTAATAAATTCTTTTCCTAAAGAGTTTTCCAAAGCATCCACGAGACACAGAAAAGCTTCCTGTGCGTCGTGCTGACCCGGGTCAAATGAAGGAAATCGTGTTCTGAACGCAAGGAGCAGGGGGCGGGGGTCTGGCTGTCCATCTTCAGACCACAAATCGTACACAAGGCGACTAAACTCGCGAGTTAAGACACAATGGCCATTGTATGGAGTCCTCAGCAGGGTATTCGTCAAGTAGGGCACGTGGGCAAGGCACTGAACGGCGGTGTTGAAGTAGCATGTCGCTCCAATATTGGGCAGTCCCCGCATAAAAGAGACGAACGTTTAAACTTTAAAATGGAAACCGCACGTCGTCTGTACGACAGTTGGAGTCCTGTTATCAGAAAGTGGGCCCAAGAGCCTGATGTCGAGATTGAGTTCCGTCTCGGTCGCAAGACGGCTCAGAAATTCGATACCAATGTAGGCCAGGAGGCATTTGAGCGTCTTCTGAAGGCTCTGGGCAAGTACGACGGCTGGGAGTCGACCAGCAAAGGGACATACACGGTATACTATGGAGATAAGAACAAGCGAATCACTGTAGATGAGGCTACTGATGAGTCGGTTGCTGTAATCAAGACTAAGATTGAAGCATTGGATTTTGAGATCGAAAATAAGCCCTTTGATATTAGGCTTGGTGTGTCAAAGGAGAAGCCCTACGAGCAGGATGATGAAGAGATGACGAGTGTGAAAACCAAGACGCGGTGGTCATTTGTTCGCAAGAACTTGAGTATAGATATGACCCAGATGCAGGGAGATCCTGACGACAAGGACTCTGACGAGGACTCAACATGGCATGTGGAGTTTGAAATTGTCAACCCTAAGGATATCGGCGACCGTGATAAGCTCTTTGCGCTTATGCACAAGGTGTTTGACTTGCTTAATTGCCTTTCTTAGCCGCTCGGCGGTTCTGATTAGCCTTATTAGCAGCCGCCTTTCGGGCCCGTAGCGCCTTGATGGCATTCTTATTCAAAGTATTCTTCCGAGCCGCTATGTAGTTGGCCCGGGCCTTGGCTGTTTTGAGTGAGTTAAAATTGACTGGGGATGCCACGTTCCTTAGCCACAAATTCTTAAACTTGTTATTTATACCTCGATTTTTCAGATATTTCCACGAGTACTTGTTAGATGAGCCAATTCCTAGTCCCAAGTTGGATATAGCTTCTGCCAGATTCTCGACTGCTTCACTGTTCCGCGGGAGGGCATACGCCTTGTTCTCCCTCGGGTCCTTGGCATTCCTGGGTTTTGGGGCCGCACGAGGGGCGCGCGGGGCCCCGAGTCTCTTTAAGTATGGGCTGTTTACGTTGGGTGTTCGTATCTTGGGCGGATTGTATGCGGGTACTCGCGTTATTTCTCCCGTTATCATGTTCTCGGTGTTGTATGCAGCGCGAGCATTCTGACTTATATGAAGGCCGAGCCATGTCTTCATCCTCTGGGCCACATCCTTCTTTGCGAGGAACTTGCCCTTGTTATTAGGGGTTGTTGCCACACTTATCAGATAGTTCTTATATCCCTGGACCTTGTTAGATGGTAGCCAATTGGGAATCTTGATAGAGGCTAGATATTTAGCCTTGACGTTGGCCAACTGATTCCTGCGGAGCACTTGATTCTTGAAATTCTTGATGGCCCGGTTCACGTTTGGTTTGAGCGCGCGGCCTCTGGCTCCCCTGGGCAGGCCCTTAAGTATCTTCTCTAGAGAGTTTATGTTGTTATTTCGTGCGTTATTTCCAAGGGCCCCCGAAGCAATAAGTGCCATCTCAAAGTTCAGATTATTAGGAGTCGATACTGAACTAGAAGCAGAACTTGACTTGGCGCTGTTCACTGCCTCAACCTTCTTCTCCCCCTTGTGAGCCAAAAGAGCCGTATATTTATTCTTCGGAAGAAGACCTAGCCATTGCGTATAGTTCGAGTTAGGCAGGTAAGCCTTGGCCAGGGCGTTCTGCTCGGCAGGACCTATGGTGGCCCACTGTCGGGGGCGATTTCCGCGCTTGACGCGTCCGTTGGGTAGGAAAACTACAGGCTGCCCATTCACCACGAGATCTGGGCGGTTGAAGAAGTTCTTGACGGTTCCCTTGATTTCTTTTGCAATATTTTCCAACTTCATTTTGTTGGAGACTGAAGCGATATTGAGATTGCGTGCGACCCTCAGAAGCTCCTCGCGCGTGTACCTATCGTACTGCTTGCCGTTGATGCGCAATGTACCTTTGGCATTTGTGTTTACATAGTGCGTCTTTTTCAAGTGCACTACTTCTGGACTCGCCTCCAACTCAAACAAGGCCTTGACTGTGGCTGGAATCCGCACACCTGCTTTTTGGTACGCCGCGACGACCGTCTTTCGGGCTTCCCTGATCCCCTTGGGCATCTTGTAGAAATAGGGCGCCCCGCCAGCTCCTGGTTTGACGTAGAATCCGTTCTTCACGGAGTTGAATGAAGGTGCGCGGCGGCCCTCAGTTTTGGCTGCGGGGGTCGCCCCTTCCGTAAGACCCAAAAGGTTTCTAACAGAGGCGGGCACGGCAACACCTGCATTCGCGTAGGCTCGGAGAGTCTTTGTCTTGATGAGCTTCAAGTTCGCCACCATAGGATAAAATCGAGGCTGACCATTCGGGCCAGGACGTACATAGAACCCGTTACGGGTATTGTTGTAACCTCGGGCAAGGGCGTAACGCGCATTGAGCATCCTGGCCTTTTTGGCACCAAGATTCTTGCGCATAGGGATGGCCGGCTTGGCGATTCCCTCATAGCCGCCCCCTCTTGCGTACTTAAAGACTGCCTGGGGATCTACGCCGTATTTCTTGAAGAAACTCTCGAAGACTCTGGCCGAGAGGCCCACGTCCTCGAACTTCTTCAGCCCTATGGTGAGCATTGCTCCATTTGTAAATATTTTCATACTTAGCACGGGCGACTCCTTCCACTTGATCTGGAGGCCCGAGAATATCTCGGGCTCATACGTGGCGAGACACTTGGCCGAGGGAATCTTGTTCACTATTTCAGACAGCAGCCCGTCGAGTTTTATAGCCCGATTCACATTCATCTTAGTATCAATCTTGTTGATGGTCACTGGCTGGTTCCAGATGCCCGGGTACATGTGCTTATGAAGGAAGCGCAGGACCTGTTCATGCGGGCCAGTGCATGTGATCTGGATTTGTCCTTTATCGTAGTGCGTCACATAGGCGGTTGAGTTGGGAGCCTTGAAGTCTATCTGAAAGGCCCATCGCTTGACGGCGCCAACCTTGTTCGCTCCAAGGAGGGTATTGCGGTTCTTGACGCGGCGGACTATGGGCAGCTTTCCAGTCGCCTGATATCCCGCAAGTTCTTTGACTCCAGGCGGGAGGGGCTCGGCCGAGACATCCTTAAAGGGGAACTGGACAGTGAGGGTCGTGGTGGTGACTGTGGGTCTTGTGAGCGCATAGTCATATTTGTTAAACTTATTTACGTACTCTGACTTTCTGGGCCTTCGGCCCAGAAGGGCGCGGCCTATGATACCGGCAGCTCGGGCCGTCTGCATTCTACTACATAACGGTATTTAAATCCTGGGCCAGGTCACACCCAAACACGAATGGTTGGGAGGCCAATACCTGGTCGCGCCAGGTGCGCGTCTCGGTACGAACCTCGAGTTTGCGAGTACTGAACGGACCTGCGTAAAAGTCAGGGTTGAAGCGTGGGCGACCCAAGTTGTTCTCTTGGCAGTGCTGGTTGAAGCTCGTGACGAACTGCTTCTGAGGGCAGAATAGATCCTTGCCATAAGTAACCTTTTCGCTGGCCAGAAAGTGCTGGAGCGTGTTGGTCACCATCGCCACCTGATTCTGAATATCCACGAAGTACTTGGGGACCACGTTCCAAATGTCCTGATCGCTGTACTTTTGCGAATACTCAATATAGGCCCGTACGCACTTGCACAGAATCGCGCCCAATTCAAGATCGAGTTTCTCGTCAAGGTGGGGGTCCGCTTCGGCCACCTGCCGCCCAAAGTTCCAGGTGACGAGGCGACGCAGGACAGACCCCGAGTTGTCCTTCCAGTGTGGGACCTCGTTTCCTGCTAAAATCCCAGGCACGGTCCAAGTCAGACTCACGGCCGTCTTGTTCTTGCGGGCAATGCTCATATCCTCCCCACTGACTAGGGACTGGAACTCCGACTGCTCCAGGGCCATATCACCCTTGATCTCAGGGCTAATAAACATGAAACCTTCGTGGATGCTCTCAAGACCAAACTTCTTTTCAATGTTGTTTGAGAGAGTGCGGACATCGTGGCCTTCATAAAACTTTTTACAAATCTTTGTGATGATTGTTGACTTGCCTGACCGTGCGATACCCTTGAGGAAGGGGATCACCTGCCACGAGTCCATCTCATTGATAGGGAAGCAAAGCCGACCGCAGAAGACATAGAGCCACCTACAGACATCCTCCGAAAACTCTTGGTAGTCCATAACCGACTGCATATGGGGTGTCTCGATATCATACCAGTCAACCATGTCGATATTGTCTGGATTGAACTCGAGGTCAAAGTACTTGGAGGATACGATAGTCGGGTCAAGGTGCTTGAACTCGTCGGAGGTGTATGGGTAGAAGCGCGTCTCGTAGATGGGGCGCGAGTTCTTGGTGTCCTCTGTCAGAAACTTTCCAACAAAAATTCCGTTCTTGAAAGACCAGACGTTGCGGTTCTTCTTGATGGCTGGGAACTGTAGGTCTTTACAGTTGGTCAGGTGGCGAATAGTATCTGTGACGATGCTGCCCTTGCTCGTCATGTTCTTCCACATATCGTACTTTTCCTCTTTCTGCGAATACAGATACACAAAATCCTTGATCTCGAGGACCGTCTTCCATGCTTTGGTCAAGTGACCATCTTCGGTCGCAATCTGCTTGCAGCAATAGTCACCGTATCTGCGCATCTTCAGCTTGTAGGTCTGGTCGAGCAGGTACAAAAGAAACTTCTGAAATGCGCTAGTAGTATCCTTTTCAGCGTCGCCGTTGTCCATCGTCTGGCACCTGAAGATCTCCGATTCCATATCTCCCTTGATGGGAACATAAGTCGGATGATTGATCCTCTCGTAGGTGCGAACCCACCTGAAGATCATCTCGTAAGTATCATCAACAGTCTCAATAAGTCTCGTAATTCGCTGGGCCATAGTGAACTCATTGCCTGTGAGATCGCGGCTGGGCTCCTCGCGGATCTTGAGTTGGCCCGCATGGTGATACATATCAGAACAGACGGATACGAAGCGGCGGCGCTGCTCAGCAAGAGTGTCCAAATTTACATTTTTAATATTTCCATCTTCGAAGCCAAAGACGCGAATCCCATTTTGCCAAGGAACGTACGTATCTCCCTTGGCGTTGAGACACATCTGGTTTTCCAGATAGGCCACAAAGGTATTCAGATCTTCAGGACCCATGTTCAAAACATCCGAATGGTGGAGTTCCATTCGGATCTCGTGAGTTTGTTCAGGAGTTGTGCGATCGATTGTGTGGACACTCTCCATTTGTAAGAAAGGTCAAGATATTTTTAAGCAGGGATGTCCTCCTCTACAACAGGAGTCGTGGATGGGGTCGGCGGGCATTTGCACTGCGCCTTGGTCATGGCACTCAGAATCTTAATTAGAATTTTGTTCTGCATTTCCAGGGCCGTCTTGACGCCTGCCATGGCACTGGCCACTGTCTCGCCATCGTCGGTCGTGAACCAGGACCCCAGGGCGTCCATGAGGTCAGCCTCGCCAAACTCCTCACCCTCCTCATCGAACTCGTCCATCTCCTCCTCTTCCTCCTCTTCCTCCTCTACTGGAGGGGGCGGGGGTGGGCGCTTCACTGGGGGCTTGGCACGCTGAGACATTTACTAGTGTCCAGGAATTTACATGGAAGGATTTGCCGCATTGTTATTCAGGATAGAACGAACTACGTTCTTGTTGGCGTTGGCCGCCTTGGCTCGCATGTTCTGAAGATTCTTCATGGTGCGATTCACTGCATTCAGGGCCTTCTGGACATTGGCGGCGTTGGCTTTGTTCGGCGCGGTGGTTGCGTTGGCCGCAGCATTCACAGCCTTGGCCTGAGCGTTGGCCACTTGGACCGCGGCGTTCACTACGGCCTTGTTGGCATTCTTGGCGGCATTCACAGGAGGACTGTTTGGCATTTTGGCCAGGGCCTGATTGGCCGCCAGGGCCTGATTGGCGGCAGCCGCAGGGGTTGACATTCTTGTCATGTTCAAATATTTTTTCCCAGGGCGCTTTTTGGTCGCCAATTTTTTTCTTGGGGTATATCAAAATGGCCGGTGGACTTATGCAGCTCGTAGCTTATGGCGCCCAGGATGTGTATCTGACGGGTCAGCCCAAGGTGACTTTCTTCCAGGCGGTGTACAAGCGCCACACGAACTTCGCGATGGAGAACATCCAGCAGACCGTCAACGGTACCACGACCAACTCTGGCCGTGTGTCCGTGACCATTGCCCGCAACGGCGACCTGGTCGGCAACATGTATGTGAGCCTGCTCCCAATTACAGCCAACACGACCTCAAACAACAACGTGTTCGACACGTGCTGGATCGCCGAGCGCGCCCTGGCCGATATCGAGATGACCATCGGTGGCCAGCGCATCGACAAGCACTACCAGACCTGGTGGCGCCTGTATGCGGAGGTTTTCCTCAACGAGTCCGACAAGTACTGCTGGGGAAAGATGGTCTCGACCGGTGCTCAGCTGAGCGTTATTGCTGGCACCAACATCAACGGTAACCAGCCCCGCGTGTACCTGCCTCTGCTGTTCTTCTTCAACCGCAACCCCGGCCTGTACCTGCCCCTGATTGCCCTGCAGTACCACGAGGTCCGCCTGGATTTCGACCTGACTTCCTACTACACCTCCTACTTCAGCACCGACTTCCAGGTCTGGGCCAACTATGTCTACCTGGACACGGAGGAGCGCCGCCGCTTCGCCCAGAAGGGCCATGAGTACCTGATCGAGCAGGTCCAGCACACCGGCGGCGACTCCACGACCGCCACCTACGACACCTTCCAGCTGATCCGCCTGTCCTTCAATCACCCAGTCAAGGAGTTCGTGTGGTGCTACGTAAACCCCAACGCCTCCACCACGGCCAACCTCAACGCCCTGTGGAACTTCTCGACTGGCACGCAGAACGTGCAGGTAACGGTTAACACCGCAGCCTATGTCAACTCCAACAACTTCGTTCTGCCCCACCTGTCTGGTGTGCCCCACCTGTACTTTAACGGACCTGGTGGCCTGCCTCCCCGTGGCGATGTGGGCCTAGTGTCGGGCTCGACTGGTATGCTTACCCAGGGCCAGGCCAACACCTTCACCTGGATTGAGGAGGGTTACCCCTCCAGCGCCTCCGGTGTGCGTTACATCGATACGATGTACGAGACCGGCCCGCTCAACCAGTTCAAGATTATCCTCAACGGCCAGGACCGCTTCAAGGAGCAGCTGGGCAAGTACTTCAACCAGTACCAGCCCTTCGTGTACCACTCTGGCTGCCCTTACCCCGGCATCTACGTGTACTCCTTCGCTCTGCAGCCCGAGGAGCACCAGCCCACCGGCACCTGCAACTTCTCGCGCATCGATAACGCCCAGGTGGCCGTGTCGATCAAGGCGGGCGGTATCTCCGGCGCTGCTCCCCAGCAGAAGCTGTTCGCGGTGAACTACAACATCCTGCGCATACAAAGCGGGATGGGGGGCCTTGCGTTCTCAAACTGATTCCTCCTATATCTATTATACAATGTACCAGTGCTCTATGCGCTGGAGACGGGCTTCGGCCCCAAGAACGATCAAGGTTCTTGGAGTCGAAACTAATATTTGCAAGTACTAAATGACGCCACTGCTCATTCTCCTGATTGTGTTGGCTCTTGTACTCCTGTACAAGAACGTGAGTCCCTATACCCAGTTGGTTCCCCACGATATGTATGCGTGGGCCCCAGGGGTCCCGCGTCCCATCCCTATAGATCCCCCAACCCCAGGCCTCGATTGGCGCCTGCACCCTTCTATACGTTTCTTGGGGACGCAGTAAATAGATATCGATAAAATCCAGTGAGTTGGAGAACAGTGTGTATTACCCCCATCATTACAAAGTTCACCCCAACATTTTCAACTATAGATTTAGCCGTCGGATCGCGGTCCCACGCCACGAGTATTGCGGGTATTGCCCCACTGAGACCCATTACGAAAAGTTCTGTTTTAAAATTGTACTGCATAGCGCCCCCAGTTGCGTAGTTCTTGGGAGGCCAATCGTGCGCACATATCATTATGCATATTGCTATAAGGAAACCAATCACGAAAATGGCCCATATCCATTTTTTGATTGAATTGCCGCCATCTTTTTCCCGCCAGTATCTTGTTCAGAAACCGGCTTGAGAGTGCTATTAAAACCAGAAAGCTCAAATATGATCTGAATAAGAGCAAATATACCAGCAGAAATCACAAAGAACTTTCCTAGTTCATCAGTCCTTCCACGGTTCTTGCGGACCCACACAAAGGCTGCCGCTCCAACCACTCCCGCTAGGATGATTTCGGCGGTTGTAGCAAGGGGTTTTTGTTCAAACTGCTTCGTGTCCCTATCAATTATTGTAACAATAATAGCACTTAGGGCCAAGAGAATCTTTCCAAACTCTGTCGCGTGAGCCGCCGTCTTGAGAGTGGCGAGTCGAGCCGCATTCTCCATTACTCTATGGCTCGATTAATATTCTGGTAGCGAATCTCACCTCCTAGGTGCCGCTCCAGATACACTGCACACACGTCAGGGTCGAACATTGGACTACAACAGAAAACATCAACATACACGAGCCCGTGTTCCGGGTACGTGTGTGCTGAGAAATGGGACTCGGACAGGACCAGAACGCCAGTCGCCCCTTGCGGCTCGAACTGGTGAAAGGCCTTTGAGACGACGGTCAGGTTGCAGTCTCGAGCAACTTGAACCATGCGCTCCTCGAGATCAGTGGCGTCAGTGATGACTGTGCCGCTGAGGTGTCCGATGAGGTGCATCATTTAGTTTTTTAAACATTTTTTTTCCTAAGCCATAATCGCGCTTCCAGTCATCGCCAGGATAGTAACTGAAAGTACTATGAAAATAGATCCAAATACTATGTTTGGATAGTCCTTGACTATGACAGTAGTAGTCACGGGTTCACCAGTTGAGTCCTTGCCAAAACCCGTCTGCTGCTTCCCACGGTTGGCGATAGCTACTGTTGCCACGCCAAGGGCGAAAAACATGAGACCAATCATTATTCCCATGAGTGCGTCAGCTGTGATAGCCATTAATCTTAACTTATAAAATAATTCAAGACTGTTTAAGTACAGTCGCGAAGAAGTAAATCATAAACAGGCCAAGGATCAGACGGGTGAGGGCCTGGATGATGACCGTCGGATTTGTCCGCCTGACGGGATCCAGAAAGTCCTGCAGGGCCGAGATTATCAGAAGTATGGCGGCCGAGAGAATAAGAACCTTGTCCAGGTTATAAGTCTTGTAAGACAGAGAACTGTTGAAGCTCATTATTAACTTAAGGATATTTTTATTTTGTTACTGAATGAATTTTGCGTACCTGGATGCGAGGTCCATGATTGAAAACCTTCTGCAAGAACCAGAACCGACCCTTAATCCTATACCATGCGAGCTTTCGAGAGAGTGGACCGACTTTGAGGAGACCCTGAGTACTTTCAAGGCGGCCTATGTTCGAAAACGCCGTGAGCTCTCTTCAAAGATGGCAGAACTTGAAGACAAGTCTAAAGATGTTAAACTTCTTCGTGCGACTATTGATGGCTTCACAGATCCGGGGTTAAAGGCAATGGTCGATAGTCTTTTAGACAAATACGAGTCTGATGAGGGCACCTCGGCCCTGACTCTACAATGTAGGGAACTTATGGGGAAGGTGAACGAGATGCAGCGGGTCCTGGTCAACACGATGGCTGAAAGGTACGCCTCTTTTACCTGTTTTATTTGTACTGAACGCCTTGTTGACTTATTCATCGACCCTTGTGGCCACGTGGTATGCACGCCCTGTTGGGCGAGGTCGGGTGCTCGTCAGGCTGACAGGCCGCGCTGTCCAGGATGCCGAACGCAGGTAAGCCAGGTGAAGAAGATCTTTACGATGTAGGGACGAGTGATTCGGACCGCATCTGGGGGGAGTTCGAGGGGGAGCCACCTCGTAAAAAACGGCCTGGGTTTCTAAGGGAAACCCCCGGGGGACGCCCCAAGTTCGACCTAACTTTGGCGCAGTGGTAGCGCATCGGATTGTAGCTCCGCTGGTCTCACACAAGTCAGACGCGAGGGGGCGCCACCTCTCTAAAAACGGCTGGGAACGCGCGTTCCCTTGCTCCTATAGCTCAGCCGGTAGAGCGTGAGGCTGTTAACCTCAATGTCGCAGGTTCGAACCCTGCTGGGAGCGTTTCAAAAGTTCACTTTGTAAATCATATAATTTATGTCCCCGTTCAACTGCATGATCGCTCCTTGCCGATCACGCCGCTGAATGCGCCGCACCGTTTCTATTGTGTTGTTTCCAAGCATATTAACAGTCAGTTTATCAATAAGCACGAGCCCGGGCTTGCTCTTCAGAATAGGCGAGTCGTTTGCAGCCAGGTTCGCTATGAGTATCAAAGAGGGCATCTCGTCCGCCTGTAACTCGAACACATACTCGCGCGTTGGGACTAAAGATCCGTCGACAATCACTACGTCGTGCGTGTGCCAGACCCTCTCGCGGATGTGTTTTCCGAGTTTTTCGGCGCCCGGGCCCGCCTGAATAGCAAACATAATAAGATTTGGTTGATAATGAGTAGGATTTATTGAGTGATCGGCCCAGATGCGCGTGTATCCAGCCTTTCTGTAGAGGAGGTTGATGACGGCCATTTCACAGTCACGATCCCCGTCGTGAGGGTTGATGTGACTGAAACGAATGCCATCGTGAAACCCCTTGGCTCTCAGGAGCACCATACCCGAGGCCGTCACCCACATCTCCTTGAGGCCCGTCTGTAGATCATAGTTGGGTGCGTGGCGCTGAGTCTCCTCGTACCGTGTCGTCCAGTGGTCATAGAGGACCTGAGTATCTTTGGTCAGAGTTATCCCGGAAAATATGTCACACTCGAGACCTCCGTGCCGAATGATCTTCTCAAAGATGTCCGTTGTGTACTCCACATCTGAATCGAGAAAAAGAACCCAATCGGCCTTCTTGAACAAGCCACTAGCCTCAAGGCACTTGTTACGGGCCAGAGCCAGGTTCTGAACCCTCTCGGCGTCTGTGCCTCCCGTGTACTTTGGCAGGGCGAGGTTCTCGCGCGTCAGAGCAACCTCTTCAAAAAAAGACCAGTCAGTGTCCTCCATGAGCTGCTTGGTCCTGTCCGTAGAGTCATTCTCGTAAAGAGAAAACAAAAAATTAAATTCATTTCTCAAAGGAATTATACTCGTCTTCATCTGATTCACAAACTTTTCCCAGTGTTTTTCGTTGTCACGGGTTATGCTCGCCACAAGGATTACGGGCTTCATGTAAAAACTATTCATGCAAAATCTTTAGGCGGCGGTGCAAACTGGTCGACCCAATATTTTAGAAAAAGTTTATTAAAATTTATTTTTTCATGTTTGAAGGAGTCAAGCATCTCGCGTGTCAGGTCACTCCACTTGTCGATCACGAGGACGGGAAGATCCTTGAACATTTCATTCGAACCTATTGATTGCATGATCGGTATGCACCCAAGGCACAAGAGTTCCCAGTGCCGATGGCAGTCCAGGCCGTTTCCATAAGGAGAAAAGACAAACTTGTACCGGACCATTTCTTCCCAGACCTGGGTTCTGTGCATTGTTGTGGTGTTGATGTCGACCAAGTCGGCTGGAATCTGGTCGAGCGCCTCCTGACGCGCCGCCGTCAGGGAAACGTGTGCGAATATCTTGTTTATGCGCGTCCCTGCAGAGTCTCGGACATTTCTGAGAAGGGCCTCTTGGTGACGCGGCAGATAGCCCTCGTGAGGAGCCCGCCAGAACTTGCTCGGATCGCTTGCTATCGTATGATAGTCGAGCCCTATAGGGATCTGCTGAATCTTGGGGTGCTCTAAGATGCAATTTTGGGCAAACCACCTGATGAGCAGAGGGCTGTCGAGGAGTGCTCGACACAGGGCCTCTTCAAGGGGGTAAGACTTTCCATGCCATATATCCACATGGCCACCCGGCACGGTCGCGTCCGAGTCTCCAGAAACAATAAAAAAATTATGTTTTAGTTTTGGCAAAATCTGAATGAAGAAGAAGGGAACCATGTCCGTGCAGAGGTAAATAGACATCCCGTTATACATATTGGGTCCCTTGACCATCTCGATCAGGTACTGATAGTCATGGGCCCAACTCGAGCGGGGCTCATGCGAGTGGAAATCGCACGACTTGAGGAGGCCGCGACTTCCGACGAAGTGGCACGTATTCTCCATTTTTGATTTAAAGAATGGTCGTCTTTAACGCTTATGAAGGCGAAGATCCCTGGAGCCTTGAGAGAGCAGGTCTGGCTGCTCTGGTGCGGAGATAAGCACTTCAAGCACAAGTGCCTTGTGACGTGGTGTGAGAATATGATGACCCCCTTTGCCTTCGAGGTCGGCCATAATATTCCCGAGAGTAAGGGCGGAACTCTGAGCATAGACAATCTACGTCCGATCTGTGCCAAGTGCAACCGCTCCATGGGAGATAATTATACAATTGATGAATTTTCAAAGATTAGCAAGCGAACGAGCCATCTCTGGGAGTGCTTCAAGTTTTCCCCATCAGGAACCGCATCTTCTCCTGGGTCTTCACCTGAAAGAACATGAAGATGAACACGAAGAGTGGCAGGGTCCTGAGCTCATTGAGTTGCGAGTGTATATATCCAGAGGCGCCATCAAAAGGAAAAGGAATCTTCTTTATTAAGCCGCGGCTGAGGAAGCCTATTATACCTATTAGGCCAAACTGGGTACAGATCTCAAGAAATGCCCGAAGACGCGAGTGCTCTTGTCTACGCTGTGGTGTCAGTTTATCCAGCAGGGTCGAGAAGAGCCACGCGGCAACAAAGGTCAATGCTGACGCGTAAGCCACGCCGAACAAACGCACGGCATGGAACATTCTACTCTTGACTGCGAAAAAGTTCTGTTAAAAAGGTCAAGTCTATTATTAGTAGCACAAATGACTGAAATCTTCCGCTTCTACCCAGAGGGCAAGTACCTATACGTGGAGGTCCTAGGCAATGAGTACCTGAAGAAGCAGCCAAGCAATCCCGCCGAGGCGGAGGAGTTTGCCAAAGGACTCAAGCCCATCGTCGAGAATGTTGAAAACTTTATTCGCGAAAAGAACCTCCGTGAGATTATGATTCTTAACCTCAAGGGGGTTGGGATTAGCGCTCTCAATCCGCAGACGAGTTCACAGCTCGTGAATCTCTTGTATACTCTGCGGTCTGATGAGGAGGCGTTTCTTGATCGCATAGAAATCAAGAACTCGAATCCTGTATTTGAGATGTTTTTTTCCAGGGTCAAGAAGGATCTCCCCCCTGAACTCGTTGAGAAGATAGTCTTTGTCTAGCGAAAACTCTTTACTCCTTTTGGGGCCTCGTTCCAGAAAGTCTTGGGGTCAGTCTCCCAGAGATCGAGAAGGTCCTTGTTATGAGGTTGTCGGAGCACCTCGGGTTCTTTCCCATCCTTGTCCTTCAGTCCCTCTGGAAACTCCTCCGCCAGAACTATGCGCATATCAGACAACTCGGGAGATTGCAGGCAGGCCACTTCCCATCCTATATCCATATCCAGGCCCTCGGGCTCTACACGGACCCAATAGTGCTCGCATATCTCTCCAGGAGTTATAGCGTATCCGTGAACAATGCGAGCCTTTATCTCTTCGGCCCTAAGGATCTTCACAAGAATGGCACAATGGTGTACCACCGTTCCTTCAACCTTGTGAAGCTTCAGTCTCTGTGCCAGGCGCTTAATGTCAAACATTCTGAGACTGGCCTATATTTTAAAAGTGCTAATAATACATGGAGGGTCCCTGGAACCTTATAGCCACGGCCCTCTTTATAAACTTTCTCCTGGTTCGCGTCTTTACCAAGGTGGTAAAGAAGCCAATCGGAATAGGGATTGTTGATGATACAATTCTGTATCTAAATACTCAGGATGGTTTCCTGCTCAACTCTTCCCTCGTGCTGGCCATCGTCATTTTCCTGGCTGACTACTGGCTGGCTCCTGAGAGTTCGTCTGTGATGGAGTCCATGAGCCCCAGGGTGTGAGGATGGACCCATTTTGTGATGCGATTCTCGTAACAGTGTTTCATGTGATTGACGAGATCATCAAATCTTGGATGGCCCCATACAAGGTCCTTGGTAAATAGAAAGTCATCAAATCCAATAGGGCCCAGGTCACACTTCACCTCGAAAGGAGTCCTTACGTACTCCTTGAGGCCCCCGTAGTCAGTGATGATCACGGGCTTGCCTCTCATGGCAGCCTCCACGGCCCCCATTCCGACCCCCTCGGAGTGTGAGCAGTTGACGTAACAGTGCCCGTGCTTGTGTATATTCTCCATCTGCTCATCAGATATCAGGCCATTTATGACCGTTACCCGTGGGTGGTCAATTTTGACCTCTTGTAGACACGTCGCCTTGATGAGTAACCGCGCATCTGGGCAATGTTCAAGGGCCTGAATAAGAGCCTTGATATTCTTCCGGGGATCATTCACGTTTCCTATAGTGTAGAAGGTATAGGTAGAGGAGTGAGATGGCACACTCTGCGGAACAGATGGTGCGTGGAGATGTAGGATCCTCCAGTCTCCATGTGGAAATTGTTTTTGAAAAACTTTTTGACAAAATTCAGAGGCGACATAGAGCGTCTTGTATCGGTCTACAAGCATCCCATACAAAGGGTGGACCGTCTCAGTCTCGCAGATAGTCATGTAAATAAACTTTTTACAGAATTTTTTGTATCTATCGACTAGATCAAGTTGTTGCTCAAACGGCAACACGAAAGCAAATCCAGTGTCATACTGAGGACAAGGAGGACTCTGGCCCATCTCAACAAAGTCGCCACCAGTCAAGTCTGCGTAGCGCTTCGTGACCTGACCTATACCAGCCAAAAGTCTCGGGCCTACAAAAAGCCACGTCATGGTGATACGATGCCCGCTAGCTTTAGGTCGCTCTCCATCATTCTCTTTACTAGTTCTTGAAAAGAAATACTCGGAGCCCAGCCCAGAATGAGACGGGCCCGTGAAGGGTCTGCGCGAAGGTTGTCGACCTCGGCGGGTCGGTAATATTCCTGGTTGATACGGACAAAGAGATTACCATTGGAATCACGGCCCTCTTCATCAACTCCTGATCCAGACCACGTAACATTTAGACCAGCCGTCTTACCTGCCAACTCCAAAAACTCGCGAATAGTGTGAGTCTCTCCAGTTCCTATAACAAAGTCATCTGGGTACTCTCTCTGGAGCATCATCCACATACCCTCCACGTAATCTTGTGCGTGCCCCCAGTCCCGCGCCGAATCGAGGTTTCCAAGTTCTAGAACCTTACCTGTCTTCAAGTACTCGGCCAGACCCAGAGTCACCTTGCGAGTTACAAACTCTTCCCCGCGGCGCTCAGACTCGTGGTTGAAAAGAACACCCGTACACGCATACATTGAGTAAGACTCGCGATAATTCTTGACTATCCAATATGCATAGAGTTTGGCGACCCCGTAAGGGCTCCTTGGATAAAAAGGCGTCGTCTCACTTTGGGGTGGCTTGCTCGCTCCAAACATTTCAGACGTTCCTGCCTGATAAAATCGCACCTTTTGAGAAAATCCGCACTGACGAATAGCCTCCAGAATGCGCAGGGTCCCGAGCGCATCGACATTTGCGGTATATTCGGGCTGGTCGAAGGACACTTTGACGTGAGACTGAGCTCCCAGATTGTACACTTCAAGAGAGTCATATTGCTCAAAAGAATTAATTATGGAGTTAATTCGGGCAGTATCCGTCAGATCGCCTTCCATGAGGTGAAACTCATTGTGAGAAAGGAGATGTGTTAGACGCGAACGTTTCTTTTCAGAGCAGTATCTGCACAATCCATACACTGTATATCCTTTATTTAGGAGAAACTCGGAAAGGTACGACCCATCTTGACCTGTGACGCCTGTTACAAGCGCCGCCTTCATTCTCCTCTAGACGCTTTATTTTTTTATGCTCAGCAAGAATAGATGACAGTCTTCAATGTTTTCATGATGACTTTGTCCGAGTTGTTTGGAAATACCCACCTCAAGTGGTTCAGTGAAAACCAGGACAAGTACCACTTGACCATGGGCCTTGTGGCTTATGTGAGTGTCATATTCTTTCTGATAAGGAGCTTTGCCGGAAAGAGTATGATGTGGACCTGCGTGATGTGGGAGGCGATGATTGTCATAGGAGGAGCCATAGTTGCCTATTTCGTATTTGGGGAAAAATTCGAGCACTGGGTTCAGTGGCTAGGGATCCTCTTGGCCCTCGGTGCTGCCGTCTGCGTCAACTATGAGTGCAACACTAAAGATATTGGTTGCTATATGTAAAATGGACGACTTTCAAAAGCACATTCTTGAGCGCCTCGGGAATGTGGAGGGAGAACTCGCCGAGCTACGGGCCGTCACTTGGCCTGTTTGCCAGGCTAAACTTGATGATAGGAATCCTCTAAACAATATAAAAGAAAAAAAGGCACTTTTAAGGTGGCTTCACGTGGACGACGTCAAGGAACTTTTGCGCCGCAAGGGGCGTCTCATGGGGCTCACAAGAGACCAAGTCTCTGTAGAACTTCGCGAGATCCGGGTAGAGGAACCCAGTCGGGTCTAGGTATCAGCTGAGTCTTGCCGTCCGTGTGCGTGCCCGACGCGATCCACTCTGCAAAGAGTTCAGGGGTCTGCGTGGCGTGATGCGCATCCTTGCCGTGCGCATACGTCTGCATCTTGTTCCAGACGTGCATAGGCGTCCCGAAACTACTCAAGTGCCAGCCAGACTCTCGGATATACGGAAACTTCCAGCGATTGTCCCGAAGATAATTCGGACCCACTCGCTTGAAGATTTCATAATTCGTAATGACCGTGCCGAACCAGGCCTCGCCAGTAAACAGAAACTTGAGCGAGTACTCAAACATCCACATATGGACGGAGGTGACGATATGAGGCAGTTTCTCATAGGGAACCTTCGACATGTCCGGGATCTCGTCCAGGTCACTCACCATAACAATAGACTGCTCGGGGCACGACATGCGCTCGAGGCCGCGCAGAATACACTCGCGCTGGTACTTCTCGCGGCACCAAGGGTTCTCATCTTTGGGCGACTCTTCGGCCGTCACTATCACGTGCTCAATCTTGTCAAGCCACTTTGTGAATCTGGCCCTGTTATTATGAAAAAAGAGTTCCTTTGGACCGCCCACATGGTTCACCTCTGACTCGACCAGCACGAAGCGGTCAACGTACTCGTCAAGGAGGGTCAACCTAAGCTCGAGAATATCCAGCTCATTATAGAACATGAAAGTGTCTACGAGCATTTATATACATAGTTAACACTTTCTTAAGTATATATCATCAACGTCTATATCCTTGTAGTATTTATATCCCTTGGACTCGAGTAAAAAGCGAATCTGGCATCTCTTGGGCTCTTCAAAGTTGTGTTCTATAGAAATAAACTCAAATGTGTATCTGTGAAAAGGAAATGCGCGCAGGGCCTCGAACTCGGCGCCCTCTATGTCCATCGAAAGATAGTTGATGTGAGACGGCGCCCCGCATTCGTCGAGTATGCTCTCGAGTGTCCGTGTCTTAAAAGTATGCTTGACAATTGTAGTTGTTTCATAAAGGCGATTCTTGTGCTTGCCCAGTTCGGCAGATATCCCGGAACATCCAGGGTCTTCTACGGAGTAATCAAACAACTTCCTCGTCATTATTTGAGTACACGCAAGCCTTCACAACTTTGGCCGTCCTGTTTTCAAAGTTCACGGGAAAACAGTCTATGCAGATGCCTTTCCAGCCCTTTTCATCAAGTAACTTTGTATTGCTTATATTTTCCCCATCGTGACAACCAACATCGACGTAAAAACCAGGGCCCGCCGAAACCGCCAGTATAAACTCGTCTACTCCAAGTTGACTCATGATTTGTATTTATAGTACAGCTTGCCCTTATCTTCAAAAACTTTTAAAATATTTTTATTGTTTTCCGAGTGAGAGCCTCCGGCCACGTGGTGAAGGGCATCGGCCTCAAAGCCGTACTGAAACTGGCGAATCTGACTTACGTTACATTCTGGTGTAAATACAGTCCTTCGTGTGATTCCCTCATTTTCCAAAAGGTTACACAGGATCATGTCGTCGTGCCAGGTGACCGTGAGCAACTCGCGAAACTCTGGCAGGACTCTCTGGATCCACTCAGCCTTGACTATGACGGCACCGTAGCCCTCGAGCACATCGACCGGCTGTCCGTGCTGGCGAGGATAATTCCCTCTGAAATAGTTTTCAAAGGTGAACCCGGAAAGGCCCCACGCGCTCCCAGGGTCCGTCCTCTGCCACTTGAGGAGGTTCGTCACGAGCCGAGGGTCGTAGGCAGTGTCATCGTCAAGATATACTATGAGGTCTTCATGCAAGAGCTTGAGGGCCGGCCCGATAAACTTGGTCGCCGGCCCGAAATCCTCGCACTCGGTATTGATGCGCACCTTTGGGCTGATTGCGTAGATCTCTTCAGGGATGTGCCCGTCCCAGTCGGGCCAGCGACCGTACTTGCGGGGCACGTTGAGCCATACCTCGTGACATGTCTGATCGCAAAGACTCTTGAGAATGGGTGCCAGGTGCGGGAACCGCGGAGGCGTGCTTGTGAGGCTGACTATGACCTTCATGAGTAAATTGTATTTTTAATCTCTAAATAGAGTAGATGTCGTTCTCCGAGACGATAGTGCCATCAGGGACTATACTCTACAAGGGCCTTCCCGTAAGTTGTGATGTTCTTCTCAAGGACCTTCGCGCGTTCTATCTCACGGACCGCCCAGAACAGGCGCGTCAGTACGGCAACGTCTGCAGCTACCGAGTCAAGAAGACGCTCCGTCTTTTCAATATGACCCACGACAATATCCGGATCCTTCTGCGGGGCCCGGACCTCGACTTTCGGACCAAGCGCCGTCTCCAGCTCGCCTTTGGCACAAACACCACCCTGTCCGTGCAGATCAAAAAACTCGCAAAGCACGCTGGCCCGAACAATCTGCCCAAGGGCGCCAAGGGCCGGGGCGAGCGCGCCTCGTGGACCGAGCTGAACCGCATCCTCGACATGTATTTTTCAAGAGAGTTTCTGATCAAACACGGGTACGACGGGTACTATGCAGCCAACAAGCGGTCCGTTTTTCACGAAGGTCATTTCAACTCTGAGATTATGCTGACTAATGCATATCAGAAGATTGAGCGGGCCCATGACCGCCTTCCGGTCGCCTCCCGTCGGGTCCTTCTTTTTCCGCAAACAATTTCTAGACTTTTTCTTGAGTATAGCAAGCGTCACAGGGGATTGCTAAAAACTTCAAAAGAATTTACAGTATTTTGTACGGGAGGCCAAGCGGTCAACCTCTTGCTTCGGGGCCTGAAGCGAAAGATTCCTCGGCTTATTCGTGGGACGACTGATTTTGATATGAGCTTCGCCGTATCCGAGCCGCTCAAGAGCATGGCGTCCCTTAAGCGCAAGGCCGAGGCTATGCGCAAATTTATGCTTGCTCATATCACTGGATTTGTAGCATTCATTAACCGAAACTACAAGGGAGCCCGCGCCACTTTCCGCCTGAATCGCCTTGGCCAAGGGACCATCGCGCCCCGCCTACAGGTGCCAGCAACAAAGCGCAGGACATATCTTGTTCACAACTGGCAGATCGTAATGGGAAAACAGGTAGTCGATCTTGCCGATGCGGCACTCGCACTGTACCCTGGGGCGTCTCGCTCCTGGCTTAGCAAGCGGTTTTCTGGAGCATTTGGAATTCCTATACAGCAATTAAAGTACCAATTTATAGATACTCTTGCGATTCTGTCAGGGTCCTTTGTCCACAAGGGGGTCGTGAAGCAACGAAATCCACTGACGGGTAAAAAGATGGAAAAGGGTCAGAAAAATGCGGCCCGTGTTGATCAAATGTCCCGTGTCATTGCTCGCCATCCGAAAGATTATAAAAATATTGTTCCTTTGACCCTCAAGGCCCGGGCTCTGCTGAATAAGATTCGAACAGGCCACTTGCCCAGTGCCGAGGCTCGAGCACGTTCGGCCAACCGAATTCTAAAAAACTTGGTTTAGTGCACAAGGGCCGGCACCGAACAGACCTCTAGACAAACAAAAATGGCTTCAACCAGCTACTTCACCCTGGCTGCCGACGCTGCACTGCAGGAGCACATCGCCAGGACGACTCCCAAGGCCCCCAAGGTCAAGAAGGCCAAGGAGGAAACAGGTTCTGTGCCCAAGGAGCCTGAGCAGGAGACTCTCAAACCAACAAACAACACAAACATGGCTGCCTCTGTCTTTGCCCTTGCCTGCGATGCCCTTGTCCGTGAGCGTGACCGCGTCTTCCTGCTCAAGGTGGCTGAGGATTACAAGATCCCTTTCGCTGAGCTGGAAGCCAAGTACCTGGGCGCTGCTGAGGAGGCTATCAAGGTGCCAAAGGTCCGAAAGGCCAAGGTGACAGTCGAGGGCGCCAACAAGTGCCAGGCCCAGACGGCCAAGAAGGGTCCGTGCAGCTTCAGCGCACTCAAGGGCGAGTGCTTCTGCAAGCGCCACCTGGCCCAGAATGCCGAGCCGAAGCCGCCGAAGCCGGCCAAGGAGCCAAAGGTCAAGGTGGCCAAGCCCACAAAGGTCGAGCCGACTCATAGCCACCCGCCAAGCGCCGAGTCAGTCAAGGACTGCGAGCTGTGCGAGTCGCACGGTTCGGCTCTAGCGGAAGAGGAGGACTTCGAGATAGTGATGCCCGGCGAGGCTGAGCAGGATATGCTCGCCGAGTCAGATGATGAGTACGATGATGAGTAGTGTAAAGACATAATCTTCTATTAACTAAATGAGTCTGTCCAATGTAGAACTCGCGCGCCTGCTTCGTCCCACCCCTTTTGTCCCCCCTCCAGAGTCCCTGTGGAGGCCTCCACTAGATTGGCGTTTTGTCGTGGCCCGAATGCTTCCTGAATTTAGAGAGAAATATACTGCTCGTTGTGAAGAATGGCACAAGGCCAACCCTCCTCGCCCGCCGCCGCCGCCGCCGCCGCCAAAAATCGCCACGAATGTTGATATTGATCTTTTCAATATCGCTTTCAGAAAATATGGCGCCCTCATACCCGTACCAGAACTTTTCAAAATTGGCTATTCAAAAGAAGACGTTGGAAAAGTTGTTGAAAAGCGCAAATGGTATACGAAACACGCGGCCGAACTTGAAAAAGAGATTGATAGGCGCTGGCCGGGAGGTAAAACGAAGAAGAAGGTTATCAAGGCTGTAAATAAACGTTTGCCTGCCGTAAATAGAAATGTCGGAAAAAAAGATTAGTTGGGCAGACATGGCCGATGAAGATGATGCGTTGGCGGCTAAGCAGACCCCGCCTCCTCCCAAATGGATACCTCCGCACGCGCGCGACCCCAAGCAGAAACTCAAGAATCTCTTTTCTAAAGAAAAGAACCTCAAATAAATTAAGATGAGTTGTGACGTGTGCACAGAAAAGTTCAACAAGTCGACCAGGGCCAAGGTCGCTTGTCCATGGTGTCCATTCAATCAGTGTGCGACATGTGCCGAGACCTATATTCTCGGCCACTCATCGGACCCTCATTGTATGAACTGCAAAAAGGGGTGGTCCCGCGAGACACTCCATGATAATTTTTCAAATAAGTTTTTAAACAATACTTTGAAGGCGCGCCGTGAATCTTTGCTATTTGAGCGCGAGCGCAGTCTGATGCCTGAGACACAACCTTATGTAGAGTCTGAGAAGAAGGCGCGCTTTCACGCCAAGCAGATTGAAGAAATCCAGAAAAAGGTTGAAGAGGTCCGGGCAGAGATGGCCAAGATCTATGCACTTCCCCTCGGTCCCTTGGCGATCGAACACGGCGTTACGAATGACCTGGAGGCTGAAATAATTAGATATGGAATGATTATCGAAAAGTCTAAAGTTGTGCGCATATTTGAGTGCGATATATCATACCACCTACATGCCCAACAGACTTGGACCAATGGTGGCGTGCGCGTGGCTCAGCAGGTCAAGCGCCAGTTTGTCCGGGCTTGTCCAGCCAATGACTGTAGTGGCTTTCTGAGCACTGCTTGGAAGTGTGGCCTGTGTGAGATCTGGGCCTGCCCCGACTGTCACGAGGTCAAGGGACTGGACCGTGACGCGCCTCACACGTGCGACCCCGCCAATATCGCTACAGCACAACTCCTCGCTAAGGACTCGCGCAACTGCCCCAAGTGTGCATCAATGATATTCAAGATCAATGGGTGCGACCAGATGTGGTGTACTCAGTGTTACACGGCCTTTTCATGGAACACCGGGCGCATTGAAGAGCACCGGGTCCATAATCCTCACTACTATGAGTGGATGCGGGCCAACGGAACCCTTCCCCGCGAACCAGGGGATGTGCCATGTGGCGGCCTGCCTGGAATTGAACACTTGCGGGTGCTCATAGGCTCACAGGGGTCGACGCGGTGGAGCGCAGACACACGAACCACGACCCAGAAGATGCTCTGGAACATACACCGGAACCATACACACATACAGTGGGTCGTCCAGGGCCGGTACATAGCCGATGATAGGGCAGCAGGGAACCGCGACCTACGCGTCAAATTTATGATCAAAGATTTTACGGAAGAAATTTTCAAGAAGAAACTTCAGCAACGCGAAAAGGCGAACGAAAAGAAGGGGGCCATCCGCCAAGTTCTGGAGATGTACCAGGCCGTGACTATTGACCTATTCAGGAACCTCATTGACAATGGCAACTGTGAAGTGGCCATACAGGCTTTCACGAACCTGAGGGAGCACACAAATGAGTGCTTGGGCAAGATATCTAAGCGGTTTACCAACTGCGCCGTCCCTCGCATACAGGAAGATTTTAGTTGTTACTGATAGATGTTAGGCCCCCTTCAGACCCATGGGACCTGCTGGTTTTACACAATCTTGAATGGTTTTATACTGAGTGACTCGGGTCGGGCCATACTCTACAAGCGCATGACTGAGTACTATAATGGTCTCACGCAAAGCGAACGCGCGTTTTTCATGACTCCTGCGGCCGAAGGCTGCCCAGCAAAGCACAGGACAGATTACCAGCTTCACTTTTGGAAGTTTATAGATCAGTATGTATGTCAGTACAGGAGCAATCGTCAGGTTCCAATACAAGCTGGTACGAGCCCGAACCTACTCAAGGTTATCAACAAATGGAATAATAATAACGCATTTAGAAACTCTTTCCGCGAAGGCGGGGCTTATCCACGCGGTGAGATATTCCCCATTCTTCGAAGTATTGGACTTGGCGACAAATATCAGAGGGAGGATATGATGACCAGAAACGTGGGAGGTGAAATAGCTCCAAATAAGCAGTTTATAATTCAGGCCTTGGACGCCCGTCTCTTTAAGATACCTAGGGTTCTGAAGCGTTCTGGATTCAAGTTTAGTCTAAGTCATGCGGCTCTGACTATGATGGCTGGCGAAGTAAGGCACGCCATAGCCGCTTACGTCTCTGGAAATCATGGCTATCTATATGACTCAAATCAGCAACGCAAGTTTGCCTGTAGATGGTGGGACCCCAATGACCTCCGCCGCGTTATTCGTCGTGTTGCTCACGGGTACAACAACAGAATTCCAGATATAGATCCGACATTAGACTTTATGGTATGGACGAAGGATGCGACCGTCTCGAGGGTCCGTATGGTATGTAGGGTCAAGACGGCCGTTCGGCCTAAGACCGCCAACAGAAGGCCAGCCACCTGGGCCCAGGTCTCCAACGGTACTATTGCGCCCTCCAGAGCCCGCCAGATTCTTATGGAAATGAATATTCTAAATTTTCAGAGTGCCAAGATGGCTGTAAATTCACACCTGCGCGTAAATAAAAACATGATCGCCAAAGTCCCTTCGCCAAATCGTCCAGCACTGACCGCCTATGCAGAGAGCTTCAAGACTCTTCAGAAGGCTAAGAATAACGTGAACATGGCAACCGGTATATATGGGCGTAACGCCGTTATCAAACGTTTCAAGCCCCGCCTAAATAATAAACATTTTCAAAATCTTATTAACCATGCAAACAAGTTGAATGTCATGGTAACAGGTGCCAAGCGCAAAAGAAATAATAATAATAAATAAAAGTAGATGAGTTGCGGGAATGGAGCGATCCAGACCCGCGGGACCTGCTGGTTCTTCAGCATAATAAACGGGTTTCTTCTGTCCGATGCGGGTCAGAAGATACTCTTCGCCTCTTTGGAAAAGTTTTACAAGGGACTTGACGTTGCCGAAAAGGCCTACTTTGATGACGGCATAGACGCCCCATGTCCACTCAGGGCTGACATTATCAAAACAAAAAGAATATATTTTTATAAATTTTTAGATCAGTACCTGTGCTTCAGGTCGGGGCCGCGTTCTGTCTCGGTCAAGATGGGCAGGTCGGGGCAGGTGCTCGGTGGGGCCAGTCTTGCCGGAACTGTAGCCAAGGCACACAAGGGAGCCGAGGGGGCTCTACCGGGAGAGGAACTTCCCAAGGTCCTCAAGCATCTTGGCCTTACGGACTATATCGTTGCGGATGAAAACGCGCACTTACCCACACTGGACTCTTTAAAACGGCCTCATTTTGTTGTAGTATTGCCTAGCAAAAAGAAGCGTATGATAGAAGTTCCTAAATTCAGACCCAAGACTTACTCTCTCATGTCTTGCTCCGTGACCATAGCCAACACAAACGCTCTAAATAAAACAAAACATTCTTGGCACGCGGTTACCGGCTATATGTGTAACGGAAAGGGCTATCTGTTTGATTCAAACCAGCGCAAACCATTCCCCTGTGATTGGTGGAAATTTAACAGTCTCAAAAAGGTTCTTGATGAAGATGTTTCCCGGGCCTATGACTTCTTCGCAGGTGGGCAGATAAATTACATCGGATATAACTTTGTCCTATACAGCAAAAATTCATATGTGGATGCGATCAACCCCGTGTGTCGGCTCAAGTACAAGAAGACCAAGACTCCCGTCGGAGGTGCGTTTGTTTCAAGTAAGAATTTAAATCTAATGTTGAGAGAAGGCGCATGGGCAAAACTTCCACCAGCGCATATCGCTGCCATCAAGCATGCCCGTGCGCGTGAAAAGGCGAAGAACCGACCTTTGCTCGGAAAAGAGTTCTTTGATAGCCTTCCGAAAAATATATCAAATCTGGCACTGAACCAGCAGATGTCAAACCTAAGGACCGCTGGATACAGATTTAATAAAAATTCTTTTTCAAAGTTTTTAAAAAATAATCCAAGGAAGGGATCACCGCCTCTTCCCAAGCCGATTCCTCTGAACAGCCCTCGGACTATACGCCGCAAAGAGATTGTGTCAGGTTTCAAAAATTATTGGAAAGAACTGAATGCGAATAATCGCAAGACGGTTCGAAACCTTATTCAGACCCTCAAGTCGCCGAGTCCCAAGGTCAAGGCGACAAGTGCGAACCGAATCGCAAATGCTCAAAAGAATATAAATTCCCTGAAGACGGCAAAGGCCCGTGCCGAGTGGATCAAGGCCAAGAAGTTCAACTTCAAACCGAATGAGTTGAAGAATCTTAAGAATTATGTGCGGAGTAAGAATCAGGCAAACCGGAACCGCCGGGCCCTTAAAAAAGTAAAGGCCTAAATAATAAATGAAAGTATTTACTGATGGAGCGTGCTCCTGTAACGGGATGAAGGGTTCACGGGGCTCGTGGGCTGCTGTGTTCCCAGACCACCCAGAACTGGACTGTTCAGGACTTTTAGAAGGTTCTGAACAGACCAATAATCGTGCCGAGTTTACTGCGGCCATAAAGGCTCTCGAAGCGACCCCAGAGGATCTAGAGATTCTGACGGACAGTAATCTCCTTGTGAATGTCGCCATGGGGGTATGGAGAGCCAAGGCAAACATGGACCTTGTGGCACGGCTCAAGGCGCTCATGACCGGGAGGGTCGTCACATGGACGCACGTCCGGGCCCATACAAAGGCTACAGATTACAACTCGAAGTGGAACCGCGAGGCAGACAAGAGGGCCGTTGGCGTCTTAGAGGCGAGGGTTTCTGAGTAACAAATGGGCTGGGGTATCAGTTTCGCTCTTGACGACAACAATCGTTTGTACTGTTCTGATGGCTGTAACTGGAAGGCTCGGAAGGCGGATATGCCCACCAAGCCTTCTGGATGCAAGTACATCCTCGAGTATTTCCAGCAAGATCTTCACCGAGAACTTGACATGATCCGAGACGAGTGTCCAGGGACGGCGGCGGGCCTGAAGGAGGCTCTTGAAGAGTATGGGGATCTTTCATATATTTATGATAGCCTTCCAAACGCTGAGAAAGAGCGTCGGAGCAAGGCATACCTCACCGAGTTGGAGGAGCGTCTCGCAATCGTAACGGCAGAACTCCCTCATTACAAGAACCGCTACAAGTGGGCCAAGGAGGCGTTCAAGAACTTCAAGCCCTCGAAGAAGATCCCCAAGTTTCGTGCCGATGAATTGAGGGATCTGATCGCACCTCTTCAGGCAGAACTCAGTGTGGAGGAGGCCGCCGCGCATCATGACCGCCTTGAAGATGAGCGCAAGTCTCTTGTGCGTAGCATCAAGTTAGAGAAAACAAACCCTTGATTAATAGTAAAATGCAGATCTTCGTCAAGACTCTGACGGGCAAGACGATCACGCTCGAGATCGAGTCTTCGGACACGATCGCGAATGTAAAGGCGAAGATTCAGGACAAGGAGGGCATCCCTCCCGACCAGCAGCGTCTTATTTTTGCAGGCAAGCAGCTCGAGGATGAGCGCACTATGGCTGACTATAATATTCAGAAGGAGAGTACCCTGCACCTCGTGCTTCGCCTTCGTGGAGGTTTCTAGGAGGCCAGGCTTGAAGCCGGCGATGGTGTCCGAAACACCTCTTTCAGATTATCAACCCGCAGAGTGTTCCAAAGAGACTTTCCGCGGGCCCCAGAGTCGAACGACTCGCGGGACGGCGTACCAGGTGGCGAATTCCTAAAACCAAACATACCCTTCTTTGTAGAGGGTTCTTCTATATTCACAGTTACGTGGTTGTCTAGAGTGACCTCTATGGGGTTGCCATTCTCGAGAGCCGCATTAAATTCTCCAAAACATTCTTGAATAAAAGTTTTTCCATCCGTCTGACGCTGGGGAGGGTCTATACTGATTTCCTTGGAGATTTTCAGGGCCAAGCGTTTCATAAGCAGCGAGGCCTGCATAGCCTTGGTCTGCTTCTCGCTAATCTTGAGATAAAGCTGTATGGATCCCAAGACGCCCGTGCCTGCCGAAAGGATTGCGTTGAGAACGCTCACATATTTTTGCTCAACAAAGGAGTTGAGTCCAACGGCGGTCAGACCGTTTACGGCTGATATAACAAGGATAGGGATGTTGTAACGGCGGGCCGATGTGGAATAGGTTGTGTACTCGCTCGTAAAGTGCTTTTGGTACGCGTTACATTGCTTCTCCAACTTGATCAGAAACTGCTCGTCGCGGGGGAACCACTCCTTCATGACCGTCATCCTTACTTTCAGCAGAGAAAAAACGCACCTCAATGTCGCCCGAGACTGCGGGGAAGTTGATTAGGAGTGCGTAAGGTATTCCAGTCAAGCGCATATAGTTCTTGGCCTGGTTGACAAACTCCTCCTTGAGTTTCGTGGTTGATTTAAGTTCTACAATCATCTCTCCGTTTATAACCAGGTCTGCCCGCAGGTTACCCACGTTATGGTTCTGATACGAGACGGTGATGATGCGCTCGGTTTCGTAGGGTATGCCTCTCAGACGCAGTTCAACCTCAAAGGCGTTGTGATAGACGCGTTCGCTAAACCCGGGTCCAAGTTCGGCCCAGATCTTTTCGGCCATGGAGCGAAGGTTGATTTCCATGTTGTGTGTCCTTGAGTCTCAAGGCCTGTGACCTCTAAGTCAATGTCTATCCTGTCTATTCTCAAGCGCCTTGAGGCAACCTCGAGTCGTCTCGAGAAGGAGGCTATACTTGAAAAGCACGAGTCGAACGACGCCCTCAAGGAGGCTTTCCGCCTGGCACTCGACCCGACCATCAATTTTTATATCAAAAAGATTCCTGATGTGATAGAAAAAACCCAAAAAATAACACTTGATGCGGCCCTTTCGGATCTCGTGACGGACATCGCGTCCCGCAAGGTGACGGGGAGTCTGGCCAAAGAGCGCGTCTCGATTCTCCTGGGCTCTCTGTCTTCTGATGACCGAGAGGTTCTCAAGTTGGTCATTGGCCGCAATCTTCGGTGTGGTGTGAGTGAGTCAACTGTCGAGAAGATCTGGCCCGACCTTGTGCTCTCTTACCCGTGCCAGTTGGTCAGTCCTATGAATGGCTCAACCAAAATCAAGTTTCCTATGATGGCCCAGACCAAGATGGACGGGATGCGGTTCAACGCGATAGTGGAGAATGGGGCCGTCTCGTACCGTTCGCGAAACGGCAAGGAACTCGACCTGTTCGAGGCTCTTGACGAGGACTTTCTGACGATGGCTGACGGCGCGGACCTTGTGTTCGACGGCGAACTCCTGGTCTCTGGCCCGCAGGGCAAGGTGCTTGACCGCAAGACGGGTAACGGTCTGCTGACCAAGTTCCAGAAAGGCACGGGGACTGAAGAGGTGGCGAAGCGCATTCGGGCAGTCGTGTGGGACCGTATTCCCCTGACAGACTTTCGCCGCGGCTCGTGTAAGATGCCCTGCTATGCCCGCTGGACCCTGCTGAACGGGACGAGAACAAGGGGTATCCGTGTTGCCCAGACGACGATGATAAACAACCTGGCTATTGCCCAGGCTCTGTATCAAGAAAAACTGGATGAGGGCGAGGAGGGCCTGATCCTCAAGGACCCCGAGGGGCCTTGGGAGAACAAGAGGGTCAAGCACCAGGTCAAGATGAAGGCTGAGCTTGAGGCGGATCTGATATGCACTGGTACTACGGCTGGCACGGGCAAGTACTCTGGACTCATAGGCGCGCTGGAGGTGACGAGCGCTGACGGAAGGGTCAAGTGCTCCGTGGGGACGGGTCTGAGCGACGAGGAGCGCCGCTCGGACCCGCGCGAGTTTGTGGGAAGGGTGGTGGCGGTCAAGTATAACGCGCTGATCACCGACAAGAAGACCAAGGCGCACGCGCTGTTTCTGCCGGTGTTTGTGGAGGTCCGTCTGGACAAGGACGTGGCGGACGTTATCTAGTAGGGCCAGTTCCATAGTCTTGTAATAATTTCACTTGATCTCAAATAGTCTTGTAGGCTTTTTCGCTCCTCGCTTAGTTTGTGTTTCATCCCGTCGTCCCCTAGCGTGCATATGGTAGTCCAGTCATCCTTGAAGCGGCCGATCTGGTCCCAGCAGACGACCGTCTTGACGAGCCTCTTGGAGTCGTAGAACCGTGAGATGACGTAGTCATCACTCAGATACAACGAGGCATCTTGGCCCTTCTGCAAGGGAGGCACGTTCGGAAAACCGTAGAACGAAGATATCTTTGTCATTGTTCCAAAGCCCTGTTGGAGTATCTCGGTCGGACAGCCGTGACCTACGCGCACGTTGTAGTCTTCCGATTTTAGCCCGTAGGACTCCGCCTTTTCAGGGTACAAAAGACCTGAGTATCCCACGACTCCCCCAAACTTTTTGTAGCCCTCGAGGAGGCCGGCGACAAAGAGAGGGGAGTAGATAATATCGTCATCAATTGTTACGACGAGCGTATCTGGGTCCTTTTCAAACGAGAGTATAGGAAGGATCTTGTTTAGACAGCATCTGTCGTGCTCGAGTTCGAGCACAGTGACCCCTATGGCTTCAAGGACGGGCTTGAGCCAAGGGGCGATCTGCTCTTCGAACCGAACATACTCGTTGGGTATATTGACATACATGGCGTCCGGCTTATGCACGCCATTCTTTACACTCATAATGGACTTGACGAGGGCCACCTCCCGAGTCGGGATGACAGTCATGGTCGTGACTATTCGGGCCATGTGTATCTAAACTTTTAAATCTTTATAATAATCGTAAAGTCTGTTGAGGATAATAGGATCAAAGTATAGTCTGTTTGCGCAGTTCTTCACACGGTACTGAACAATTCCCCGCGCGTCGCTCTCACGAATGCGCTCTTCGAGGCCCTCGAGCGTGTTCTGGTCGAGATCCATCCACCAGTCCTGCCGAAGCACGGATATCCCACAATTTAGCATAAATAAACCTATTTTCGCGTCATCGCACGGACAAGGGTCTCTCTCGAGAATAAGCCGATGGGTTATCATTCCCCGGACAACGTCCATTGAATAAACAATTCCAGAACCTGATATAAATTCCCATGGAGGCCACGCGAGTGACCCCGCATCCCACTTGCGGCCCGTGTAGACGCCCTTTCTTGGCAGATGTTCAAGAACTTTTTTCAATCGAGGGATTACCCAGAATGAGCCGAGTGTTGTCGTCAGCAAGAAATCATATTCAAAGTTTTGGTCAACATACGTTAATATATTCATGCCAAACGCGAGGAGCTCGGAGTCTGCGCGACGGCCGGGTAACCATACAGAGTTTCCGTCTCTGCGCCACTCACCTTTGGGTATAGTCGCGTCCGTCTTGCAGAACACCACTGTAAAGTCAGGGTCTAGAGCCGCAATTGTTCTTTCCCATACTTTTTTGCTCTCGAGAAAGACTCGGGGGTCGCCGCCTGTCCGGGACCAATCAACAGTAGGATCATCTATATAGTCAGTGGGATCCTCTATGGCAATAACACACTTCATATAAAAAGGTCTGTTTACTCTTTTATATGAAGATTCTCGTGACCGGAGGACTCGGTTTTATAGGGTCAAATTTTGTAAAGCACATACTTTCCACTTCAGAGCACGAGATTGTGAATATTGACAAGTGCGACTACATGGCCCGTGAGAGGAATGTTCCAGAGCAGAACCGCTATACGTATATCCGAGGTGACATAACGGAACGTTACCATATGGTACACATTTTTCGCGAACACCAACCCGAGGTCATCATCCACTTTGCTGCGCAATCGGAGGTGACACGGAGTTTCGACTCGGCCTTTCAGTACACAAAGGACAACGTTCTAGGGACCCACGTTCTTCTCGAGACGGCCAAAGACTATGGAAAACTCAAAAAGTTTATTCACATAAGTACGGATGAAGTCTACGGAGAGGTTGGCCCTTTGGCCACCTCGGATGAGCGTTCGCCCCTAAACCCGAGCAATCCCTACTCGGCCAGCAAGGCGGCGGCGGAGCTCTATGTTCGAGCCTATGCGAATGCGTACAAGATCCCTTGTATCATTACACGAGGAAACAACGTCTTTGGGCCTCAGCAGTATCCTGAAAAGGTCATCCCCCTCTTCATAACCCAGATACTTGACGGAAAAGACGTCACCATCCACGGCGACGGGTCGACCCGCCGAAACTTTATTCACGTGGATGACGTGTCCCGTGCCGTGTCTTGCATTCTATCCAAGGGGGAGGTGGGCCGGACGTACAACATAGGAAGCCGCCACGAATACTCTGTCCTTGAAATATTTGAAAAGATTAATTCAATCATGGGTTCAAGGGGTCGCTCTGTGTTTGTAACGGATCCGCGTCCCCATAACGACTCGCGTTACGCTATAGATAGTACGGCCCTCAGAGAACTCGGTTGGTCTGAAACGCAAGAATTTGAGGGAAAGTTAAGGGAAACTGTTTATTGGTACATAAAAAACAGAGCCTGGTACTAGTAAATGAAGGTTTCAGACTATGTGGCAAAGTATCTGAAGGAGAAGAATATTACACAGGTTTTCTCTGTGACCGGAGGGTTCGCCATGCATCTGAACGACTCTTTTGGCCAGGCCCTTGACGTTGTTTATCAGCACGGGGAGAACCCCTGTGGTTACTCGGCCATGGGGTACTCGAAGATGAGCCAGAGGCCGAGCGTTGTGTGCGTGACGGCTGGGTGTGGCGCCACGAACGCCATAACCCCTTGCCTTGTGGCCTATCAGGACAGTGTGCCCATCTTCTTCATAAGCGGGGCTGTTCCAAGCAAGGAGAACGTCAGGTATCTCAAGCACTCAACACGCATATATTCGGGTTCAGACTGCGACATCATAGATGCTGTAAAGAATATGACAAAGTTTTCTTACGAGTTGTGCGATCCTGCAGAGACGCTGGCCGTGCTTGACCAGTGCATCTGGAACCTGACGAGAGGTCGGCCAGGGCCCGTATGGCTCTCTATTCCACTTGATGTTCAGTCGATGCAGATACCGGAAACCATGGAAGGATGGTCCCCCGAACCTGGGAAAGAACCATTGACTTTTCCGGTGGATAAGTGGCTCGACGCAAGGCGGCCAGTTTTGCTTGTGGGCGGGGGAGTTCGAAGCTCTGGAACGGAGCGCCTTCTCGAAGACTTTGTGAATAAGCACAAGGTTCCTGTCGTGTGTTCTTTTTTCGGAACAGATCTTGTACCGGACTATAATATCGGCCGCGTTGGAATTATAGGTGATCGCGCGGGCAACTTTACTATTCAAAATGCAGACCTTGTCCTAAGTCTAGGGTGTCGTATGGGCAAGCCTATAATGGGATACAGGCCGGACTGGTTTGCTCCAAATGCTCACACTATATGTATAACAGAACTCTTCGAGTTTTTCGGTTCTACTATTCCTGATAAGGATGCAACCGAGTGGCTCGAAAAGACCCTAAAATGGAAGGCTATGTGGGCCCGTGAACTTCCGAACCCAGGTGACCCATCGTGCCCTTATAATATTTTGAACAAGTTTTTTGATATAAAACCCTCTGAAGGAGTGGTTGTTTCGTCTTCTGGTTCTATAGTATGTGCAGCTTGGCATCAGTGTGTAATCAAGCAGGGGGACCGCTATATAATGAGCGGACATGGAGATATGGGCTATGAGATCCCGTGCGCAATTGGCTGTGCCATACAAAGCGGGAAGACGACGTGGGTCATAGTCGGTGACGGGTCTTTCCAGTTTAATATTCAAGAACTACAGACTATAAAAAGTCTTGATTTACCAGTCAAGATTCTCTATTTTAATAACGGTGGCTACGGGGCTATCCAGATAACGCAAGACAGTTGTTTTCAGCGGCGTTTCGGAGTGGAGGTTCCTTGCCCTGACGTAAAAAAGGTGTGCTACGCGTGGGACCTACAGTACTTTACGAGTATAGAAGATGCTATTGCTTTTCACGGCCCGTGCCTTGTCGACATCCCCTGCAAAGTTCAGCAAAGGTATCCACGCTTGAGTAACTTTATGAATCCAGATGGCACGTTTGATAACCGGCCTATGCACGATATGTGGCCCTTTCTAGATCGCGATGTTTTGAATAAAGAAATGTCTCTCGTGTAATCTAATGCACATAGGAAGATTAATTACAAAATTTAATTGTATTGGAATAAAAACGTCACTTGAAGACGAGGGGGCCTGTTTGAACGACATCACAAGGCTTCGCCATCTTACAGCAAAGAATGGTATTAAGCTATCAGTTAAAATCGGCGGACCAGAGGCAAAGACTGATATTAAACTCGCGTCGGAACTGTGCTGCGACTCAATAGTCGGTCCGATGATCGAGACAAAGTATGCTCTCGAGAAGTATATAGACGCGACCGACAATATAGGGATGCCCCGTGGTATCAACATTGAAACTATTACAGCCATCAACAATCTTGATTTGCTACTGAGTATAGGTTCAAATATAGACTACTTTACTATTGGCCGGGTAGATCTTGTTGGATCGATGGGCATATCCAGGTCTGAAATAGATTCTCCTGATATAATGAAAATTGTAACAGAAACCTTCCGAAAAGTCAAAGTTCTGAACAAACCGACATATATGGGCGGCTCTATAAGCAAGTCGTCTCGTGCATTTGTAGAAAATCTGTACTATGAAGGCCTCCTGGATTATGTAGAAACACGATATATTATAATGAAACTCACACCCGAACTATTTGAAGTATGGGACGAGGCCATCACGAGTGCGCATGAGTTCGAATATCAATGGATGGAATATCTCGGCCAAAAAGCCCACACACTTGCCAAGACATTTCACAAAAGAACAGAACTCGTAAAACCCCGAATTCATCGCTCCTTTGTAATTGATGAAACCACGGTGACTTGGGACCCGGCCGATATGAGCTTGGACGCGTTTGATATCAAGACGCCCGCCAGTTATCGTGTAAGTTTTTCAGATAAACTTCCAGAGTTCCGTGACGGCGATTTTGTTATTATTGATAAGAATCTTCGTAAATATATAGGAACCCGCGGGCACTATTATGAGATTGACGCAGTCGAGAAGAACAAAAATATTAATACAGTGATGTCTGTTATATCTCATATGTCAAAACCCACGCGCGTTGTAGTTATAGGCGGCGGTATTGTTCAAGACATTGGAGCATTTGTTAGTACTATATTTAACAGAGGTATTGAATGGGTTTACTGGCCCACGACGTTGCTTTCTATGGCCGATAGTTGCATAGGATCAAAAAGCAGTCTAAATGGTGATTTTTCAAAGAATAATATCGGCACTTTCAGCTCGCCTTCAGAAGTTATAATAAATACCCAGTTCCTGAATACGCTGAGTGCACGTGACATCGCATCTGGCAAAGGGGAGATCCTCAAGTTGTGTATTATAGGCGGGGCGCTTGATATATACGAAAAGAGTTCAAGCATGACTGATTTGATAAAAGTTTCACTTTTGATCAAGCGTGCAGTAATAGAACGCGATCCTTACGACAAGGGCATACGAAGGGCCCTCAACTATGGACATACCATAGGTCACGCAGTGGAATACATGTCAGACTACGCCATCCCTCACGGAGTTTCTGTCGTGTTTGGGATTCTCTCCGTGAATAGAGTATTCGGCTATTGTGATACAAAAGTAGAAAAGCTCTGTTACGATCTCATAGAGGGCCTATCGGTAAACTTTGATTTTTCTTCATTAAAAAGAGTACTCTTGGAGGATAAGAAGGTAACAGGCAACTCTTTGAAATTTATCGTGCCTATTAGCCAAGGAAATTTTAAGTTTGAAACTCGAGAAGTTTCTGATATTTTGTGCGAGACAATAAAAGATTCGTTTGTATAGTCTACATATGGTAGTTCTCATATTTGGCGAAACTGGATCTATAGGACAGTTTCTGTCTAAAAAGTTTCGAGAGGCGGGAAAGACTGTCATTGGCGCATCTCGAAACTTTGCGGTTGATGATGTCCCTGACGTAGAGGCGGCCATATGGTGCCAAGGCGTCAATATCAACGACAAAATTGGTGAAATAGATTATGAAAACTACGCTGCAGTTGTTGATGGAAATCTTGGATACGTTGTCAAGACATTAGACGCTCTCGTGAAGGCTGGAAAGTTGGTGTCCGGATCTCGCTGTCTTGTGATAAGTTCTCTGTGGCAAGAGTTTTCAAGAGATAATAAGTTTTCATATACAGTATCTAAAGCAGCACTCGGTGGTCTCGTGAGAAGCTGCTCTATTGATCTCGGCTCTCAAAATATCTTCATAAACGCCCTCTTGCCCGGACCAGTGGACAATCCCATGACCCGAAGCAATCTTGGCCCCGAACAGATTGCCAAACTCCCCGGGTTTGTTCAACTCGAAGATCTGTGGCAACTTTCTCGCTATCTATGCTTGTTCAATAATTCTACAAATGGGCAGTCTATTATAGTTGATCTAGGGTTTTCGGTAAGAAAAATGTAAATAAAAGAACAAATACTTTATATAAAATGAAACCATGTGTTCTAGGTTCCAACGGCTTCATAGGGCGCAACCTCGTCAGAGATCTTGGGGCGACGGCCATATCACACCAAGATCTGGACCTCACAGACCGTGCAGCGGTCGACTCTTTTTTTGAAAATAATATTTTTGATCTAGTCATTCACTGTGCGGCCGTCGGGGGGAGTCGTCTCGTCAAGGATGATGAAAAAGTTTTTAAAAATAATATTTCAATGTTTGAGAATGTTGCACGACACTCGCACAAGTTTAGGCGCCTCGTGTGGTTCTCGAGTGGTGCGGCCCTCTGTGCACCAGAGACCCCCTATGGCCGTGCCAAGCAAGAGTGCGAGAGACTCGCACGGGCCATCCCCAACTGTCAGGTCTTTAGGATCTATGGGTGTTATGGCCCCGACGAGCCATCTACCCGCTTCATATCTTCATGTCTTTCTGGCCAAGTAAAAATTCATGAAAATAAATATTTTGATTTTTTTTGGGTCGGTGATATTCACAAAGTCGTGACTAATTTTACAAAGTGTGACGGTCGGGTCCGGGATCTGGTCTACGAGACCAAACGCACCCTGGCCGAGGTGGCGCGTTTGAACGGCATCTCAGCAGAGGACACACCCCTTGGGCTTTCCTATATTGGAGAATTCAATGAGGAGATTGCAGACGCGATCGGCGTCCGCGATAGACATCCCGTGATGGGCCCCGAGTAGGAAGGCGTCGCCCATGATGGCGTCCGAGTTCGGAAAGGCCTGCAGGTACTTGTCTCTGTAAGCAGGGTGGCGCGTGATGTTTCCAGCGAAGCACACCCGGGTCTGAACCCCGTGGTTCTCTAGAAATGTGAGGAGTTCGAGGCGCTTGCCCGGCTTGCACATCAGCGGGATGGCGAGCCAGTTGGGCCGGAAGGTGTCGTTGGGCAAGGTGTACTCGGAGTCCTTCAGTCGCTCGAGGTAACGCTCGAATACAGCCCGTCTCTTGGCCAGCAGGTCGTCGAGCCGGGCCCACTGCGCGAGTCCAAAGGCGGCATTCATCTCGCTCGCCTTGAGGTGATACCCGAGGGCTCCATAGAGAAACTTCCAGTCGTACGGGATCCCATCGACCGAGTGGTTGAAGCGCTCAGAGGGCTCCTCGATATTGTCGCCGATGCGGCCCCAGTCCCGGAACATGATGGCCCGCTTGAGCAGGGCCGGGTCGTTGAACATCACCATGCCGCCCACGCCGCCGGCCGTGATGACGTGGCTCGCGTAGAAGCTCGTGGTGGACAGGTCGGACCATGGAGTCTCTGTGACAGTGTCGGCCGAGTCCTCGAAGAGGATCAGGTCCGGGAAGGCTTCGCGGATCGCCTTCCAGTCTGGGGTGTTGCCTATGAGGTTAGGAATAAGGAGGACTTTGGTCTTTGGGGTGACGACGGCCCGGATATTCTCCACACTCGGAACGTAGTACCCGCCAGCCTGCACGTCACAGAAGACGGGCTTGGCGCCCACCTGAATAATAGGAGCAACGGTGGTTGCAAAGCCGCAGGCAGGGGTCACTACCTCATCATCGGGCCCAAGGTCAAGCGCGCAGAGGCCGAGGAGGATGGCACTCGACCCCGAGTTGACAAAGAGGCCATGCTTCTTTCCGAACCGCGCGGAAACCTTCTCCTCGAACTCTAGAGTTCGCGGACCGAACCCTGCCAGCCAGCCGTCGCGCAGGCAGGCCTCGACCGCCTTGATCTCCGCCTCTCCATACGCCTCGAACTGGTTCGGGGCATACCAAATCTTGCGCTCCATATAAAAGATTAGAAAGTTTATCTTTTATATGGACCTCATTGTTTCTGTATTTATAACTGACAAACGCTGGTCTCATACAGTCAACTTTTGTCCAAACCGTTTTAGTAGGTTTGACATCTTCAAAGAGACCCTGAAAAGTTATACGAAATTTAAGTTTGACAAAGTTCTTCTTTTTGTAAAGTTGGATGATAACTACGCCGAAAGATGGCCCGAACTTGCGGAGTACTGTGCGGAACTTTTCGGCCCGAAGGCTAGCCTCGAACCCAGACGACTTGAGAAACAAGAGGAGTGGGTCCCTATTATTTCACAAATATCTGAAAATAAATTAATATTTTTTTGTCAGAATGATGATCACGTCTTCATAGACTTTGACATGGAGGTTTTTAACGAAGGGCTGGACTTGTTGAAGCAGGATCCGTATCCAAAAAAGGGCCTTGCTTATTCCCACTGGCCCGAATGCATCAGGATTGCGGGTCTTGGCGCGTCGCAACGCATGGGTAAATCATATATAAAGTTTATAAAGAATTTCAAGGATCCTTTGTTTATATGGAGCCAGCCGGTGTTGAAGGAGATATTTATAGATAATAAGTGGCCCGAGACTCTATGGAAACCTGGTATGACTGATGCGTTGCCCTTTGATATATCCCCTTATCACGTATATGTTCCCCTGCGGGAGTTGTGTCGTCACTTTGACGGATATCTTCACGTGGAAATGAGCGAGGACGACTTTCCCAAATTAACCCTTCCTTTGGGTAATTTCAGGTTTACTGAAAGCCATTTACGGGCCCGTTTCCGAACGCCTCACAAAGGAGATCACTATTGGCTCCCGTCAAATATTCCCAAAGAATGGGAGGATACGATGATTGAACTCTACAAACCCATCACGGAGTAGGACGCGCCTGCCTTTCAAAGTTTTTGTAAAAGTCTGCGTATTTTAGGGCCTCCTGAAAGTTCTTCTCTACACTGTCCAAGTGCTTGGCATAGTGGCCCTCGTCAAGACTGTTTATTTTTTTCAGCAGATCTCGACCATCCTCAAATATTATCCACCCGGTAGTGTCGAAGAACTCGGACACGTTCGGGCACCCCCAATACATGGGGATGGTTTTCATGATGAGGCAATCTATCAACTTTTCAGAAAAATAGTTTTCTTGCCGTGAGTTTTCGATCGTGACGGAGTACTGAAAGTCGCGGAGGATGCTCGCCTTGTTTTCATAGTTTAGTACGGGGTTGTTATTAATATCAGGGACTACATAGTCATAAAAAGGTATCTCCGAGCGATAGAAAACACAGTTCTTGGGAAAGTGGTTCTGGTTAAGATGCAAGTTGAGCCGGAGGCCATGGCCATACGCCAAGGGCCACCCGCGTTTAGAGCTTGCCCAAAAAGAAATTTTAAATTCTTTTTTAGAAACATCTACAGACGCAATCTCCTCCTCCGTCATTCGTGTGTAGTTCCCCAGTATCCTTACAGCAGTGTCTGGGAAGGCTTTGAGAACCCCTGCGTCGCATGTGTAGATCCTGTGAAACCGGTGGCCGTTTTCAAGGGTTGGCCCCCGCACGGGTACTATGGCCTCGGGCTCGAACATGAGCAGGATGAGTTTGCGGCCGTCCTCGTGGTAGAGTGGGTTGTCTACTACTACAGTCGAGTCCTCTGGAAAGATATCAGGCGAAAACTTGGACGCATCCACATCGCCTCTTAATATTTTAAAAGGCATTATAACAAAATATTAGTTCTTCTTTTTAGATATAAGCTCGTTGATGATATCACCAAGTGACAGAGTGATGTCCCACTCTGGATAGTCCGTCTTGAACCGGGTGAGGTCAGACACGTACCATATGTGATCCCCCGAACGCTCCTCACTGATAAATTCTAGTTTATTGTACGCTGGATCTATCATTGCGACCGCCTCGAGGATGCTCACCGAGTTGGCCCGGCCTCCTCCTATGTTATAGACAGCGCCCGACCTGGGTTTCTTGTGGAAGGCCATGAAGGCTCTGGCCAGATCATACGCGTGGATGTTGTCCCGGACCTGCTTTCCCTTGTAACCAAAAACCTTGTACGGCTCGTTGTTTGCCACGCACTTGACGAGATATGCGAGGAACCCGTGCTCTTGGGCCCCTTGGTGGTCTGACCCCGTGATGCAGCCCCCTCGGAAGCACACTGTATTCATATTGAAATAACGTCCGTATTCTTGGACGAGAAGGTCGGCGGCCGCCTTGCTTGCCCCGAACAGCGAGTGCTTGCACTGGTCTATTGACATTGTTTCATCAATATCTTTTGAAAACTCATACCGGGTGGGGAGCTCCTCCACGGGCAGTCGGTTGGGCGTGTCCCCATAGACCTTGTTGGTTGACATGAATATGAAGCTGGCGGCGGGGCAGTACTTGCGGGTCAGTTCAAGCAGGTTCAGGGTTCCTAGAGCGTTCACCCCAAAGTCAGTGAAGGGCTCCTTGGCCGCCCAGTCATGGGACGGCTGTGCTGCACAGTGGATTATACAATTTATAAAATTATTTTTAAAAATATTTTCAAGAGATCCATAGTCACGGATATCCGCGGAGCAGTGGGTGAAGTGCCCGGCGAACCGGGCCTCGAGGCCCTCCCTCACTTCATCAGTGGAAGTTCCGAAAAAATACTTTCGCATGTCGTTGTCGACACCGATCACGTCAAAGCCCTCATCAATAAAAAGTTTTACAGAATTTGATCCGACGAGACCGGACGAACCAGTGATGAGACATACTGGCCTCATTTGTTTTTCCATGTTTTATTTTTTTATTAAAGAAGTCGCGGCTACAGTAACACATGGCGTTCGAGAGTGTATCTCAGGCAAGTCAGGACCTTTTTGTTTATAAGATTCTCGGCAAGAACCCTTCTGGAACCTTTATGGACCTAGGGTGCCAGGACCCCAAGCACATCAGCAACTCGTGGGCCCTCGAGAAGTTTTGTGGGTGGAAGGGGGTCTGTATCGATCTTGAGGACTATTCGGAAAAGTTCAAGCAAGAGCGTTCAGCAACCTTTCTTCAGCTTGATCTCCTCAAGGATGACTGGTTCGACAAGTTCGCGGCCAGCTGCCCATTTGACTGGACTCAACCAATTGACTATCTTTCGTTTGATGTGGACGAGGCAACGCTTGGAGTTCTCCCCAAGTTTCCTTTTTACAAACTAAAGTTCAAGTTGTTGACTGTTGAGCATGACAAGTACCGGTTTGGACAGAGGACGCAGGACGTGATCGCCACTATACTGGCCGCCTACGGGTATCGTCCTGTATGTACCAATGTTTCGTGCTACAACAACGGACAACCATATGAGGACTGGTGGTATCATCCAGATCTCATCGAGGAGTCGCAGATCGCCCGGTTCCGCTGTGACAGCCTTGACGGTTCCGTGATCGCCGCTCGCTAGTCCCCACGTTTTTTATGCAGCCCCCGCTGCTTTTTCAAAAGTACCGTATTTCACGAGACTTTTGAAACAGCCCCCCGGTTCT
>Ga0007854_10000076_pt1 | contig 76602 bp, 59 predicted proteins | sample CryBogCBH12Aug08_FD_60382 | JGI IMG/M metagenome (GOLD analysis project Ga0007854, IMG submission 60382) | Freshwater microbial communities from Crystal Bog, Wisconsin, USA - CBH12Aug08 | ecosystem: Environmental > Aquatic > Freshwater > Lake | place: Crystal Bog, Wisconsin, USA | collected... | reverse complement strand
GTTCTGATATGAATTCAATTGTAGCACAGTTGGCCGAGTGGTTTTAATTGATATAATCAATTACCATAAAAGGCGATACCCTTAAGAGGTATTGGTTATCCGTCGTGGGTTCGACCCCCACACTGTGCATCATTTTTTTTAAACAGTTTAAGAAATCCTATCTACCATATATTAGAAAAATGACAGATAATGAACAAATCCCTAATCAGCAGACTCTGCTTACATTGCCATCCGGCAAAGTAATTCAAAGAAAATATTTTTCACAATATTCAATCGATGAATTATCAAATATTATTTCAGAATGTGATAATATTTCACATATAATAAGAGTTATGAAAATAAATTCTGTATATCATAATAAAATAAAAAAGATAATAGAAGATAATAAAATATCTATTAAACATTTTAAAATAAAATATATATCAACTCCATCTAATGATTCAGAAATACGTTCAAAATCTACATTCAAAAGAAAATTGTTAAATGAAGGTAAATTAATAAATAAATGTGCAATTTGTAATATGGATCCATTTTGGAATAATATGCCAATAACACTACAGTTAGATCACATTAATGGGGTTAATACAGATAATAGAATTGAAAACTTACGTTTACTTTGTCCAAATTGTCATTCACAGACTGATACATATACAGGTAGGAATATTAATAAATTAAATAAAACAAGCGATATAGTGGTAGTTCATAATAAAATTGTTATACCAAAGAAAGATAAATTTATAAGTTGTCTAACATGTAATATTTCATTATGTAGAAATAATTCAACTGGTTATTGTGTAAAATGTTATAAATTATCAGATAAATATAAAGATACTTTTAAAAATAAAGAAAAAAAACAGTATAATTGTAAGAACTGTAATAAAAGTGTAAGACAAAATACTTCAACTGGTTGTTGTGTAAATTGTTATTCAGACTATAAAAAAACACATAATATAATATCAAGAGAAAAAATATTAATTTGTACTGAATGTAAAGCACCTGTTAATAATTATAATAAATCAAAACTTTGTAAAATATGTTATTTCAAAAATAAGAAAAATAATATGAAAACTAAAGAAAAAAATTGTAATGGATGTGGAACAAATATTAATTATGCAAATAAAAGTAATTTATGTTTGAATTGTTATAATAAAAATAAATATAGTCAATATAATATATCTAATAAAAATGAAATAATTATTCCAACTGTTGAATTACAAAATGCTAATGAAATAACTATAAATAAACCTGATTTAGAAATAAAACCAACAATTAACCCAATAAAATACACCTGTAAGGATTGTAACATAGAAATAACAAATAAAGGGAAAAAAGGTATGTGTCAGCCATGTTATAAAAAAACTTTACGAATTGTAGAAAGACCCTCATATGATGTATTATTAAATGAAATACATGAACATGGATATGTACAAACTGGAAAAAAATATGGAGTATCTGATAATTCTATTAGAAAATGGATTAAAAATTATACAAAGAACGTTAAAGACACACCTCTTTCTAATAACCAGAAAGTCAATTAATCAATACATCCCCTCCCCCTAAAAAAATTCTTCTACTTATTCAAAAACTTATAAAGTACTTGAAAAAGAAGAAATGCGGTTCATGCTGGGTTCGAACCAGCGACTTTGCGGTTAACAGCCACACGCTCTACCTACTGAGCTAAGGAACCGGATGCGAAGGAGGACATGCCGCCTCCGCATAAATTAATATTTTAATGCCGCTTTAAACCCTAAAACATCAAAAAAAAAGGAGTTTAAATTTAATAAAACACAACCACCAGATGAACTCCACCGAATATGTACAAGTAGATCTAATAATCAGAGAAGTTCAACAAGCATTCCAAGAACTTCGCGTCAAAGACACTCCTGAACAACGCTTAGAATTACTCAACAAAATAGACAAATTAAGCGCGCGAATTCGTGGAGAATACACCTATAAGGGACCCATTGACAACTCTCTGAATTATATTATTTAGTAAATATCCTCTAACAAAATCACCTAAAAGACTACATATATCCCTTATAGGGTGATTTAAAAATGGATGATTCTCTTGGTTATGTAGGACAGCATTTAGAATATTCTGACATTAACACAGCATTTAATGGAAAATTATTTAGTGAATCTGTTGATTTTAAAGCAATTACTTCTAGAGTCGTCAATGACCTAAGTAGTAACACCGTGACCGCGGAGGATAGGGAGATTGAAGCCAAAATTTTCACGAAGTTTAATTCAATTCGCCAATATTTTGACGATAATTCAGTTCTACTATATAATCATCAGGAAGGCGTTTTTAAGGAAATTAAGGATGCTATGGATAACCTTACAGAGGATGAAAAGAAATCATATGAATCAGAATTCCAGGAAAATTTCAACTTTGACTCAAAGTTATTTACATCACTCCTAGAAACCGCTATGACAAAGGTAAATAGTGTTCGTAAAATACAAGACGATTGTGAGAAAACTATTTGTACACAGAATGTACAGTTAAATAGACTAAGCACTCTTGTGAGGAACTTTGAAGATGTAGCTAGTATATCAAATAAAGAAAAAGCCTTATCATCACTTAATAATCTTGATGCCAGTATAAAAGTTATATTGGACTCGCTGAAGGAAGAGAAGACCTCTACAATGAAAAAGATGCTTCGCGCAGTATATTTCACAAAGTTCGTGAAGGAGACTATTTCAGATACTTCCCTAAAATCCCTAACCATATACGCATGCCCTGTATGCCTAGAGAATCAGGTTGACGCCTTTATTTCGGATTGCGGCCATACTGGGTGTAAAAAGTGTCTCAATGATAAGGGTACTTGCCCTGTTTGTCGCGGCCCCAAGAAGTTGGGAGTTAAGCAACTATATTATAATGGACAGGCTCTTTATAAAGGAGAAGGGCGAAATAGAGGTGTGACATGCGTGACGGATTTACGCGGTCCACCCTAACTAATAAGTATAAGGAGGCGGCTCACCCTTACACCACGCCTCAAGACGGTCGCGCTCATCTTCACGAACCCACTCATCCAAGTTCGCAGGGCTCTTTAACTCCCCTATTTTTTCCCTTATAGATGGGTAATCGCAGGGCCAATAGGCTGGATGTTTGTCGATAAGTCCTTCAATAGACCCATATACACGAATCCATGACCATGCTTTCCGAATATCTACATGCCGCTGTACTGCGATCTGCGGAACACCTCCTGTAAGGATACACATGTCTTGGAATTGAGGTTCTGTGAGATTGAGAGTCTTGAGAACTCTCGTAAGACTGAACTCAAGAAATTCATGGCCTGTATGGATGCTGCTACAGTTGTTGCCATCAATACTATTACTATCTATTGGGACCCAGAGTCTCTGCGCTCCGAGACGAATTAGGTCCGTGTCACCTGAAATTATTACATCTATTACTCCATTTAATTGTAGACTTACAAGGAGTTCATCAGCCTCCTCTGTTGATTTTAACATGTGAATTTTATGTTCGTAAAATCTGCGCTTTAGCCATTGCCGCTGCTCTTTCGTTGGCCTGGTCGCTTTCTTCTTTTCTGATTTAATAATTTTATGGATAATACCCTGTTGTTCTTTTGTAAGATCTTCTTCTATTAATGAATTTGATAATGATGTTACATATGCTTGCGCTTTGTGAGCAACCGCGCGACGAGTCTCAATCTCTGCCTCTTTATATTTGCTGGGCTTTCCATCAAATATAAACAGTACTTTATGACCCATCTTTTCAAACTGTTGCACAAAATCAAAATATTTTTTAGATGACTCAGTACCCCATCTATACATGAAATATGATATATCCACACCAATTCGCAGAGACTGTGTCTGCTGCGAACCACTATGAACTATCTTTCCTGCATGTTTGATGAATGTGAAAAGTCCTTTGATTCCCATTTGCGCATTTTTTCTATGAGAGTTTGCTCTTAACATTTATGTCAATCAATTTTTCTAAGCGGTATTAACCGCTTGAAAAATGATATCAGTGCTTCGCACTAGACAATTTTTCTAGAGGTGTTAACAGTTGACAAAAATGATATCAGTGCTTCGCACTAGACAATTTTTCTAGAGGTGTTAACAGTTGACAAAAATTATATCAGTGCTTCGCACTAGACAATTTTTCTAGAGGTGTTAACAGTTGACAAAAATGATATCAGTGCTTCGCACTAGACAATTTTTCAAGCTCCTCCGCAGTAAATCGCAATGATATTATCGGTTTTATCTGTGCCTCCTCTGATTGCAGCGGCAGTCCAAGTGTCCTGAACCGTTCCAATCTTCCTGTAAGGTATCTCCAGGCATAATCGGATTCTGTCTTTACTCCATGAAACTTTCTCGCGGCTGCTGCTTGCCTTACAGAGTAGGTTGCTTGTATTGACCAGAATTTATTGAATTTATGCTGGTCTCCGCGCGCTGCTATGGCACAAAGAACAACTTCTGCCCAAGCTTCTGTATCTGATTCAAGTTGTGGGACAGAATCTGTGTCTGGGTCCGAACAAGCTGCGTGTAGAAGTTCATGAATAAGAACACGAGTTGCTTCTTCTTTCCTGTATATTACAATACTTTGCGCATTACACTTCTGCGCATATCCTCCATTTACATGAACAGGTCCAATTGGTTCCCCTACAGGTGGTGGTATGCGCTTTTCTTCGGAGGCGAACCAGAGAATGCGAACAGGTTTATCAGGTGAGAGGAGGCGAAAAATACGGATCCAGTGTTGTGGAGGCGGTTGGGGCGGTTGGGGCGGTTGGGGTGGTTGGGCTAGCTGCTGTTGCTCTGTATTTGAGTTAGCCAACGCCGCAAGAATAACAACTCGTCCGCCGGCACAGGAGTAGGCTCTTAGCGCATTGTTGGGTGCTTTTCCTTGTATCCAATCATCCCAAAGTCGTAGACGGAGTTTATCAGCACCAGAATCCCATCCACTTATATTTGGTGTATTATTTGCTTCATTGCGCAGATCATTTATATCTTTTGGGGAAATTGTATCTGAGATCCATGTTTGTTGGCTGTCGCTTGGATATATTTTATAGTCGTCTGCTACTGATTCAAGAAGAGCCTTGATCATACTATTTGTAGCAAACTTCCTTTTTGGTCATAAATCCAAATCTCATATTTATAGCCTTGTTCTTTACAAGCAGTACCTTTCTTTTCAATATTATCTGTTTTTGATGTATAAGTCCATTTAGATTTTACTTCAATTATTTTATTTTCATGTGGTATGAAAATATCTGGAAAGTAATTTTTTGATTTATTATCCAGCGTAAATTTAATGTGAGGAACATCTGCGCGATTTGTTTTGATCTGCTCTTCTGTGTAGATCTTACATAGATCATTCAGAGCAAAAGGTTCATATCCTTGAACATTTCGTATTTCTCCGCTTGGCATTTTATATTGTTTATACTTTTTCGCATTTGCTTGAACTTTTTCTTGGATTTTATAATTTTGATTAGGAAATTCAACACCATATCGTTCTAGACATGTCACTTTGGACTTCTTTTTTACCGATTCTAGTTGGAAAACACTTTCAACTCCATACTTTTTCATTATATTTTGTTTACGTGTCTCTTTAACTTCTGGATTTTTTATAGAACTTGTATAACCATATTTATTCAAACAAGTTTCTTTTGTTTTTTCTTGAATTACTTTTGATTGAGATGGAGATTTAAAACCATACTTTTTAATATTTGTATTTATCTGTTTTAATTTAATATCATTATTTTGTGATGGATTTATATATCCATATCGTTCTAAATTAGTTTTCGCGATTTGTTCTTGTATATCTTTATTTACAAGACATGTATTACCTCCATATTTTACTTGATTTGTTTTATTTACTTTATCACGAACCTCTTTATTTTGCGTAGGAACTTCAACACCATACTTAGCGATATTTGTTATTTTAATCTTATTCTTTACTTCTTCACTTTGCCCAATATGTTCTGTACCATACTTCTGTAAGACTGTATTTTTCATCTTATCTTGTACTTCTTTTAGTTGTGATGGGTTTTCTGTACCAAATCTAGCCATACTAGTTGCTTTCCTTTTGTTCATAACTTCCTCATTTAGTTTTCCGTCTTTATCACAAAATTTTTCTAAGAATGTTGTTCGCTTCTTAACATTTGCTATAATTTGTAGACATCCCTTACAGATAGGGCCATTACCTTTAATAATTGATCTTAGTCCTTTTATTTCTGAATTACCGCATTTACAAGTAAATGATATTTTAGTATCAGCATTTAATGTTTTATATGTTCCTTCTATTGCGGCTCCATATGTGACTATAGCTGATTGTAGAGTTTCTTGGTTATATGTTGACATTATTACTCTAATATAGTCAATATATAATATATAATCAATTTTCACGCAATGCTCGGCATCTAAGATGCCATGTCAGCTAAATGGCTTGACTAGGGGCTAGTGCTTTTGCGATGTACATGTAAATACATTCCCAGGCTACCGGCAATCTATACGCGGGTATGGTATTGGCTGCACCAGTTGCTTCAGCATTACAAATAGCCTTCAAAGCAGCTTTATAGCGCTCTGGACCCATTTCTTTGGCATACCGCAAAAGCGAATCAATCCAATAAGATACCATATCTTGCCAACGAATATTTCGCAAAAGACAAGCATAGACAAACTCGCGAATTTGGTCAACTCTATCCAAATTCCAAGGCTTCTTCATCCAATCAGCACAAACAGCATCAAACCACTCCTGGCCATCTCTCCCACTCGGAATATTTGGATGATCCTTTAGAAATTGCGCTAACTTCCTATCAGGTCCTGAAACCGGTACACATAGAAATAGATCCTGTAAATCAAGTGGCGCAGATTCCTCAGTCGTAATCCAAAGAAGCAAATTACCAGCACTCTTCTCTAAGGCCGAATGTAAAAGAAGAATACTCTCATGTGATAAATACTGTCCATGATATAGAACAACTATTCTCGCACTAATTTTCTTCTGTTTTCCAATTAAAACTTCTGTTCCTGAACCAAGTTTCTCAAGAATACTTTGTAGATAGATCTTATCTTGCATACTCATTCTTGCTATATCAAACCCAATGTGTACTGGGGAAGATTCATATGGTAAAACAGTTCCCTTCGCATGGGTTATATCTGAATCATCACCCTCTTCACCAGAAGGAAGATCCGACTCGCGAGGAGTTTCAAGAGTCCATAATTTATTTGCTATACTCCAAGGGAATCCGCGCTTTTTACATATTGACTCTAAATTTTCTAAGAGCATTGTACGTTTTCCACAGCCTCTTGGACCACGAAAACATATATTTAATTCGTCCATACTGTTATAGTGCTTAAATGTTTGTTAAGTAGTTTTCATAGTGAATGCTGCCAAAAAATATAGAATTATGTGTACCAATTCAAGCAATGGAAGTAGGAAAAGTACACCTATCACCCTTTAAAATTATAACAAACAGAAATCCAAAACCTGGTGTTGAAAATCGTCCTATAGCACCTCTTTCATATATAGATGGAAGTGTAAATCTTCCATGTCTTTCACTACTTTTACCAAATCTAAAAATTACGCGATGGGATCCTGCCACTGGACGTATAGACCTTGATCTAAGTTCATTCCCACATATTATGACTAAACTATCTACCTTACAGGAGTATATCATTTCAACTGTGTATCTACAACAAGCATTATGGCTCGGTCAAAGTGACCTGGATCATGATACTGTTCGTTCACTTTTACAACCACTTGTAAGTAATAATACTCTTACACTATTTCTTCACGGACCAAATCCATCATTGAAGCCGTCTGGACGTGCTTGGATTTATAAGGATGGTGTATGGGTGCGTGGTAGTAAACCTACTACATTCTTTGTTGGACAGGATGTTCGTATTTGTGTTCGTCTACATGGGCTATGCCTAATCCCTCACAGAGGGTCTATCATTCCGAAGTTTCGGATTCAGCATCAAGTCATTTCTGCTGCGACAGTGGCGACGTCTGCTGCAGCTAAAACAGTAACTCCTGTAGGGGGTTCTGTGTAGGGCTATAAAATTACTGATATACCTGTATTGTCGCAACAGAGAGGGCCAATAAAGATAAGAACGAATTTACACCACTCATTATTAGTAGATAAGGAGTTGCGTAATTAACATTCGCAGTGAAATAGTAGAATGCTAAACATGTAAATAAGATTAATAAGGCTCCAGTAGTTCCTGAAATAATCGCAATATGCTTGCTTACTTCATTCGCAGTATCTGCTTTTCCAGCAGTCATACCGATATACAAATATATTCCAAGAAATCCTAAAAGTATGACGCTTATGAGGCCAACTGAAACCATTTGACTAGTCTCCATTTGTCACGACTTGCTACTTATGCCCATCTTTTTATGAAATATTATTAGTATTCATAACGGTATTTTTTACACCCTTAAAAGCCGTACTATCTGTTAAAAAGGTATCAGGCATTGCCATTAGAAAATAGAAACAGCCAAGAAGCACAACAAGCAATATTGTCGGAAAAACAAATCTCCAATAATATAGACTACTTACTTTTTTCCCATCTTTCTCGTCTACCATCCTTTCTAAAGTACGATTAGACATGTCGCAGGAGCGGAAAGCACTGCGGCGGCGTAAAACACGCCGCTTGGCCCACAAATATAAAATAGGTCCTCAAGGCTGTCATCCACGTGTTGGAAAAAAACGCCCATCGTCTGGTTGTTTTCCTTCCGCAATTCGTGCACACCTTACACGTAAACGTAGCATAGGTCAAAAGGGTTCTGGTGGGGCTACTTCATGTAAAAATCATAATGATGATAGATGTCTATTACATAATAGTACATTGCCTGATTCAGAGAAAGAAACACTTGCGCGTAAATATCTACGTCCTGCGCGACCCTCTGCGTGGTTAAATGATCCAGATCAATGGCTTGATAGCAACAATATTGCCGATGTTATGAAACAATATGAAGAGACCTATAAGGATTTTAAGTTTCTGGGTGTTATGCCTATTGATTTTGCCGCACCAGATCCATACAATAAATCTAAAGAGAAATGTCTGATTGATAAGATCTGTGAACTTGACTTGGCAACCCTTAAAAAGGGTGGGATCCGCAGATTGGGAGCGATCTTCAATTTAGATCCACATTTCAAAGATGGATCTCATTGGGTTGCTTCTTTTGTTGATTTAAACAAAGAGAAAGTATACTATTTTGATTCATATGGTATTAAACCACCTGAACAGATCGCGAAATTTATGAGATCTCTTACCCTACAGGATCCAAATTTGGAACTAGAGTTTAATGGTCGCCGTTTCCAGTTTCAAGGAAGTGAATGTGGAATGTATTCGCTATATTTCATTATTTCTATGTTGGAAGGGGCAGATTTCAAAGAATTTTGCCATCACGCAGTTCCGGATGGAGAAATGATACGTTTAAGACATTGGTTTTTCTCATAATTCCACACATCTAAAGACTAAATATTAGATAGATTGTAATGGCTTCACAGACAGACCCAATAGAATCACAATTTTTTAGTGGCCGCAACCGTGAATTATTGACCAATGCCCTCAAAGAGGATTTTGGTCGCCGGCTGCCACCTGGGACTATGAATAATCCTCAAGTGTCTGCGCGTCTTGATAAGACACTACAGCATTATATGGAGGAAGTTTATGAAGTAAATGGTTCGCAACCTATTCAATTTCTAAATCGTGAAGTCATAAGTTCAACTGTTATTGATTTTGCCTCTTACCTGAATCGTTCGAAAGTTGATTCAGTGAACTTAGTACAAACACAGGCTCCCCAACTTCCTTCCGCTTCTGCAAACTCAGGGCAGCGTTTCTTACAAGATGATACTTCTAGCGCATTTGAACGTATTCAAAATGAGCGAAATACTTCGCAATCTCGTCCCATGCCTAAAAATATCCCCAAGTTTGGTATTCTAACAGATGGAGATGATTCAACACCTGCGGTCAACCTCTTTGAGCAAATGCAGAAGCAACGCGAAGCAGAGGCTGCCGCGGTAGCTGCTGCGGCTCCTCGTACAACTGCTGCTGCCATTGCAGGCGCAAATGCTATGAATCGCTTTGTAAATGCTTCTGATATGTTTTCTGCCGGCAGCGCCGCTGCTGCCAGCGCAGCCGAGCAACAACTTGTTGAACGTAACATAAATCGTCTAGTATCTGGTCTACCATCCTTCCCTCTTCCAAATGAACTAATGCCTTCTAATGAACCTCCCCAACAGTCAATCTTTCCTCTACAACAACCACTTGAAAGAACTGTGCCTACTGCGAATCCCACAACTACTATTCCTGTAGGAGTTCGTACTCGTGAAGTACTACCACAAGATAATATTATTCGCCAACAGGATATTCTTACCTATAAGGAAACTGAATATAATCTCTTTGTAAATTCTGCGGATCGTGATTGGGTTAATAATATAACTGATACTCGTTATCAATTTGTTGTAAACTTCAATCCTGCGAACAATCGTCAGGGCTTCGGTCTATCTCCTGCTGCCCAGGTACGCTTCAAGAATATTTCGCGCATTGAACTTGTAAAGGCTATTGTACCTGCTGAGGGTCTTGATATTCTTGTTCGTCGCAAGGCAAATGCTGTTGTAGACTCAAATAACACAGATGCAGTTGTAAATGCTCTATCATTTCCTTATGTATCAGTACGTGTTGCTGAATTAGATAATAATAACTATGGTACAAATAATACAATTGACAATACATTTGGTGTACTCCAATATGATGCGAATTGGGTAACTGAATCAGTTGATCTTCGTAACGATTTGACACTATCGCGAGGCTATCTTGCTATGATTCCCAAGTTCTTGAAGAGTCAGAAAATATATTCTCCTACCCCACTGGCTTCCTTACAGAAGATGACTATATCATTTCAGCGACCTGATGGCACGGTATTATCTACATATTCTGATGCTATAAATATCGCAGGTATCATTCCAAGTGAGCGACTAAGCGGAACTACAACTCTGTTTGGAAGCAATTCTGGCGCAGGTAGCAACGTTGTCAATACGCAGGCAGTCTATACAACGCCAACAGGCTGTAATTCGGAGTACTATTGGATTCAAACTACGAATTGGTTTCCTCGTCATTTATTTAATGAGGGTGATCGTGTAAATATTGGCGGCCTAAATCTAACACCTCTTGTTGGTAATTCAAACTATAATAGTACCACAATAAGCGCAGCTGTTACAAGTGAATTTACCAACTATTTCACACAAAGTGCTGGTCTTTTAGTATCTGGTGTAGGGTATTGGGCACCTTCTGTTGGTACTTCTAATGCCTTCAGCTCAGGTGGTTACTATAGTAACGGAGTTACAACTTGTGCGAATTCACTTGGTTATGCCAACTGTATTATAGTACAAGCAAAGTATAATGACCCTACAACAGGTTCAACTACGATACGACCATTTGGTGGAGCCCAGGCAGGCAATGTCGCATTAGGTCAAGCACTTGTAGGGGGATCAAACGGTTCTTTATTTACAACGAGCAATGCGCGCATCATTAATATGAGCCATCAGACTCAATTAGTTTTCCGTGTAATTACGCGCGAGATGGATTCAACAAGTATGTTACGCCCTGATAATCTATAAAGTATCTAATTAGATGAGCACAACGGCTCCTTTAGCAATATTACTAGGCTTAGGGTGCGCAGTATTGGCAGGTGCCCGACTTGCTAGAAATGCTAAAAGATACAGAGAGGGGTTTGATGGTAATACACACGATGATACTATTCGTACAGGTCAAGAACGATACAATCCTCTCACAAGTCTTCTTGACTTAGGGAAAAATCCTTTTGTTGGTCCTACACCAGGCCCTCAGGATATTGTAAATTCTAGAGATGATATTCGCGGCGCAATGGCTGGATTAGATGTGAAGTTTCCAAGTAACTCACAAGGGGCTTCTCTCAATGTCAGGGGCGGTAAGAAGACTCCATACAATATTCCAGGTGATACATCAGGTCTAAGAGCATATTCTGTTCAGAAATGCGAGAAGGTAAATACAATTGATTGTTCAGCATTCGACAACCCTGATTTCGCAGGAAATTGCGGTATGTGTTTCAAGCCAGGTTCTGATTCGCAGGCACAAGGCCATATAGGAGGACTCTTCTTGGACCCCCAAGATAAAACTGCCTCTGAATTACAAGCACAAGCTCTTGGGGAAAAGAACGTAAATTATTCTCCCTCTGTTGGCACATGCCCCCCTGGATTTTTTATGATAAATCGCGCACAATGCGATTCACTTCAAAAACGTCTTGAATGTGAGAGCAAAAAGACGTATGATCTTCCAAATTGTTCTCAGTGCTACACAGATGGCTCTTTTACAATTGTTGACGCATCTGTACCTCTTGCGGACCTGACACTCCTTATAAGTTATATTGGAACCCTTACAGTGACTGCTGCTGGAAAAACATTGGCAACTGGAACCTCTACTCAGAATGGTGATAATAGCATTGATATTGGTTCCGTTCCTGAAGGAACCCCTATTATTATTACAGTTGATGGTGGTAAAAGTGGTGTAGTACCATCTGTAGGGGGGTTTATTCAGGGTCCAACAGCTACTGGAGTATTTCAACTTCAGATCGTACAACTTGCGGATGCGGATCTCCAATCTGGTATTAAGCCTCGTGTAAGTGGTGAAGTAACTGTGGGTGGCCAAACAGTAATTCAAATGAAGCCAGCACGCGGTTTCACAAAGATGTCTCTTCGTGTAAATATTCCAGTTACATTTGTGGATCCCACTGATGATACTGCTGGGCGTTGCGCGAGCGGACCTTATCTAACGCAAGAAGGTTCTGCGAAGATTCTAAAGTCAGGTACTTGTTTCCAGCCTGGTAATGGAACTGGAACATTTTCACTTGATTGTTTACAAGAGAAGTTTATGGAACTTGGTTGTACAGGTGACGGAACTGGTTACCCAGGAGATATCGCTAGTGCAGCAGCTCTTAATAAGGATCCTTCTGGAAATCCTCGCCAGTTGGGTGATATAGCGGATCTTATTTATGAGAACGCAATTCGTGCTTCTACAGGTGTTTCCACTACTGGTCAAAAATTAAATCTCAGTGACTGGAATCAGGCATCTATGTTCTGTACTGGTGTACAGATCGCAACACCTTGCGACGCAGTAGAAGTAACTGGTCAAATGACACAGGATTGTATGGCAGATCTATACGCAAATCGTGGTTCTGGTACACGTACTGGTTCCACATATACAGGCACAAATAACCAAGCTTCCCTTACAGGAGTTAAGAATAGATTCTGTACAACGAATGGTCTCCTATCACCCTTTGGTCCTGATGGGTCACCTCAACAGGACGCTATTAATCGTGCTTTCGCAACTGGAGGTACTATTCAGAATATCAAGGATTTATATAACCAGACACATCGTACAGCAAATGATAATACGTTGGCAGATAGTGACCGCACAAGCGCGATTGCTGATTGCTATGGTGTTTCTTTAACAATGCCTGGTGAAAATGGAACCGCTGTGGCAACCGGTTCGGCCGCGGCGGCACTTAAGGCACAGTATGACGCAGTTATGTCTGATATTAATTATCTTGAAGGTTATGGCCTTGGCCCAGGTTCAGGGAATGCGACATTTGATGATAGATGGGCAAAGAAGCAGGCTCTTGATGCGCAGATTCAGAAGCCAATTAAGGCGCGGTATGTACGTATTAAGCCTTCAATGAAACCTGGGCCAGATGATCGTTGTTTGCAGATTTCACAACTACAGGTATTTAATTCTGTTGGTCAAGAAGTCGCGCGTGGGAAAACAGCATCATCATCATCTGTATGGCAGAGTGGTTCCATACAAGCACAATATGATGGAGTTATGGCAGATCTTAACTATCTCCAAGGATTGGGTCTTGGTCCAGGTTCAGGAAATGCGACATTTGATGATAGATGGGCGAGGAAGAAGGATCTTGATAATCAAATGGCAAATCTTCCTGTTCCTGAAAGGGCTCTAGACGGTAACGCAACTGCGCGACCCTTTCCCCAGATATTCCACGATGGATGTGATACACAAGGTAAGAATCAGTTCTGGATGGTTGATTTAGGTTCAGAACAAGATTTATCGTACATAGTGTATTATAATAGAAGTGAAGGAGACTGTTGTACTAACCGTGCAGATGGTATGCCTGTTGAACTTCTAGATTCTCAAATGAATCTTGTTGGAGCAACACAAATTACAGGAAGCGGTCAACAAATTCAAGTAAACTTTACAATCTTTGATACACAGAACCTACCTTGGAATAATCTAGCGTAAGTGTCTTGAGGCATAAAGCATTTAATAAACACGGATTAGTGTCTAGTATCATTTTGATATTAGACAGTAGAGATTGGCGACTATGTTTGCCGCGCTTGCCAATACAGAAAATTCTTATTATGGGCGACAACTGCCAAATTTACTGTTATCTCCGGATACACCACAAGGTATCACTACGCCTACTCAGTATAAAGACGCTGTGAAAGTGTATGACCCTTACACGAAGAAAAGTACATCTGCAAAGGGTGACTGGGCATCTTTCATACAGAATGTGGATATCAGCCAAGATATGCGAGATAAAGCATCATTCTGTACATCAGCAACATCACCTAGTGATTTAGCTGGTATTGTTAATTATAAGGACCGTGTTCGTTGTGGCTGGATAATTAAGAAAGGGCCAAATGGTAATCCAAATCCACTTGTATCAGAGGGGGCTCTCGGTACTGAAAAGGGTCCTTTGGCCTTCTTTCCTCATGGCGAAGGTACTTGGTATTGGAATTTGATTGAGGCGCAGAAGACTCTTGATTACACTCGTTGCGCAGCGTTAACAAGTTGTAGCGATGTTGGTAACACCGATTACTATGGCAAATGTGCGTTTTGTACTAGTTTAGGACGCGGAGTTCCTATCAAAAAGGATGGGTCGCTTAAATATCCGAAAGATCCCTTACAGGGATGTGCAGCGGTGAATCTTGTTCGTGAGATGTCGTCGTGCCCACCTCCACCGGCTCCAGGAAGCGCAGCCGCTGCGGCGGCGAGTTTAGATGTATGTGAAATGAATGATAGTGGTCAGGTTTCTAGAAATTGTCTGCTGAATCGTCTTCTACAGGCTGGTTGTAGTGACCAGGGGTCAGTGTCTGTTGCGTTACAGTCTGGTGCGACACCAGACAATTATGCGAATTCCTTAGAGAGTGTTCCTTCATTCCAGAAATACCAACTCTTTGCTACAACTCCTCTAAACTCTGATGTTCTTCGCCAGGGTTCTGGATCTGCTCAAGTTGCGCTGGCAGAGTTCAAGCGGCTAGCAACAGATGCGAATACGAAGGATGTTACAACTGCTATTGGCGCAAGCGCACGAGATCTATGTATAAAGAAAGGGACATTTGATACCTATGATTTTTGTACCGAATTAAATGACTCTACTCGTGCGCCATTTCCACTTGAATGTCTCCAGAAATTATTCCGTCGTCAGGGTGGACAGCCAGCAGGAACACTCTATCCAGTAGATACAACTGTGAATAATCCTGTGAAAGGTCAGTTAGATAGTGTTAATGATCAACTAAAATATCTCTATGGTCTTGGGCTAGGTCCAGGTTCAGGGAATGTAACATTTGACAATCTTTACGCGCAGGCTCAGGACTTGAACAAGCAATTAAATGCTGGTAATACATTCCAATATTGGAACTTAAATTATAATACTTGGGGGGATGTGAAAAAAGCCATCAATGATTTAGTAGGTGCTACAAAGTCGGCGGATCAAGCAACACAAACAAGTGCTCTCACGCAGCTCCTAGGAATTAATCGCACAAAGACACCTCTTGCGCAGATTGATCCGAAAAATGGTTTTGAGATCTTTTTCTTTCCATATCCTGGAGCCGGCCAGGATAATAATCTAACCTTCTTAGGGAGACGTGTGCTAAATTCTGACGATTTTCCTACAATTCCTGTCAATTATGGCGGACCCAAGTTCCAGACTGGTTTTACACAGATGCATTTTGCTATTATCACAAATCTGCGCCCAGACCAAACGGAAACAAATATATCCTTTCAAGTGGATACTTCCGATGGCACAGCATTATCAGTAAATGTAGATATTGACCCAATTCGCACAAATGCTACTGAACAAACATATTTTAGCCGCTTCTTTGACCAACAATCTACACACTATGAAAATGTCTGTACAACTCTGACTGCTGGTGGCCCAAATTATTTAACAATCCGTTACTATGATGGACATGGCAACGCATCATTCAAAATACAGACGCGAAACTGTACAACAGGTGATACAAATCTAATTCCTCCCTATATGTTTACCCTTACACAAGAGCCTGCTGCTCCATATGCTTCTTTCGCAGTTCTTTATAGAGAGGATGCGCCATTCTTTGAGGAGTATCGTCTAGGGCGTGGACTTTTTGCTGGTGTTCGCAATGGAGGAGGTACTGCTAAAATCCTGGAAAATAATCCTCTACCTGGCAATCTTATCCCTTACAATATATCTGCAAATGGAGGATGGAAAGTAAAGACGCGTATCGCATTTCAGAGTCTTAGAACTATTACATTTGTATGGGCACTTGATGGAACAGGAACATCTGGTACAGTATTCTCTTGGGTAGATCCAGTCTCAGGAAACGGCTTTACTCTATCTGTAAATGCGCAGCAATTAACTGCTACTTGGAACATACAGGGCGCTGCTGCACTTCAGGGTACAATGCCTGTATCTGTGAATGCGCAGAATACAAATTACACACGGATTACATTTGAGGCTGTCGGCGGTGTAATGCTTCCAAATCAGATTCGCATTGCGACGGTTGCGATGAATCTAAATGATATAACAAATATAGAAAATCCTACGAATCAGATTCTCTTAGTTACACAGAATGCTGGTCTCTTCGCGCGTTATATTCAGAATCAGTCTATGGCTGGTTTTATGGGATTTGGTTCTTCGCAGGGTAGTGCCGCAACCGGTCAAGGAGGTATTGGTCTATTAATTGGATTTCTCCATCTTTTTGATTATATTGTAAATACAGCCAATAGCCAGGTAGATATTACTGGAGGCTGGAAGAGGAAATTTATATATTAATTGGCACCGCGCATGGTCTAAACAATTAGTGATTTCCCTTACAGATATACCGCTACATGGACAGTAAACTAGATGCCATTTATTGTATAGTAAATCAGACCTATGAACCTGATAGGGTCCATAGATTGGTAAATCATATTCTTGAAAGACTTCCATCATTTCCGAGAGATCGAATATCTCTATGTGCGCCAACATGGGGAACATCTCTCACAACAGAAGAGTGTTTCAATGTATATGATCCCTGGATGTCGCGACCTGGCTGGCCAAGTTTTACATGGAAAAATCGCTGCCTAATTAAGGGAGAAATTAGCCTTGTTCTTAATTTTTATATGGCAATGAAAGATGCTGTTGAAAAAGGTCACAAAACAGTTCTTATTCTGGAGTCAGATGTTTTTCTTCGAAATGATTTTGAAGAAAGACTTCTTAAATTATTTGCGGTTGCGGAGGAGACGCCTTGGGACTATATTTCTCTAAGCGATGGTATTGGAAGTCATGCGGATTGTTATGTTCACCCTTACATGGAGCAAACTGTCGCTTCCCCACCTCATCAATATGTGTTTCGTTGTACAGATTCCATGTTATTTCGCACGGAAATCTTCAAGAAAATTATCACAACAATTCTCCCATTTCGCGAATGTCTTGACTGGGAACTCAATTTTCAGTTTCTCGTTCACGGAGGAAAGGCTTTGTGGGCTGAGCCCCCTCTCGTCGAACAAGGAACAACAAAGGGACGATCAATTACTTTGTTACCTTCCTAAGGCGCGAAGGTTGTCTTATACTTTCCTGTAAGGGGGTCAAATGTTCTTGTGCCAAGTTGTTTCTCAAACAATCTGTCACGTACATTAAAAAGTGAGAAAGAGCCATTTGGTTGCGGCTTGCCAATATACTGCTTACCCTTAATACCAAATACTGTATATTTTGCGGTTTGTGGAGGAGGTGGCGCAACAGCAGATTCTGCTCCTACAGGTGCTCCTATTGCTGCTGTTGCTCCTGTTTCAAATCGTGTAGATCTCTCAGTCTCTACAATATCTTCCATAAGTCTTGGATCATACATAAATTCATCAGCACCCCCCTTAATTCTGAAACAGCGGATAGTTTCAAGCGGTGTACTATTCTCTGTGGAGTTCAGATTACAATCCACCGCCGACTGTTTCATAACTCGTAAAATATCGTCAGACACTCTCTTCTTAGTCTCGCTAATACCTTGAATAAACTGGTCAGATGTTCTAGCATTATCTAAAATCATAAACGATTCATCGACTAATTTCTTCATAATCATATCTTCACTCACAACTGATACATATGTAAATACTTCAACAGTACGTTCTTCAACTGGAAGTTCAGAATGTGAGCAGATACGAACAGCTCGTCCCTTCACCTGATCCGTGCGCACAGGATTCCAGAAAGGTTCCATAATATGAACAGAACGTACATTCTTGAGTGAAAGTCCTTCTGCGCCAGCACCTGTAATACTAATTACCCTACAGATATCTCCCCTCTTATTTGTTGGCCCCTCAAATCCGGATTCACGGAGTACTTGCGAAATCTTTGGAGGTAGACGGTCAAATCTCGCATTGAATAAGTTAATAAGAAGATTTCTGCGTTCACGTGTCTCCTCACCACTATATAAAATATAACGCTTCTTGGCTGGAGCGCCCCCTTGCTGGCTACTTTCAGGCTCTGAATCTGAACTAACTACTGTATTGGATGGGGATGGGGATGGGGATGGGGATGGGGATGGGGATATGGGAGCAGCAGCCTCAAGAGCCACAGAACTTACACCAAAATGCGCTCTAAAACTTTGTTCCGTTCGTGGAGAAAAGTATGGATCTAAATCAGATCCAAGAATCTCAATTGGAATATATCCATTCGCTTCCAATGCTACACCAAAAAGACCAATACCTTCAAGTGTTCTGAACTGACTATATACAAGCGCAGATCCATTGGACTCATCAATCTGTCTCAGAATTATCGCGTACTTTGGACTATATTTGGCAAGAGAAGGCTGACCTGCTTCTTTTGGCTCAAGAACAAAGTGAACATCTTTAATGGAACGGAGAGCCTCAATAGCAGCTGCGATCTTCTGCTTATAGGTGAGACCTGTGATAACCTTCCTTTGTGGTACAACGCCAGTATCAGCAGCATCAATAGCCTTATCTTCGTCCTCCGCCGCAACTGACGCAGCATCATCATCTACCGCATCAGCCTCCTGGTCTCCAAGCACTTCTACTTCTTTTCCGAGTTCCTCCTCCAAATCAAACTCATCATCTGGAAAAGGGCGAGGCACCTTCTCAGGAAATACAAAATTACATGCCGCGCGACTTCGGAATCTATACGATGATGGATTCTTCTTTCTTGACACCGCAAGAACATCTGACCATGCTGCTACAACCTTTGTTTTACCTTCATCCTTTTTCTTCTTCTTTTCTGCGTCCTCTTGTTCCTGCTCATATCTGCGCGCTTTCAGATACCCTACAAGGGCATATTCAGTAAAAGGTACATTCACATACTCATCACGTGTAACACGAGGCATAAATTCTTCCTTTGATCCCTTATAGTAGGATATTAGACCACTTAGACGCTTACTTAGTACGATCTCATTATTAACTTTGAGACTTGTTCCGTCAATAAAATACTTTTCAAAATTTTCGCCGTCCGCTGGTAAAAGTGGAAGCGATGTAAATTCTGGTTTTGTGATGAGCACTCCCTGTTCTCGGAGTTGGCCTTCTAGATCCGCGAAGATCTCCTGAATAGAATGAGGTTTCGCCTCGTCTCCAACATTTTCTAGACCTACGAATTTTCCGGACTCATCAAACATCTTTCTATATCCATCAGGCACCGCAGAAATAATAATCTGTTGAGCCGACTGTGTTTGAGTAATCTTGAAAAAATCAATGCGAGTATGCGCTGCCGCGAGTTTTAGAAATGTTGCCTCAACTCTTGCTTGTGGTATATCTGGCTTTGACGGAATTGTCGCCGTCGCAGAATCAATATATCCATGGAGAACATTCGCCAGAATACCTAGCTCTTCTGGAAAGTTCACAATAGGTGTACCAGAAAGCGCAACAATCTTTGTATTTTTCGCACCACACAAGAGACGATAGAAGAGGAATGCGCGCTTATAATTCGCGCTTACATTACATAGTTTTGGAACCCACTTACCAGGGATAATAGGTTCTGCTGCGATTCTACGTTTCTGACCAGGAGTTTCTGTAAGATAGGGTTCAATAGTTCCTTGCATGAGTCGTGTTAAATTGTGAACCTCGTCAATAATAATAACCGAGTCGTCAAAGAAATCTGGCTCCGAGCAGGCCCAAATCTTCAATTGACTTGCGCGAATACCGTTATATGATATAAACGTTATACGATTACGTAAAATCGCGAAAATCTGTTCACGAACTTCTGACTTCTCTTCATCAGGAAGCGAATCATAATTAGACGGCTGCTCAAAATCGGGAACATAAAAACCAGCAGGACGCTTCGCACGCTTCTGCTTGGCAAAAAATGTGTCAGGAATCTTCATAACCTCCCTTGCAAAGAGTTCTGCCGTCGGATCCGATTCAAAGTCTATACGAACCCAGTGATTCTGAAGACGGAAATGCTTGAAGCCACAGAAAGTAATCTCTGTAAGGAAATTATTCTGAAGACTAAAAGGGGTCATTATAATGATCTTCTTACCAGATGTACCATAGAGCGCTTCCATTGCGGCAATGGCAGAGCACGTCTTACCTGAACCGAGACCATGATACACAAGAGCACCCCTATAAGGGGATGCTTGACGAATATATTCTCGGACAAATTGCTGATAGAGATACATCTTTGTAGTGTCTTCGCCTGCCGCTCCAAGTTTCTTACACGCCTCCATATCAGGGGCTTCAAGACGCGGTGGAAGGGCGAAGTCGCCATAGGTTTTTACAATGAAGGATGTGAACCCTTTGCGATTCTGTGGTACATATGCCTCAGGTACTTCCATATAGGGATCATTATTCTCTACAGATTCAATTGAATCCTTGAATTTTTTAAGTGTAGGCGAGTATTTAGGACGGCGGATCTTCATTGTTTTTGTAGGGGCGACTGTTGTTGCGAGTGGTTCTGTTGCGATTGATACTGGCAGTGGCAGAGCACTTACTATTTTTGGACGGCGAATCTTCCTTGTTAGAGGTTGAACTGGTGGAACTTCTGTAGGGACTTCTGTTGGAACTTCTGTAGGGACTTCTGTTGGAACCTCTGTAGGGACTTCTGTAGGAACTTCTGTTGGAATAGGCAGAATAGGTTCTTTTTTGGGTTTTGGAGCAGGGGCGGCTCGCCGACTAAACATTAATGGAACAACTTGTGTTAAGTCAGATGCTACAAGTTCTTCAGGAGGTGCTATAGCACCGGGAGCGACCTTTTTAATTGGAATCGCTGAAAAAGTTAGTCTTTTACCTCGACCTCTTATTTGGGACTTCTTTTCAGGAACTGTTGCCTGTGGCTCAACGGGCTCCATCTAATTCTCTGAACTATTATCACTTGGTCCAACCGAACCAGTCAATCCAATCGGCGCGATAGTAAATTCAGTTGCATTTGGATTTAGTTGTGGCGGCGCTACAGGTGTCAAAGATGGAGATATCATAGTCTGTAAGTATTCTAGAGCGAGACGACTTGCCTCCTGCTCTGCCAATTTCTTATTCTTCGCAGATGACTTTGCCACAACATTTCCATGAATATCTAGCACTCCCATTGTAAATACTCTATCATGCGGCGGACCATCCACATGTACTTCCTTATAGCGAGGTGTCTGGTGATACTGTGCTTGAAACCAGCGAAGTAACTGGTCCTTATAATTAGTATTTTCCTGAATTAATGATACAATATCTACCTCTTCTTCAAGAACATTTACAAGCCACTCTTGTGCTGCGCGAAATCCATTACCTGGATTTACATCATTTTCAGTAACATAGAGAGCACCAATCCACGCTTCAAGCATAGATCCCAAGATCCGCAAGTTTTTCCGCCCATCGCAAAACTCCTCCACATGACGGCTAATAACTAGCCAAGAACCAAATCCGAGTTTTTGCGCAATAACACCAAGCATCTTATTATTTACAATCTGTGTACGTAACCTTGTAAGGAATCCTTCCCCTTGACCAGGATAACGTTGGTAAAGATAAATAGCAACAATACACCCAAGTACAGAATCACCCATAAACTCCATTTCCTCATTGTCTGCTTCTTGAAGAGGAAGACAATTAGGAGGACGTTCAGCCATCACCATGGGTTCTCCATTTTGAGACTGCTCAGCCCATAGATCCGGACGATTTACATAGGACTTATGAATACATGCTTGACGAAAGAGTTCAGGCTTCTTCATAGTATTTCCATATTTCTTTAGGATTTCAGAGATTACTTTAGTAGGAATGATCTTATTATTAGAATTCCAAGGATTAAATACCCTTGGCTGTTCCATTTCGTTGATATGGTGTCTCTAACTATAATAGTGTATATGTTCTTAAACTGTCTGCTAATAGTTTAAAAAATTAGTATTCAATTTTAGAGTATGTCTTCTTCGACAGACAGTCTAACAAAAGCACGCGAAAAAGCAACAGCAGAGGCCAAGGCTCGTGGAGAAAAAAGAGCGGAGGAAATAAAGTCCAAGAAAGTAACTTGGGATGCCGCTGCGGCCACTGAACCTGTAGAGGAAGGTGATGGAAATAACAATGATTTTGATTTTGTTCCAGTAAATAATGCGAAATCTACTACAAGCACAAATACTAATACAACTAACATCACTGCTAAAACAACAAATAGTGAACTACTCCCACTAGGGAAATCATCTACAATAGAACCGACCAAAAATAATACTGTAGCAGAAGATCTTGCTCCTCCTCCTTCAGATGGTTACAAACTTCTCAATATCGCAGGGGAAATTATAAATCTTGGTTCCATAGGATCCGCGAATAATTCAGGAAGACTCAGTATCAGCCAATTCAAAAATATTTTCACATCAAATGACTCAGAAATTACAATACTTCAAAAAGTATTTGGAATTCCAACTCTACGCCATACTCCAAAAATTCTTACCAAAGAAGGATGTTCCCTTACAGAGAGTGAGGGGAAAATTGTTCGGAAGATCCTCTTAGCACGTTCACGAGATCTCGCACGTGGTGAAAAATTATCACGAGGCTTATCACTTTCCTCTACGCAAAATAAAATACGCAATTACAAGGCACTAATTGTTCGCCTTGATGAACTAATTGGATCGCCATTAGAGGCATGTGAGCCTGAGGTAGCAGGAAAATTCTCACTTCCATCGATGCCCAATTTTGGAAAACTCTTCAAGAAGGATGACTCTGTTGAAAAGTTATTGATTCTGATCCTACTACTCCTATTAGGGGTATCTTCTGAAAAAATTCGTGCGCGAAATGTTCAGCAACGTCTTGGCCATGAAACGATTGATAAACTTCTCCGCAGCATTCAAACAAAATCTGTAAAAGCGGCGAATATTGAGAAGATTCTACACGATGTTGTTGATGGGAGTACATTAGATCTAAGTATGCCACAGAGCGATGCGGCTTCTGTGGCAACAGCAGTCACTCTACCTGATAAACAACTTGAGGCATCATATAAATCTCTAATGGAAGAGTTTGATGAATTGAAAGGGAATTTTAATAAAGCAACAAGGGAAAGGGATGAACTAGAGGCGCAATTGAAGGGGAAGAATGATGCGATTAAGCAACTTGAGGCTGTATTGGAAGGAGAAAAGGCAAAATCCGCAGGACTTCAAGAACGTGTCAACGCCGCACCAAGTACTGACTCAAAGATGGTAGAAGAGATAGAATCATTACAGAGAGATAAAGCAACCCTTACAGGGGAAATTTCAAGACTTCAGGAGGATAGAGTTACATTGAATGCTGCTCTTCTTGATGCCAAGGCTAAAATGAAAATAGTAGCAGAATCATCGCGTGATATATTGGAGAAAATTAAAGCAAAGAGGGAGGAGGTGCGTGAAGCATTCGCTAAAAAGCAGAAAGAGATTGAGGGGCTTATTCGCACAAAAGAGGAACTTTTAGAGCAGAAGAAGGAACTTGAAGTAACACTTCGCGCAAAATCACAGGCCACAGATGCTGTTACTGCAGAGAAAGAAGCACTTCAGGATGAACTCCGCACAAAAACAGCAGAACTCGCAGAGGAGAAGGCTGCGCGCGAAGCAGCAGAAGCATCTCTAAGTTCCCTACAGGAGAAAACAGCAGATCTTACTGATGAAAATAGTAGTGATGGTTCACTAACTGAGATAAGTGCGGCGTCTTCAGCAAATGTAGCAAGTATAACAAGTATTCGCGATCGTCTGGAAGTGCTGCGTAAATTACGTTCGCAGCCTGATAGGGAGCGCGAAATAGATGCCCTACAGGATTCTCTAGAGAATATGTCAGCATCAGCAGAAAATGCTGCGGCTGATAAACAGGAAGATTTTGCTATTACTCTAAAAAATTTATTGGTTCAAACTGCTCTTCTTGATGCTGAGAGCAATGAAGATGAAGTACATGGTTTTATGACACCTGAAGAGGTATTAGAACCTGTAAAAGAGAAATTATGCTTACTATTGTATTTTACAGATCTATTTTGGAATCAGATTGAAGGCGCAGAAGGGGCGCCTGATTATAAGGATGCTGCCACATTTATCCATACTATTGATGACACATTTCTACCAGATCTAGAAGGAAAAGATATATGGCCAACAATTTTACAACTTGGGAAAATTATTAGTACGCTTGAGGGGGGTGCGGCTGCGCACTTACCAGAAGAGGCCCATAAATTAATTAAGCAAATAGCATCAGTTGATGCTGATAAAAAAGAGAAGGACCGCGCAAAATACAGATTTATTCTTCAGCAAATCAGAACACGAAATAAGTTTCTCCCCCATTCTGAAAAATACATTGTAGCTTCTGGATCTAAGGTAGAGATCCTCGACAAGCCAAAAGAGGGGGAAGGGCGCAGCAAAGAGTTTTCAATTCTTGAGTCGCCATATCTATTTTTACTTGAAATGAAATTAATGACTCGTTATAATGATTATATTTTAAAACAGTCTCCAAATAGATTAGAATGTCAAAGTCTTGGACTACAGACAGAATGATTCTTAAGGCAAAATATAGTTTCTATTCTACATTAGTTTTTTTCTTAATAGCAAACCCTGAAACATATAAAATAGTTCAAACATTCCTAGGAGGATTTTTGAACATAGCCGACACGGCTGGCTGCCCTAGTGCTACAGGATTCTTTCTTCATACGGCAGTATTTTTCATAGTTATGTGGGGTTTAATGATGTTTCCACATGAATAGTTTGTTGAGAGTATCAATCGCAAGATTTTTTCATGTTTCTCAGAATATTGGATTCCCTGATATATCTTCTTATAAAGGGCCATTTCTGATAAATTTTGGGCGTCCATACTTTCAAATCCTGCCCTGATAGCAAGTTCATAGACATAATCCATATATACAACATAATCCTCTGTAACTGATTGAGAACTATATACAGGTGTCACAGACATTCTATTCTGATACCTCTGCTCTTTTTTCGTCATATTTCTCTAAACTCTACTCAGAGACAATAGCCATGAAGAATCAATCATTCTATATTTTCGCAGGCGTTGTTGTTATTGCGCTCGCACTTATATACTTCTATGGACTTAATAAGAAAGGTGAAGGCTTCTCTTCAGGGGATAAGAACACCCTTACGATGTACTATGTTGACTGGTGCCCTCACTGTACGCACGCAAAACCTGATTTTGAAGCACTCCGAGATGCTTCCCCAGTGGATATAAATGGTCAGCAAGTTGAGTTTAGTATGGTGAACCCTGAAAAGACTCCTGAACTTACAAAGGGAAAGGCGATAAAGGGCTATCCTACAATTATTCTTACGAAGGCTGGCGGACAATCTTTAGAATATAGCGGTGAAAGAAATAAGGAAGGCTATATGTCATTTTTAAAATCAAACCTATAAGGGTATTCACAAACCTACGAAACAGACCGTCTACGAAACTTTGAGGCTTCTTTGTTTTTTATCTGCGTATCAAGAAACTTCTTCGCAGCAGTTTGGCCACATTTAAATAAGTAAGCCTTATCTTCATCTGTAGCCTCAAAATTCCAAGAAGGGTATGTAGAACAAGGAATAATTACTGTATTCTTGGAATAACGAGAGTAAATCTCTCTATTTTCGTTAATCCAAAAACATGACATAATCTTATGAAAATACGACAAAATATTTGTGACTTCGCCAAAACTTCGCTCATGGTCATCAAAAGTTAGACCTAACGCATCTTGTGCTTCAAAATTATTCAGATGTACAATTGGATAGTTCGCAATAACTCCTCCATCAGTTAAAAGATTATTTGTTATAGGATCCCTTATAGGTGTAAAATAAAATGGAAGAGACATTGATGCGCGAAGAGCATCCACAATCCTTATTTGTGGTGTATATGCTTTACTAAATTCCCTTACAGATTGTGTATTCAGATCTGTCGCAAATATACGAAGTTGTTTATTATTTGGAACCTCTGAAAATTTCAAATCTGGAGAGAGCCCCTTTATCTTGAGAAGACTTGCAAATAGTTTCATAAGACCCTCTCCATCATCTACCCCAAAGTTTTCATCATATTCTAGAAGTTTTTCTGGCGAAATGGAGCGGATTTCTCCAAAATCAAATTTAGACATTATTGTCTTCATTTCTGTAAGGGAATATCCAATACAAAAGAGGAAACATATAAATGCACCAGCTGAAACTCCAAGATACTCTTTAATATCTGGTAAAAGTCCTTCACTTTCAAATACCTCTAAGGCCCCTAAATAACTAATTGTGCGAATTCCGCCACCACTCAAACAGAGTTTTGTTGGTTTAAGAGGAGGCAGGAGGCGAACCATTTTACTAATAAAACTAGTGATTTCTATTAAGTACACACGCGGTATGAACCAGCACCACGACCGTACCGAAACTCCACTTTTAAAGCCAGGTGCTCTATTTACTGAGCGCTCATCACGTGATAAAGCAAGGTTAAAGGCATATAATCAACTTTTGGAGCAGATCTACAATCGTATCAAAGTTGCTTCACGTGTTCCTGGGAATGCTTGGATTTTATATACAGTTCCTCCATTTGTATTCGGTCTGCCAAAGATTGATTTAGAAGACTGCGTTGTATATTTAGTACATCAATTACGCCAGGCAGAATATGAAGTTCGGTATACATATCCAAATCTTCTATTCATTTCATGGAGACATCATGAACGGAACTATATTTTGAAGGATTCACCTATTATGAAAGCAATGTTACCTACACCTCCAACACCTGTTCCTGCCTTGAAAAATGCGTTGCCTAGTGGCGGACGGCGTGGTTTGCGAAGCGATGGTGGAAAACAAGGACAGCAATCACAAGGACAGCAATCACAAGGACAGTCACAGCAGCCGCTACTATCTCCTATACGCTCCGCAGGAGAATATGCTCCACCAAACTCATTCCTAAATGCTATGAGTGGTGGACTTGGTGAAAATCCCTCTCGGCCTCAAGATGCCATGTCGGCCGCCTACAGCGGAGTGACTCGTAAACAAGCTGTTCTAGATGATCTGTTTCGCTATTAGAATGGAAAGCCGATTTGTACATTATCATTATTATTTACCAGAATTTTATAATAAAGTTCTGAAAGATAATAGAATTTCTACTAAATATAGTACATATACTTGGAAATTAAGTGAAAAGATTGATTTTTTTAAATATTTGAAATGTGGATTTCCATGCTCGCCTATACTACTAGCACCGAGTGCTGCCGCAGCAAAAGAATATACCTGTATTGATGGTGTAAATCGTATATATCTTATTATTGATTTCATGCTTGGAGGCCTACGATCGTACTTTTCAACTGATGATAGAGAACGTCTTGAGAAAATGTCAATTGATATATATATTTCAGCAACTCCCTTACAAGAGGATGTATGTAATCTTATTCGGAGATCATTTCATGTAGATATGCCTGTTGCTGCTCCTGCTCCTGTTCCTGTTGCTGTTCAACTGCCTGTTGCTGCTCCTGTTCCTGTTGCTGTTCAACTGCCTGTTGCTGCTCCTGTTGCTGCCGCGACTGCTCTTCCGAAACCATCCCTTGCTCCTCCAGAATCAAATAATGTTATAGTTGTTTCCCAAGTGAAAAAAGTTACAGCCAATATTAAAACGAAGATTCCCAAAAAACAGATTCACGAATCCCTAAAAACATCTGTTTGGAATAAATACATTGGCCAGGATAAAGGCACTGCTCCGTGTTGGGTCTGCCGATTTACTCCAATCACACAACGTGAATTTGATACAGGTCATGTAATCGCTGAAATAAATGGAGGCGCAACACATATTGATAATCTTCGTCCAATCTGTCGCAAATGTAACCTCTCTATGGGGGCACAGAATATGGAAACTTTCAAGGAACGTTTTTATGGAGGTCAAGAACTTTAGGTTGCAGCGCCTGACCAATGAAGATGGCCATAGAGCCTCTTTGCCAATACAGGCCCCAACTTCCGTCCATTCGGAGTCTTTACCTCTGTGAGGTCCTTCTCCGCTGCCGCTAAAATACCTCCAAGACTCTTGAATGCTACAACAAGAGCCTTCGCCTTATCCAGGCTCACTCCTGTACATTGTTGTAGCACTGCGAGAACAAAATTCTCGGAGTCATCCTTATTACCCTTCTTCGTAAAAGATGTAACATCCGAATACGAAAGTGTATCGGCCTTAAAACATTCCTTGTCCTCCGTTAATTGATGCGCAATTGTCTCCATAAGTTCAGCAGTCTCCCTTGTAGAGGATGTTTGCATGAGACCAATCCCATAACGGAGACAGAGACGTGTCAGTACTTGCCAGAGTACCTTCTTCTTGAAGGAATTTTGAAGCGACCCCTCAATAACATAGAGAGGCCGTGCCTTCTTCTCGGCGCAGAAGGCCAGGAGGCGAGTGCGCTGCTCACGGTAACGACCATCTGTAAGGGATGATTCTAAGTCTGCTACAGCCTTCCTCTCAACCACAACTGCGTATTCGTTCGTCTCTGGGGAGCCTATCCATATATCCCCTACAGGGAGCTGTGCGACCGTTATTGACGAAGTCGATACAGGGAGCTGTGCGACCGTTATTGACGAAGTCGATACAGGGAGTTGTGCGACCGTTATTGACGAAGTCGATACAGGGAGTTGTGCGACCGTTATTGACGAAGTCGATACAGGGAGTTGTGCGCTTGGATATGTAGTCATAAGCACTATCAATTCACGCTCACGTGAATCTAGGACAAGTGACGCCGCCATTACTATTCATCATCTATATAGTGCAGTTTAAATCTATTTTCATAATTTATTATACTATTCCCCAGGAATGGAGAATTATAAATATCTGTATCGTTCATAACAATTTCTTGACCTGGCCCTCTAATAGAACATACTTTAAATTTTGCCCCACTAATATCTCCTGCAAGGGTTAGAGTAAAATTGTTATCAAGTAAGTTATAATATTTTAATTGTGAATAGATATGATCAAAATGAATCTCTTTTATGGAATTATCATAATAGATTAATATCTGATAGTTTGCTAGATTTGGAAGTTCTTCTGCTCTTTTAACATAGAAAAAATCAATTACGCGTTTTGTATATACTGCTATTGGTTCATCCTTTTTGTCACCAAATGTAACAGCCGCAACTTTTGGCCAAAGAGTTTGTGGTTGAACCTGGCCAAAAATAAGTTCCCAGAAAACTTCCAGAAAAAATCCTGATATAAAACGATTTAGTTTTTCTTTTATCATCATCCAATTATATATATTTTCATACATAATCTTTGGTCTCGCAAGAATTAAACTCTTATGAACTAGAAATTGGGCATAAAGTTTTTGGCCAAAAATAAACTCTCCATACTGACAAAGTTCTCCACAATAAGGTTCCAAAAATTCATTATAAAGACTTACAAGTCCATTATAAAAGCTAATGGTTCCGTCAGGATTGTATTGATGATATAAATAAAACTCTGCTCCTGCAACTTTATTAAAATTCCAGAAAAGTTTCTTTGTCCCAATTTGTGAAGTTATTGCATCAATAATACTTCCCTCCTGATGATAGGAATACTCATGATCATGTAATAAAATAGAATATTCTGGAAGAGATTCATAGTTATCAATTATATATTTAAGATATGCAGACGCTTCATTACCAATATTTTTAGGGACATTATAAGGACTCGTTGGGTCTTCTTTAGTGTAGGGATGTACTTCAAATCCCATTTCACGAAGACGATCTGCCCAAGGAATTGGTGTTTTATAGATGGAACTTACTATAATAGTATTTTTAGGATCCATGCTGTTATAGTTAATTTATAGGTGGTTTAGACCCTATTTAAGACCAATTACGATGTTCATAGGTTGGTGCGAACATACGCTCAAGGCCTGGTGTCCATTTTGTATAATCAGTTCGTGTACTTCGTACAGAATTACGCGCCTCATAAAATGGATCAAGTGCTGCTGAGGTATCTGCTGCCGCTTGAGGTACTGCGACTACATCGAATGCTTTTGGATTTGAATACATTTGCCCCCCTACAGAGGGTGCTGGATCATCCTCATACGTGAACTTGGGATGTTTTGGCTGAACTCCAAGAATTTGAAATACATTGTTTCCCTGCTCTGAGATCTCTGGAACTTGATCGCGCGCATTATATATCTTATGAATAAGTTCTTTCGCGTCTTCTACATCATATGTTGTTAAGTCGCCGGCGTGCTTAGGCGCATATGTTGCTAGAATCTTTCGCTCCTCATCTTCGAGGGCATCCATATCAGGTGGCATCAATGACGCATCTTCAATTGCCTTGTATGTATCAGTTGGGATTTGAGCGGTTGGTGGAGCATTAAACATTTCGGATTTGCCTGCCTGGAAGACTGCCGCCGATGGTGGCATAGCAGCCCAGTCCATTGGATACGCAGAAGTTAACGCATTCTTCGTCTCCTTAGTAAGTTCGCGAGAACCTTCATTCTGAAACACAAGATTGTACTCATAATCATCAAGAGAGTTAATTGGATCTACTAAATAAGGTCTCTCAACACGGCTTGTGTCAAGAACAAGGGATGGTAGTTTATCTTTGTTAAATAAATGTTCAAGTTCCTTCTTGGATTTTGGCTCATCTGAGACAGGTGCTACCTCCGTATTCTTTGAAGCAAGTTGTTCCTGGGCGCCACCTGGAGTAAAATATTCAGGCTTGCGTCTAAAAATATGACTAGCAATAAACCAGCAGACATATACGGCTATAAGAACACCAACTATACCATATAAAAATTTAGAGATAGTTATCTTCTTCATATCAATGATATGACCCTATTCTATTATAGTAAAATTAGGAGGCGTTGATTTATTCCATTGTGTTCACCGGTTTTTATTGCTAACTTCTAATTAGATGCCATCGCGTAAGCGCCATAGTTCGGGCAGGCTTTCTGCGCCCGTAGATGTAAACAGTACAGAAAAAATTGGAAAGTTTGAAAGTCTTATAGGGCCTGTTCTTGTCTTTGTCTATGCTGATTGGTGCGGTCATTGCCAACGTTATAAGCCTATGTGGAAGAAACTCTCGCAAGACCCAAATCGTTCCATTAATATGGCTGCTGTTCGCGACGATATGCTCCCACAGACAAGCCTTACAGAGAGGGCTGAACCTGTTTCTAGTTATCCAACTGTACTTTTAATTGGAAAAAATGGGAAAGCTGTTAATTTCAAGAGTGATACTGGCGAGTCTCAGGAAGTGCCTGACCATGGGAATATGGATAATATGCGCGCTATTATTCGCAATGCTGGTACCGAGAAAGGTGAAGTTGCTCTTGCTGCGGCGTCTTCTACCGAACCCATTCGCAGAGCAAATGTAACTGCGAAAAATAAACCTCTACCTTCTGTAAATATTCGCACAAATACACCTACTCCGAACTATACACCTACTCCGAACTATACACCTACTCCGAACTATACACCCACTCCGAACTATACACCCACTCCAAATCTAGTTCCTAATAAGAAACAGTTTCCAGTAGCAATTACTGCTACACCATCAGAGCCTTTAACACCTATAAATTCTGTCCAAAACATAACAGCGGAGGTAACCCCTCCAGGACCATCCGCAGGACCGCCAAATATTGCGGCGGATATTGTCCAAACGAAACGTCTTGTTAAAGACCAGACAGGAGGATCCCTATTTGAGATACTTGCTAGAACAGCATATTCTGCTGCGCCTGCTGCTGTTTTAATTGGTGCCCATAAAATGCTTAGCACGCAGAGAAGAGGTCGTTCTACGAGGCGCCAGAAGAGACGCTCTAAGAAGCGCGCGTCGCGAAAGCACTGATTGTCTAGTGCGAAGCACTGATATCATTTTTGTCAGCGGTCAACACCGCTAGAAAAATTGTCTAGTGCGAAGCACTGATATCATTTTTGTCAGCGGTCAACACCGCTAGAAAAATTGTCTAGTGCGAAGCACTGATATCATTTTTGTCAGCGGTCAACACCGCTAGAAAAATTGACCCCCATTAAAGTGCAAGTTTTAATCAGTATAAAATGCCCCTACAGATTCATATTTTAGACATCGTCTCCAGAGACCAAAAGGTCCTTGTAGAGGATGAAGAAACCTTACAGGTAGAGTTTCTGGAGAATGATCAATCAGATGATGAAGGGTTTCATAAGAAGCGACCTTCAACATTCACTAAGGCAAATGAGAAGACTGGAATTATTCTCCATATCTTTGGTTCCACTGTTAATGGACAGCCTGTGAGAATTGATGTGAAAGGGTTCAAGCCATTCTTCTATATTCGTGTTCCAGATGGAGGGTCACTTCCTGAAGCAAAGGAGGTTATTCGTCAATATCTTAAGGATAATCTGAGTAAGCAATTGGGAAATGATTCGCGTATTACAATTGATACTGATATGCGTGAAGTACTCTTTGAATTTACAAATGGTGAGAAATTTCCCTTTCTGAAGATTACAGTTCCTTCACTTGCATGTTATCGCGCTGTTCGCAATTTGTTTCTTGACCCTCAGACACAACTTCCTGCGACTCAAGGATATGTTCCACTTCCTGCGCCTTTCATTGGACAACACAGTCCGCGAGTATATGAGGCAAATCTTGATCCAATGTTACGATTTCTCCATGTCCAGGACTTGGCTCCCTGTGGCTGGGTAGAATTTGAAACACTTGAGGTTGAGGATCTTGAAAAAGAAACTGATGGCACCCTTACAGGGGATTGTGAACATAATGAGGTTGTAGCATGTTCTACACCGCCAATCCCTTGCGCGCCATTTCTAATAGCATCTTGGGATATTGAATGTTTCAGTAAGAGTGGTGATTTCCCTGTTGCTGGGAAAAAGTATGGAAATGTAATCAAGCCACTTCTGGAGGCAGCGACAAGTGCTTCCGATTTTGGAACACGATTTATTGAGGCAGTCTTTGGGAGGGGGAGCAGTAGCAGCGAACCTACTATTCCCCTTACAGGGTCAGCACTGAAGCAAGTAACAGTTGAGAAGACTGTGTTTTCGGAGCGATTTCTTGGGATTGTGGCAGATTACCTAAAGAATCGTTCGGATATGAAGGTTGCTGATAAATCTGCCAAGATTACTGAGATTGGTGAAATACTTGACAAGGCATTTGGAAAGTTGGCAGTTCCCAAAGGTGATCCAGCAATTCAGATTGGAGTTGTCTTGCGTCGTCTAGTTACTGAAAGCACGACTGAACGACATATCTTTGTGCTTGGAGACTGTGCTCCTATTTCTGGTGTAATCGTCCATGCCTACAAAACAGAAGCACGCATGATTCTTGCTTGGTGTGAATTCATCGCAGAACGTAATCCAGATATCCTTACAGGGTATAATGTCTTTGGTTTTGACGAACGTTATTTGTGGGACCGCGCACTAGAACTCGGCCTTGTACGCGGCAGCGGCTACAAAACAGAAGTTGTAGAATCAGTCCTGAAACTCTCGCGCCTCGCCGCATCAGGTGGAACAGTCCGCCTAGAAGAGAAATTCCTAAGTAGTTCCGCACTTGGTGATAACTTCATGTATATTATCTCTACTCAGGGCCGACTTCAGATTGATTTGTACAACTATGTAAAACGTAGTTTTAATCTACCATCCTACAAATTAGACGAGGTTACAAAGAACTTCCTGTCAGGGAAACATAAATCCCTTGTAGTAGATGGGGGGTACATTCGTCTCAATGTTGGGAAAAAGTCTGCGAATGAGGTAGGTGTTGGACGCAGTGTTGTATTCTTGGATGAACTAGGCGAGTCCCTTACAGAGAAGTTGAATGTAGTCGCTGTGGAAGGTGATGAACTTGTCCTCGATGGACGCAGTCTTGAACGAGAGGATTCTGTACCATTTGACTCTATTGCTGAAGACGCTGTCAAGTGGGTTATTGTGAAGGATGATGTATCGCCACAAGAACTATTCAAACTCCATCAAGGCTCTGCGGAGGATCGTGCGAAAATTGGGCGCTACTGTGTACAAGATTGCGAACTTGTGCTGGACCTCTTCAAGAAGTTGGATGTATTTAATAATGCCATGTCAATGGCGAATGTGTGCTCTGTACCTGTCAATTATATCTTCTCGCGCGGCCAGGGAATTAAATGCGAATCTCTCATCTTCAAATTCTGCCATCGTAAAAATCAGACAATTGAGGTACTCCCTGCTCCGAAGAATCGTGCGCGAGTTGTACTAACAGAGGAAGGAGAAGAACAGGTAGCAGAGGATTCCTACGAAGGCGCAATTGTACTGGAGCCAAAGGCAGGCTTCTATACAGAATCACCTGTAGGGGTATGTGATTTCGCGTCTCTGTATCCCAGTACAATCATTTCAGAAAATATCAGTCATGATTCTCTTGTATGGATTCGCGACTATAAAGAAGATGGAACTCTTATTGAACAAATATTTGGTGGGGATAAATATGATGGACTAGATGGTATCGCTTATACAGATATTGACTTTGATTTGCTCCGTCCTGATCCTGCGGATACACGTAAAAATCCTACAAAAGTCAAAGTAGGGACGCGCGTATGTCGCTTTGCCCAGTTGCGTATGGGGACAATCCCTGAAATTCTTCAAGGGTTGCTTGCAAAGAGAAAGGCTACTCGTGAACTTATTAAGAAGGAGACTGACCCATTTCGCATTGCGCTTCTAGATGCAGAACAGAATGCGTATAAAATTACAGCGAACTCCTTGTATGGTCAATTGGGTTCAGGAACTTTCAAAGTTCGTCTCCAATCGCTTGCTGCGTCAGTGACTGCGTATGGTCGCAAACAAATTCTATTCGCGAAAGCGGCGATTGAGAAATTCTATGGACCAACTTCATCTAGAGGCCAAGAGACAGGTATTACTCGTTGCTCTGCTGAAATTGTATATGGCGATACGGATTCTCTCTTCGTATCATTCAATCTTAAGAATCCCCTTACAGGAAAGTCTCTAGAAGGACGTGAAGCAGTAGAAGCGACTATTCGTATAACTGAGGAGGCTGGAAAGTTTGTATCCAGTGTATTGAAGCAGCCACATGACTTTGAGTTCGATAAAGTCTACTGGCCATTTCTAATTCTTAGTAAGAAACGGTATATTGGTAATATGTACGAAGAAGATGCTGATCATTTCAAGCAGGCATTTATGGGGGTTGCGCTTAAGCGACGAGATTATGCGCAAATTGTGAAAACTATCTATGGGGGAGTAATTAAGATTCTCTTGAACCAGCGAGAGAACCCTGTACCAACAGCAATTGAATTTGTTCGCCGCTGCGCAATAGACCTTGTAGAAGGGCGGTATGGACTTGGGCAACTACTTATTTCGAAGTCACTTCGTGCTGATTATGCGAATCCGCTGGGAATTGCGCACAAGGTGCTAGCAGATAGGATTGCTGCGCGCGATCCTGGTAATGCGCCGGCAGTAGGTGATCGTATTTCCTTCGTATATGTGGCTCCAGAGGCTGGAAAGACTGCGCCAAAACTCCAAGGTGAACGTATTGAAACTCCTGGATTTATGAAGGCGAATGGTTTGACACCTGATTACCTCTTCTATATTGAGCACCAGATTGCGAACCCAATTTGTCAGATATTTGGGCTACTTCTTGATAAGTTTCCTGAGTATAGTAATTCTACAGTCCCTGAGGAACAGGCTGAAAGAGAGGGAAAGGCATATGAGTTACTCTTTGGACCGGCCTTACAAGTGTGTGCTAAGAAGAGGAAGGTTGAATTCTTTCGGCTATTTGGAGGGATTGAAGCAGCCACCACGACGGCGGCTCCTCCTCCACGAAAGAAGGCTGCTACTAAGAGTACTGCCTCTAGCACTCCTGTAAAAAATACACAAGGAAAGATTGATACATTCTACGCAGACCAATCACTCGTTAACACTGCGGAGAAGCGTAAAAAGAAAGCGCAGAAAGAAAAGCAGAGCGATGGGGCAAAGTAGTTCAGTAGACCAAGTGTCGCCACAACCACCACAACAACTCAATACTACGCCAACTGAAGCATTGGCAGACGCTGAAGCGCAAGATAACTACTTAGCCGCTATTCAAGCAAGTAGCATAAACAGAAGGGCACGAGAAAACTATGTATATCAACCAATGAATTCAACTTTTTTAAGCACTGATGATTATAATTCGGATAGACAGTTCCCCAAAGGGCGTATAATTACTATGATGCCTTCTGCGGAAGCAGGATTTCCCCATACAAGGGGTACTGATATAATATGTATTCCTGCTTACTACCCTGAAGATAATATGGCAAGTTTACTTATTCACGAGCGAATCCACCTTCATCAGAAGGCTTTGCGAAAAGAATATGCGAATTTCTATGAGAAGTTTTGGGATTTTAAACCAAATATATACCCCATACCTGAGGATATTCGTTCTCGTATGAGAATAAACCCTGATACTATTGGTTGGCCTATTTATATTTGGAAGGATACTTGGATTCCACTTTGTTTATTTGAGCGAGAAGATAGGCCAAATATGCGAGAATGTACTTATTGCTGGTATAATCCTAAGGGTGGTGTGTTACTGAAGAGTACACCCCCAGCATGGCGTGAATTTTTTGGAGATATGCAGCAATCAGAACATCCGAATGAATTGAGCGCTTGTTATGGCGCAGACTTTCAGAAATACTATTTAGTTCAAAATAAAGCCGCTACGCTATTTTATACGTTTTTATTTACAAAAGAACATTTCTATAGTGAAAATAGTAGTACGCGCGAATGAGTAAAAGAACTACGCGCCGTTTGAATCATAAGGGTGGTGCTATACCCCCTGATGATTTAAAGGATTTATGGAAAAAAGAGTATCTACCAATTTGGAAATCACTAGAAGCAAAAGGGTATAAGACGAAGGAAATTACTGTATTTTTTAGGGACCAGAAAAGTATGAAAATTGCGGATCTTCGTAAAGCGGCTGAAGATATGCCTGACAAATCTGTGAAGCCTGCCAATAATAATACGAAGAAGTTAAAGCGGCCTATAAAGGAAAATGTTGGAAATATTGCACCACCAGTGAGTAATGAAAATAGTGCGAAACTCGCGAAGCTTATAGAGGATGATGATGAGAATGCTGAGAAGCCAAAGGTGAATATTGGAAATGTTGTCCCGCCTGTTAGCACTCAAAATAAGGCGAGACTCGCTAAACTTCTAGAGGATGATGATGAGAATGCTGAGAAGCCAAAGGTGAATATTGGAAATGTTGTCCCGCCTGTTAGCACTCAAAATAAAGCAAAACTTGCGAAACTTCTAGAGGATGATGAGAATGTGAAACCAATATCAAATACTATGCGAGCTGCCTTACGTAAAGAAAAGGGGCGTAATAAAAATGATTCAAATAATTTTGGAGGTCCAATTGGACTTTTTGGGAATAATTCTGAAGAAGAAGTTCCAGAAGAAGCGACAGAAGCTACAGAAGTTCCAGAGGCTACAGAAGCTCCAGAAGCTACAGAAGCTCCAGAGGCTCCAGAAGCTCCAGAGGCTACAGAAGCTCCAGAGGCTACAGAAGTACCAGCGGCAAAACCAGAAGTACCAGCGGCAAAACCAGAAGAGGCTGATAACAGTAATGGAAGTCTAACAATGATAAGTGTAAATTCGCATAATAGTAATGCGAAATCAAATATATCAAATACAAATTCGGAGCGTGATAATCCTGAAAAGGATGAAGATCGTCTCTCTGCGGAAGAATTTGCTGAACAGCATGGAATCGGTGCCAATTTTCTGAACTTATATGGAATTTTTAGATTAAAAAGTTCTGAAAAAGTAACAATCACAAATCCTGTAGGATTTTTACTAAGTCTTCCTAAGTTTACATTATACAACAAAGCAGAAGGCGCTCTATATCTACTTCTTGATGAATTTGCAAAGAGATTCAAGCAGATCTTATCATCAAAAGACTCAGATGATAAGAAGATCATCTTTATTATTTCCCTTAGAGAGATGATTATACGCACACTTATTCATACAATTACATATTATGGCTGGTTATGTGGCGGAGGAACGAAAGATGATCTTGATCCAGTAATAGAGAAAGTTCTTTCAAAGAAGGAGCGTATTTCCCCTGAGGAGGTGAAAGAATTCTATTTTGAGAAAGATCAGGAAACTTTTGAGATCCTTGAAAAGTATATTTGGTCAACATTCAAGAATGATACAATTGAGAAAATTGCGAAGCATATGTTCGATGATATTACAAAACCTACACTATTGCTAGAAATTATTGAACACCACGCATACTCCTCAACTCTGGAAGCATTCATTGCGAAAGAATATTTTATTCTTGAGGAAGATATATCTCCTGATCTCTACAAGATTTTCAGTTCAAAACGCGAAGAGGAAGTTCTACGTTTCTTCAAGGATCTTGTACAGAAAGGCGCACCTTCTGCGAAAGAATTGCGTCTAATTGATGTTCTCTATTCTGCATCCATTTCTCCAGTTCGTTTCACACGTCTCAATGAACTCGCAGAATTTGTTGACAAACAACTTGGATATGGCGATGAGGTGGATGTTGGTTCGGTAGGGGCTGCGCCGTCAGCATAAATATGCGACATTTTATTAGATACGCTCGCGATAAATGAGCGAGACGAATGAAAATTTTTTTATAGTTCAAAAGAATGGAGACATTCATTTGAACTATAAAAAGTATGGAATTTCTTGGAGAGGTGATGTTCATGACCTTCGGCTTATACTAGATCACACACCTCTCAAGTTAGAGCGAATACATAATTCGCGCTTCTATAAATATAGTATAAATAATAAAGATATATGGTTTGAGTTTGATGAACTACTTTATGAAAATGAAAAAGTATCTTTGCGTTGGATCCGCAGAAATAGTTCAAAATATGTATTGATGAAACGCCTCAAACATGTGAATAGTAGCAGCCTTTTTCAAGAAGCCATTATTCATACAATAGTCTTTCATTGTTTAGAATACTTCAATCTTACAAAGGTAGTACCACGTGTATATGATATCGTAAAATATGACAGCGAGACTGTGTTCACTATGGAGGCGTTCCCATTATCTATAACTTTCTCAGATTATCTTGTACAGAATTTTGCGAAATTAAATACACATTGCTTTATTGAAGTATTTGCGCAAATTGCGCTTTATATGCTCCCCTTACAGAGGATTTTATTCTTCAATCACAGAGATTTGAAAAGTGATAATATTTTAATTGAGCAGACACCAGTCAAACATGAAATCCTCTTTAAGGGAAAAAAGTATATTGTTCACGCGTCTATACGAGCTATACTTATTGATTTTGGTTTTGGGTGTATAGGGGTTGAACATAGTGGTACTCCTATACTCAACTCTGGATCAGTTTTACCAGCGATCGACCCTTGCCCTAAAGATGGTCGTGATATTTTTCATATTCTTACAAGTCTTTATTCTTTCAATCTATTTCGTGAGAATCTTAATCCTGGACTGAAAATATTGTTTGATAAATGGCTTACAGTTGGGGAGAAATCGTATAAGGATGGTGTTATTCGGAATGAGAATGACCCTGAATGGATTTATAGTGTTACAAGTGGGTCATTCTTCTCTGCACCTGGATGTTCTCCATCTGCTATTTTGGATGATATAGCAACACATTATCCGCAAATTGTTAAAGTTGAAGATTCTGGGCCTGTAACCCCTTCAACGCCTTCTTCCTCTTAATTAAATCTTCAACACCATTCGCATTTGAGTTATTAAACGCACTCTCTTTATGAATTCTGTGCCCTGTTAGAATTTTTGAAATATTGAAAAACTTTACACCTACCTCGTAACGGAGACGGAGCCAAAGTTCATAATCTTCTAAACCAGTTGTCTCTTTTTCATCATAAGAGAGCATGGATGTCCTCATCACTACAGAAGAGTTAATAATTGGATTTACTGAAAAGAAATCAAATCCTGTAAGGTCCCCTACAGGAATGTTTGGTATAATTGTTGAATCGCCAAAATATTGGGTCTGCGTTCCAATTACATCTGGAACATTCTTTGCTGAAGTAGAAGAGGCAATAATAACAGCAACTTGCTCTTCTAGTTTTTCTGGAAGCCATATATCGTCAACATCTAGAATAGCAGTCCATTCAGTTTTGATATAGGCAGTCGCGGCATTCATAGATGCTGGTTTCCCTTTCGTAGAAAGTTGTAGAATCTCTGTACGTTGTGGCATCTGGAGGTGATCTTCTAATACTTGAACAGTCTGATTCACAAGTTCATATACTTCCGAATCAGGTGAGTGACCATTAATCGCAATAATAACGCGCCAATTACTATACGTCTGTTTATAGACTGATGTGAGACTCATACGTAGAAATTCCACACCATTATATAAGGGAATAAGTACAGTGATTTCTGGTTGTTTATTTGTCTCTGCGAAATATAGTTGTGGCCAAAACCATGGATCTTTAGAAGAATGGTCAGTTGGAACAAGATCAAAGAAATCTGGTTCGCGTAAATACATAGACGCCATTAGATTCTGATCTTTTCCTGCAAAGATTCCTGCTGTTGAATATTCTTGCATCATATCATCATATTTCTTAGAGAAGATGGGCCAAGTATCTTTGTGAGCAGCCAAGTATCCACCACCAATTCGTGACTCTTTCCTGTCTGTGAGTATTGCGTCGTTGGCTTCGAACCTTTTAATATTTAGAAGGAAAAACCGGCTATCGTGAATTTTTCCCGCTTGCGCGAATGTTTGAAGTTGCGGAAACCATTCCTGAATCCGAAACCCACCTGCGTCTGCCCAGAGATACTTCTCATGTCCAAAAGGGTTCATGGCAATCGCCTTCAAAACAAACTCCTTCTTTTCATACCAAATAGCATATAACTCTGGAGAATGTATTTTCCGCGTCTTATCGTTATAATCATACTCCTGATCAAGTTCTAACTGTTTTTCCCAGAAGGTGCGACCATACTTCTTAAATGCTTCAGAGTTATTTGGGAAATCAAAGGGGACAAATACAGTTCTGTCATTGTATTTTCCTCTCCACCCTTGTAGGAGGTCTACTAGACGAGGATCTGTGAAAAAAACTAGATGACAAGGAATGTTTTCTAGGAAAGACTTCACCCAAAATAGATATTGCTCTGGGGGAAATTTTGAAGGGATTGGAAAATATCCTGATACAACGGTCGCTTGTGTAGCTGCGGACGACATTATAGAAAAATAGAGAGTTGTCTTAAGACCTTTTAGGGGGCAGTTTAAGGACCTCAGCAGAGCGGTTATGATCTGTTCAGGATTACGATCTGTTCAGGGCTAATAAGACCGCAGCAGATCTGTTAAGATCTGTTCAGGGCTAATAAGACCGCAGCAGATCTGTTAAGATCTGCTCCTCCACTGTGTATCACAGACTGTACAAATATACAAATACTTGAGGTTAACTGGGTCCGACTTAATAATAATTACATCTTGCTTTGATACACCCTTCTTTGAGGGACATTCGTTATTAGGACACGGAATATTTGAAATATGCGGAAGAGTTGGATCTTGTCGGGTAAACTCATTCAGAAGAATCTTATATCCCTCTGATGCCTTTTGTTGAACAATTGTTTCCAATACAAGAGATCCTTGTGTCTCTTCCTGCTTGTATCCACAGTGGCGACAAAGACGTGTAAGAGTATTATCAGCAATCTCTAGAGCCAAATAGTAGTGGCATTTCGGACAGAAGTGGAGCGTTGATGAAGACGATGACATTTTAGGAGTTCTTTCTAACTCTTAATGTGCTCAGAAGTTTGATCAATTTTATTTACTTGGCCTCCAGAGTCTCCAAACTATTCTTTAGACGTTGAAGAAGAGTTGGATAGATAGAAGTTCCTGACATACTATATGCTATCGCAGACCACGACTTCTGTGGATGCGCGGCAAGTACTTCAAGACGCTTCAAAGTTGTCTGGCAAATTCCAGGGAATTCTTTACTCCATACATCTTCAAAGAGTTTTAGAGGCGGATCCATATCACCCTTTGAATATCGTTCAATTGTGGCGACAATATACCGAAGACAAGAATGCTCCACAAGTTCAGAATAGTCCTTTGACATTTGAGTTCCCTTCCGTGAAGCATATCCTGGTTCATGAAGAAGCGGCTCTTCATCCAGTAGTCCCATAATAGAAAGTAGAACAGTTCGCAAAGTCATAACAGAAGTCCAAGAAGGACCTTGCCAAGTTCCAAGAATACTTAGGCATACTTTTCCTTCAACATACAAGTTTGGATGAAATCGCGTGCGACCATCGCTTGTCACAAATTTCACCTTAGGATTGGTAAATGGGTAATCACTAGGAAATTCAATTTCAAGAAGGATCGGCAGATCGTGATAAATAGACCCCTCTGGGCCAAAGATAAGTGCTGTTCCTCTTAGCACATGAGAATCACTTGGGCTATAATAAATTCGGAGAGATTTAGTTTCCTCATCATCTACACCTTTAATATCCATCATAATGCGCCGATTCACTTTGGAGATGGATGCTGCCATGTTTTCTTCTGGATTTTAGCAAAGTCGCAAAAAATTGACCAATTTTTTTTAGACGGTTTGGGCAAGAAAGATAGAGGATGGCAGCCATTAATGAAGCCTATGCTTCTCATAAAATCAGCACATTCTTGCGTGAGCATGCTGTCGCAAAAGGTGATGAACATTCCCTTACAGGGATGGGCAAAGTAAAGGGATGCTTCTTTATTTCTGATGAGGAATATCCTAGGTTTCTGGATCTTCTTCACGATTATCTATTCAAAAAGCGTAATATTCCGAATGGACTTGTTGAGCAGCGTGGTGCGAATAAGCCTTATCCAAATCTCCACGATTTGGACTTCAAGTATGCGCCTGAAAAGAGCCCTATTCGTATGTTTTCAGATAAGAATATTTATGAATATGTGAACGGATATTCGCGAGGACTCCTAAAATTCTATAAGACATTCCCAAATGGACAGTATGTGCGCTTCTTTGTATGTCTGCGTCCTCAGCCTTATCGTAACAAGCGGACACGTGAAGGAGAGACTTTCACAGAATTGAAGGATGGAATTCATATTGAGTCTCCTGACCTTGTTATGAGCGCAGAGCGTCAGCGTGTACTTCGTCTATGGACTCTTGAACATAAGATTCTTGACAAAGCCTTTGAAGGAACAGAATATATCAATCCACCTGATGATGTATTTGATGAATCCCTTGTGAAGCGAAATGGATGGCTGCTTTATGGCGAATCAAAGCAGCCCACAAGTGGAACAGAATATCTCCCTTATGCTCTTCACAAAGTTTATGTACTAGATACCCTTACAGGAGTAATTGATGAACAGCCTGTGAGTGATTACACGCCGCGCGTGTTAATGGAATTGCTCAGTATTCGCTACAATCTACGCGAGGAGATGTGTGTAGAGCATGAGAATAGTGATGAGAGTGTTAGTGCTGAGTATAATATCCTACTCGCCAAATCTATTGGTCCAAAGACTCCTATTGTGAAAGCCGCCGCTGCTGCTGCGACTGCGACTGCTGCGCCAGAGCCTCTTGAATTGGAACAGGCCGTCGCAAACTATCTATATCCTCCTCAGTCTGAGCGTGATATGGCGGTCCTTCGCCGCCTTGTACTTGAATGTTTGAGTCCAGAGCGCGCTGATAAGTACGCAACCTGGCGCGAAACTGAATGGTGTCTTCGCAATATTAACGATTCTGAGGAGATGTTCAGGCTATGGGTAGAATTCAGTAAAAAGTCGCCCAAATCAAATGGACTCAATGTGGAGCGTGAGTTTCGCGAGTGGAAGCGCGGCGCAGCAATGAGCGCGAGTAGCAAGAAACTTACAAAGCGTTCTCTACATTATTGGGCGCGCGAAGACAATCCCCAAAAGTACAATGAAATTGTAAAATCTGACCTTGTAGAGTGGATTTCACAGGGACGTTGTAAGAATACTCATAATCATGTTGCGCAACTGATGAACCTCTTGTATGATGGTGACTATCGTGTCGCTATGGATAGTAAGCGCACTCTTTGGTATCATTATGACAAGAATATGTGGCAAACCATTGTTCAGGGAGTTGACCTCCGCAACAAACTCTCCACCGAGATTGTCGACATTGTAACAGAAGGACGCAAAGAGCGCCGGCAATGGCTCTCGCAGCAAGGAAATGACGAGCCTGGTAATGACCTCATCTTTAAGGAACTCCTAGCAATTGAGAAGAACCTCTACTCTTGTAGTTTTAAGAATAGTATTATGCAGGAGGCGGCGAATACATTCTATGAGAAGGACTTTGAGAAGAAACTAAATGCGACTACAACTACAATTGGATGTGCGAACTGTATTATTGACTTGCGTGCGATGAGGCAGCGCACAGACGGTAGCGGAGGCACTGAAGAATATGTACAAATCCGTGACCCAAAGCCAGAGGACTATATCAGTTTCATGGCAGGCAATAACCCCCCTGATATGGAGCCGCTTGAATATTATCCAATTAGTGATGCCGACAAGGGGAGGCTAGCCAATGATAATCGATATGACACGAATATCGCGTGGGATGACCCTCATATTGGGGAGATCCTAGACTTCTTCAAGAAACTATTTCCTCGTCCTGATCTTCGTGAATATGCATTGACTTTAATGGCATCATGTCTTGAGGCTGCCAACAGAGAACAGGCTTATTACTTCATGACTGGTGGTGGTAGTAACGGTAAGTCAAAACTTGTAGAATTTATGCGATATGTTCTTGGCGACTATCTAACATCTCTCAGTACTACCGCAATTACACGCAAGCGCCCTGATAGCGGCGCGGCGAATCCAGATATCATCAAGATTAAGAACAAGCGTATGATTATTATGCAGGAGCCTGACCCAAATGAGCCTCTGAATACTTCTCGCATGAAGCAATTCAGTGGAGAAGATGATGTTGAGGCGCGCGGTCTCTTCCAAGATCAGGAAACCTTCAAGATTACTGGTAAACTATTCATGTCTTGTAATAAACTCCCCCCAGTTCATACAATGGATAATGGTACTTGGCGACGCATTCGTGTTCTAAGTTTTGAATCAATGTTTGTAGACTCTGGAGATACGCGTTATGATCCCTCAAAGAATATCTTCTATAAGGACTACACTCTAGATGCGAAACTCAAGTCGTGGCGCCAGTCATTCTTCAGTCTCCTAGTCTACTACTATGAGACTCACTACCTCAAGACTGGCCTCAATCCACCTCCAATTGTAATGCAGGTTTCCAACCAATACAAGTATAGCCATGACAGCTTCGCAAAGTTCTTTGAATCCTGTGTGCGTAAGGACCCTGAGGCACCTGATGTAACTCTCACAAAGGTCTTCAAGAGTTATAATGCCTGGTATTCTAATCTAGCAGGCTCTTCTGGTAGCAAACTAAAGGCTGATGAATTCAAGACACGTCTTGAAGAGAAACTGAATGCCACAATCACTAAGAATGTTCGTGGTATTAAGGTATTTGGCTCAGAGGAAGAAGCAGAGGACTTTGATAAAGAATCTGTTGTATCTGGTTCTAGCACAGCAGCACCCTAAGCATAATTAAAAATCACCCCCCAAATGAGAAACGATGCTAAAAGAACCCCTATAGAAATATATACCCCTTTTTCCATGTCACCATGTGGCGGCATGAACCCAAACGCAATCAAAAATACACTAAATAAAACCCATGCAAAAATGAAAATACTCAGCGCACCATCCTGTAAGGTAATTGCTGTATCATTTGTAGATACTACCTCCCCTTTTTCTTGGCGCTGGTCAAGAAAATCCCTGTCAAAAGCACTCATTTTTTGTTTTAATTTCTTCAGTTCCTTCTCAAGATGCTTCTTATCTTTTTCTAAATCTCTGTGCTGAGATCCTACCACTTTTGCGAGAGAATCTGGTGACGCTTTATCCTTAATACTAAGAGCCGTTGTATAAAGATTTGATGCTTCAATTGCCTCTTTTTCAAAAGCGGCGGCGTTAATATCCGTCATCCTCTAACTAAACCATTTAGGAAGTTGTTATGATGAAAATGTATTCATATACTTATTAATTGCTGAATTACCAACACTTGTGCCGACACTTGTTGCTTCATCTTCAACAGTCGTAAGGCCATAGTTAACATCATCAGAAATTGTTGTTTCTGCGGCATTAACATCACCAAGTACTGTATTATATGCTGAAGATAGGGCTGCGCAATCCATACCGCCCCCAGGTACTGCTGGCCCACCCTGCTTTCCAAACTGGCGTCTGTTCCAGTATCTCTGGTCACGCGAGTAGCTTGTGTAGTATGTGCGGACAACAGTTGTTAGAACAATTACTAGCCCAAGTAATACTGTAACACCTGTTAGGACATTTGAAGGGACTGTTCCTTGTCGGGATAACCATAAGAGAGGCGCAAGAAGTACAAGAGCAATAAGTATCATTTGAAATACAAAGAGTGTATCCGTCTTATTTCCATAAGACCATTCATTAATCTCATACTGTCTCTGCGCAAGGTCCTTGTCATATGTAACAGCGCCTACATCATATTGTGATCTATCGTATAGTTCCTTTTGCATATTATCAAGATCTTTATTGCGAGTGTAATAGTAGTAAATGTTATTCTGAGTATTTGAAGCCCTTGTAGCATCACCGTATACTTTATTAAATGTATCGCTGCGCTGACTTAGAACATCATCCACTAAAGAATCGCGATTATCTTGAATATACGAAGACAGATTATCAGGATCTGTGCGAAGATCAGTCACAAACTGTTGTAGTTCAATTGACTGTGCTGTATTTAAATTATTCACAGCATTTGCCAAAGCCGGAGAACTCATGCTATCTGCTATCTACTAGTTATTGTATTGTTTAGAGTGGCGGTACTTAGTTAAGTGATCTATGTGCGCGCGAGTGTTACGAGTACACCAATAGCAACAATATTTAGAACTGCGTATAATGTTAATAAATTATTTGTAGCACTATTCTTTTCTTTTGTGTATTCAACCATTCTCTTACGAAGATCCGCAGCGGCTCCATCAGATTCTAGAATAGCAGCCTGCGCTTTAAGATCCGCAGCACGCTTTGATAGTGTCTGATTGATGTCATTAATACTCTGATTGTCCTGGCGACTCAGAGAGTATCGTAAATTTGCAACAGCATTTACAACTTGTGTCAGGTCATTCAACTTCTGATTTAGGGTTTTCGTAATGGGTAGATATACCTCGAACTGACTCTGACTTGGTTGATTATTAGAGGCCGGAAGAGAGGCCTGCGCAACAGAATCAAGTAAGCTATTTAGCGCATATCGGTAGCGACTTTCATAGAAACAGTATTCTGACTTAACATTATTCAGAAAAGCATTTTCATGTTGAACATATTTCGCAAGTGGCGCACTTGCGTCATTCGCAGGTTCACCGCCTTGTAACTTGTTTATATCAGGCCTTACAGGGATGATACCAGCGGATGATAGGCTCTGAACATGCGAATTCAGTGAAGCATCCGCAATAGATCCATCTTGATTACGTGTCACAGCTGATGACGGTAGAATAGAATTAGGATATATTGCCTGAAGATCTTGTTTTGTCATTGAGGCCGGAGTAGCCGTGCCACATAAAGACGAAGTCGCCATTCTAACTTTGGTGTTGGTTTTCGCTTGCGCCGATTAGACAGTGGCAGGAAGAATTGGTAACTTATTGGCAACCTTCAGTGACAAAAAAAGTATTGCCACACAAGAAGCGCCAAAGAGAGTACCCCATACTCTTGGGTCCTTTAAGAAGCTAGTTGATGTTGTACTTACCCCTTGCGTAATACTTGCCGGTATAAAAAGACCATCAAAAAAGTTTTCCTTGAAAAGGAGTATTGAAAGAATTAATAAGAAGAAAGATGCGCCTATAAGTATTGAAACAGACATAATGTGAAATGGTTTTGTAATACCAAATTTGCTTGTAATTCCCTGATAGTTACTTACTTGTGGAGGGTCCTGTTTAATTTGTGAATCGCGTTGCTCCGAAGTTTCAAGATCTACCTTTGCCTGTTCTATCTCTTTTTTTAGGGCTTCAATCTTCTGTTGATTCTGCCCAATTCTAGAAAGTGTAGAACCTAAGTCAGGAGGCATTGATTCGCGAATAATCTGTGAAAGTTGTCGGTTCACATTTTGATATTCTAAAAAATTAGTCTGTACTGCCTCTTTTGCACGCCTCTGCGCATCCGACGGTGGTTGATTCGCACGTGTAATATCTCCCAGAAGATGATGTGTTCTATAATCTTCAAGGCGAGTTATTGCTGAGCCTATTTCTTGTTGCCATTGCCTTTGTTCTGTGCTTCTACTACTCATCTAACTAGGGAGCACAAACACGATAAAGCACATATTCCCCTGCAGAAGGTGATGGGCGTGTAATTTTAACGATATCACCTGGAACAAGCCCTAAATAACGAGCCTGCATATCAGCATGGTAACGAATAAGTGGCAATTGAGTCTTTGACTTCATTGACCACGTCTTTAGAAGTTCTGAATGTTCTTCTGCCGGAACTTTTTCATGCTTTGGGACTAAATAATGTTTACTAGGATCATTCACAATTGATTGAATTTGAAACACGAATGTGCGACTTTTATTAGTTACATAATTCTCAAGAACTGTTTGATGAAAGGTGTCCACTACAGGTTCAATTACCATTAGAATAACCTCCGTTGTAGCAGGGTCAAGATATTCTGGCTTTTCAGGATCATTCATATTAATCAGAAAGTTTCGCAGTTTTTGCTTAATCTTCGTAAGTGAATAAAGAACTACACACTTGCGAGTTCCATCCTTATGTGCCAGATCCATTCGCAGCGCTTCACCATTCTGCGAATTAATCATATACATAATTTCCTTTGGACTATAATTTCTGTAAGGGAGTGTAATATAATCTCGTACTTCAATCATATCTAGAATAGTCTTTCTGGAGCGATAAATCGCATCTGTAATTTCAATATCCTGCATTTTCTCTATAGTTCCCCTACAGGATGGTGTCAATCAATTTTTAGATGGGGCTTGGGTTGTAGCTCAAACAAGTTTAATAAAGGATACATTTTGCGAATAGTTTCTCGCAGTATTTCCTTCCTCTCCTTCATCTTGCCCCCCTCCTTGTTGGCCTTGCGGTTGTTGAGGTCTCTTGATACGTACTACTTGTGGTTGTTGCTGTTGTTGTCCCTGTAAACCCTCAGCAGCCATCGCTGTAGAAGTTGTATCAACCATAATCACTGGAGCAACAGATGTAGGGGATGTTAATAATTGTGCTGGAGGCGGTGGGGCTGGGGGCTGTCCTTGAACAGGTGGAGGTGCTGTTCCAATTGTAGCCTGGATAAGTTGCTCAGTGAGTGTTGGTTGTGGGACTGTAGGCGCAGTGGCTGCCAGTTGTTGAGGCATCTCTAATGCGACATCTTGTTGTTCCCCTACAACAGTTGATAATGGTTTTATATTCTTTAGTTCTTCAGGAATTGTTGGGAATGCACTCATATCCATAGCCTCAGCAGCTAAGGGATTGACTTGAATAGTTGTAAGTGGTTGAACAGTTTGTTGTGTTTCGCCTGGAACTCCAGTTGTTTCTACTGGTTTGGGAACTTCTGGGGGAGCATATTCTGCTGCAGCGGTTGGTTGAGGAAGAAGGGGTCTTACAGGAAGTGGTGTGTTGATTAATGTTAAATCTGGCGCAGAGGTCTCAGCGTCGTCGTCACCCACAATATTCTTCAAATGTCTCAAGCCTTTCTGTGTTAAATAACGCATTGAAATATTCATATAGGATTCCATCTCTTGTCCAAGAAGAACCATCGCATAAGGTACTTCAATGCGACTAAATTGAGCTTTTGCTCTCTTAACAGGGGGGATTAGTTCAAGATTCTTCGTATTCTCTCCTGCGAACTGTACAGGGCCATCACAGAGAGGACATATATAGAGACCCTGGCGCTCATTATAAATTGGAATTGTACCACAACCTTCACAAATGATAAAATTCGTTCCATCAGATCTCTTCATATAGGATTCACGTGTAAACGCACTGATACCATGAGCTGTAATAGCATCGCGTTCCATTTCACCGATTCGTAAACCTCCCTGATTACCACGCCCCCCTGTCGGCTGGTGAGTTCTCTGCTCCCTCCTACCTTCCCCACGCGCATTCCACTTGTCTTCTGTCATATGCTTCAGGCGCATGGCAAAGACTGGAGCAATGAAGATCGCACTTGGAATCTGCTCACCAGTCATTCCATTATAAAGGATCTCATTACCATATTTCTCAAATCCAAGACGCTCTAGCTGTGCACCAATATCTTCATGAGGAGATCCTTGGTTCATAAAGGCTGTTCCATTTCCTATAGATCCAATATTCGCCGCCGCCTTACCCATTAGATTTTCTAGAAGTTGTCCAATCGTCATTCGGCTTGGAATTGCGTGAGGATTCATGATGAAATCTGGTGTCATACCTGTTGCGGTGCGAGGCATATCGTGACCTCGTACAAGCATACCAAGGGTGCCCTTCTGACCGTGTCTGTTACTATTACCTGTAAACACAATTCTAGCATTTCTCCTTACTAGAAATACCTCTGAGGGAACACTTAGACAATAGATTTTTCCATTATATGATTCTATAGATTCCTTCTGTCCACCTTGTGTCTTTGTATGACCATGATTCGCAGTAGGTCTTAATCGTGTTCTTCTGATACCAATATCCCAAGTATCTGCGTTTGCTTTAAAAAAGGGACCCTCCTTATTAGGTATTTCACATTTCTTGGAATAATAGGACGTCCAACCAGCATGTTGACATAATTGCTGAATATCATCTCGTAATCCAATAGAGGATGTTGAATAATGTAATGATGTAGCAGTTTCATGGCCATCTCCAAGACATATACTATTTATTAGAAGTGTACTTTGTTCCTTTGAAAGTTCGAATGACCATTTGGGTAATCGCTTATTAATTGATCCAATACTTAGAGTATCAAGATACTTCGCAATACCCTTTTCATTTACGTAAAACTTATTACTTTTTTCATTAAAAGAATAATTCCAATTCAATAATGTACAACTTTCTTTTACAGCGTCTAATACTCGCTTCTTATTCGCTAAAAGTTCTATTCTACCAATATAATCTTTTTCTTTTATATAAGTCCACCCCTCTGATATCCATATACCAAAGAATTTAATCCAAGCATTTGCAATTTCTCCCTTACAGAAGGTATATTCATTTATTACAATATTTATATCTTCATTTCCAATTGGAGCATCTGCTTGATATTTTACTCTCTTTCCAATAATATGTTTTGCTTCTAGTAGTTGATATTTATCTTCATCTTGTTTGTGAACCCACATACGATGATTTAAAGTTGTCTTCAAGCTTACCCCCTGTGTCTCTATTTCATACATATCCCCTTCATGATCAAATACAAATACTTCATTTGGTTTTACATATTCCATAATATTCTTATCCTTATTAAGTTGTGCTACTTCATCATCTATGGTAACATCCGCAATAGGGACCCATCCTCTTTGTTTTGTTAATACATCATGATCTGGTGTCAAACAGAATTTATCCCCTAGTTCAGGAGTTCTATCTTGAACCACTCGCAACTTTACAGTGCGTAAACCTGTAGGGCTTACAAGAATTGCGATCTTCTCAACTCTGCCGCGCGTCCATACTTGCGCAGCCAATGAAGCATCGCGGATCTGACCACTTGGAAGTTGAATATATCTTCCACAGATCACTGTATGTTCATCCACATATTCTCCAACCTTTACAATACCATTATCATCAAGTTTGCTATAATCTACACCTGGCTTAATATCTGTCCACGAAGGGATCTTTGCTGGATTTCCAATCCGTGTCTTTGCCTTCGAGATCGGATCATCCTCTTCAAACGCTTCATAGGATTTGTATGCTAAAGATCTGAACATACCACGCATAACAGAGTCATGGTTCATCACAATACCGTCTTCCTGATTGTAACCTGTAAACGACGCAATAGCAAGTATACAGTTATAACCATAAGACATCTTTCCATTTCCAATGTAATCATAGTAGATTGTCCTTACAAGGGGTGCTTCACCATATGCTAAGACATGTGCCTGATTATCAAAGCGATTTTGCCAGTTTGTAGCATATAAACTCAAACCCTGTTTAGACTGACTGTCACCAAGTTGATTTCTTGGAGACTGATTGTGATTTGGGAAGGGAATGATTGAGGTTAGAATTGATAGAATTGTGGAGGGATGAATTTCAATATGTGTTGTCTCTGGGTTAATATAATCAGGAAATGTGGCAATATAGGATTCATTTGATTCATAGGGGTCAATATATTCAATAGCACCAACCTTCGGTTTCAGAAACTCAATATAATCATTGAGACTTGGTTGGCCTGTTCGTCCTTCAAATGGATCGTAGAAATCAGTAGAAGCAACTGTGGATCCTGGGCGAACAATACCACAAACAAGATCTCGCCATGTTTTGAGGGTCTTTATCTTGTCCATTGGAAATACTCCAGAATCTAAGAGATAAATAAGAGGGCGTAGCGGTCTCCCTTCATCCATATAAAGAAATATTCGGCGATCGCGAATACTAAATCCTACAGAAGAGAGTGGTGCAAGACATGCTGCGCGCTTCATGAGACGCAGAACAGCGGCAACTTGTGCTACTATATCCGCAGGTGTATACCCTAACAGGCCACCATTTAAGAAGAATGGTACATAGGCCGCGCGCTGTTCATCTGTAGCCTGCGAACAAGATAGAACCCATTTACGCTTAAATAGAAACTCTGCTACCTTTACCGGATCTGATGCAGTACTAATTGCTGTCATAATAGATAAATTCTTTGTAATACCAATAGCTGCACCACTCGGTACCTCATTTGTACAGAAATATCCAAATTGGCTTGGGTGTAAGTGACGAGGTCCTGTAAGTTTCATACCAATATCAAAATCAAGCACAACGCGACGGCAATGGCTCATAAAATCAAGATATGATAGGCGTGAAAGTTGTTGAATTAGACCTGCCTTATCATCACCACCACCACCGCCGCTACCCCATTTTCCCTTAAAGGCACGCATTATACCATCTGTAATCATAATTGGCTGAAAAATAATATTCGTATTTCCTGGCGCAAATATATTCAAGAAGTTCAAGCCTGAATAGAGTTTCTCATTGTAGTTATATTGTTTATCAATTGCGAGAGCTACAGCCTTTATCCATTGTGAATATATCCCTGCGAAGAGCATTTGTGTGGAGAAGCCGCTTACTAGACATCGCTGATTACGAATATCGTCTTTATCAGTCTTGGGATCTATGCCTGCCACAACACGGAGAATTCTGCGCGCGCAATCACCAAGAAATGCCGCGCGTGCTGCGAGTTGGCTCGGGTCAATATGAATAAAAAACTGGTTCACAAGTACATCCAGAACGTGTGCCTCAGAAAACCCCTTTGTAAGGGATTTAATATATTGGATAGCAGAATATGTATCTAAGAATGGGAATGCTTCATTCATACTGTTAATTAAATAGGGCTCAAGCATCGCTGTTTCAGGAGATCTGGGATCTGGTAAGATGAGTCTCACAATTTCCTCATCTGTCTGATAGCCAAGTGCCCTGAAAAGTACAAAAAGTGGTACAGATTTTCGGACAAATGGAAGACCCACCTGTAAGGTATCAAACTGTTTTCCACCATTTTTCATATTCAGTTCGCGCATATAGTAAAAAGACACCCTCTTTACCTGTCTTGTTTGAGGTGAAAGACAACTAATAGACGCAAAATGAGAAATCTTTGGATCCCTTTCCTGTGTATTAATATAGAGAGTATTAAACGCTTGCTCTTGTTTTGTAATAAGAACCTTCTCAGATCCATCTACAATAAAATATCCACCATGATCTTGTGGATCTTCACCAGCCTCCTCAAGAAACTCGTAGGGTTTATTATGTAAATTACAATAGCGGCTGTGAAGCATAATAGGAATTCTGAAGAGAGGGAAGCGTGTAAAGGTTCTTTCATGAACTTGGATGTCAGGTAGGCCTGGATTTTTTGGATCAATTGTAGTAATACTTATCTTACATACAACATCAGCAAGAATAAGACTTGAATATGTTAGATTTCGTAGACGTGCCTCATTTGGAAAAAGTAGGCGAACTTCTTCTGTATTTTGGAGGGCGACCGTTGGCGATCCTATCTCAATCTTAGAACCGTCAGGACCTCCAATAAAAATTTCTACCTTGTAACGATAATCGTCTGTATTTGGAATCTTATCTTTTAGAACTAAGATTGGGTTCTCAGCTTTAATCATCGCAGGCAGATCCTGTCCAAGAAACTGGTCATACGAATCAATGTGGTGTTTTGTAAAGACATATGGTTGTGTCTTGAAATAAGTATCTAATAAATATAAAGACAGTTGTCTAGCATCATCCCTTACAGGGATTGTTTGCTCTGATGCTGCCACTGCCGCTGCCATTTAGTAGACCCTATTTTTGAGGAGTAAAATAGCAATTCTCAATAGTGCCGCAGTGATTCTTCTAGATATAGGACAATAATTGTCCTTTTGTTTAGAAGTTATTTAGTAGTTATTTGTTATTCTTACTTCCTAAATGGAAGTTCAGTGGCGACGGCTAGCCTTGCGCGTGCTGCGGCGCTTGCCACCTGAGGTGGCCTTGCGAGTAGACTTCCATGTCTTCTTTGCAGCCTTCATCGCATCGCCGAGGCGAGTGCTTGGAGAACGCTTCTTCATGGCGCGGTACGTAGTCATTACATGCTCATTCCACTTCTTCATCGCAGGATTCATGGCCATCTTGATATATCTACTAATAGGGGACAACAACATCTTTCAGGAGGTTGCGATCTAAACCAGCAACACCAATGTCTGGGATCTTAGGAATTACCGGTGCCATCTTGTAAGAAAACGCGGGATTTGAAGGATCCGAAGATGCCGCAGGAGGTAAGCCCTTCCAGGAATTTTGTATAGAATGCTGAAACGTCTGAGGGTTCTCTCCAACGAAGGGGCGGAACTGTGCCGCATAGGGGGCACCTGATGTTGCACTTAGAAGACCTGCAGCACCTGTGGTAGCGCTTGATACATAACTAGACGCGCTTGATAGTAAATCTACTCCACCTTGCTGCTTACGTCCTTTACGATTCTTACGCGTCTTACGTCTTCCACCAACAGCCGGTTGATTTGCTTGGCTGACATTGCTAAGAACCTGGGCACTATAAGGAGCCGCAGTGCCGGGCTCAGGAGTTACACCTTGGAAACCCTTATTTACATAATCAAGGTAGTTACCATGTGTACCATAAACACCTGGGCGTGTATTAAAATCAAGAGGGGCGCCTAGTTGATTGCCACCACCCCTTTTTGCCATCTTTTGACGCATATGGTTAATGTAAGAACGAGCCGCAGAAGGACTTAGATCGCGGCGGAACTGCTTGCGCCATTCCTTACGAAATTTGGACACGAGTTCATCAGATCCAATCTTCCCACTCTGAATATTCTTAGAAAGGAAGCCCTCCACCTGATGAAATGACTTGCGTAATTCAGGGATCGTTAATGAGCGTGCATGCGTCTTTGCGGTTCTATTCTTGCGACTGCTCTGTTTTCGTGTTACTTTGCGACTGCTTCGTCCCATTCTATTAAACAGGTGAGAAGAATGAACGATTGGGTGATTTATTTGTTAGACCAAATACAGATCTTTGGGTATTTGCTCCAGGTGTAAAAGCGCGCATACCTGAATTAATTGAAGATGTTAGAGGATTTGTAGCAGTTTGCGCAGAAGGTAGCGAAGGAATTGAGGGAAGTGTCGGAACTGGTAGAGCAGCATAACCACCGCTTGAAGCAATTAGCCCAAAATATGCCAATACAGCTAGAAGAACTGCCGCAATCATCACAAACGGAGCATAAAATTTAAGCTGCTGCTGCCACGTGCTTGCCTCATATTCAGCCTTAAACAGGCTAATGTGCTGCCATAGAGCAAAGCCGAGAATTACAAGTGATACTCCTACAAGAATAGGAGCAGCAAGCCGGGGTAAAACAGCAAATACTATTGCTATTGCGATTATGAAAGCAATCAATGATGGCAGAAAAAATTGCATCCTTGCGGCTTCTATCTAACATTAGGTTCAGAGTTTCTCAATGAGGTCTCTGTGTGTTAGGAAATGCTTTCTACAACAGTAGCGTTTCAGACCAAGTTCATCAAGAACCTTTTTCTCTGCTGTTTCCGGAACTGTAGTAGCATCCATAAAGTATGGTTTACCGGCCGCCTCAGAACTACCCTTGAGTTCACGAAGACGCTTCTGATAATATCGCCATTTGTCAGCAATTACACCTCCACAATTCATACATCGGATGGGAATAATCATTCTTCTTTATACTTCGTGAAAAGGCCTAAAATAGGTATCAATTTTTTAGCCTCAAAGGAACTGAACAATTTTTATCACGGCGCCTGCGTGTAAATTTTGTTTTTTTGCTCTATTTACCCGGTATAGCATAATGACATCAGTTCTATATTCCAGCGGTGGCTACAACCTCGGCGGCAACCAGTTTCGTGTTGAGATCCGAAATCTTACAAACCGGGTTGATACACTGACAACGAGTCTTACGTCCCTAAAAGATCTCTTTGTATCTCTTCATCCCGATAAGACTGATGAGATTAATGCTACGCTTAGCAATGTTCTGAACCCTACGTCAAATTCAACCCCAGCAAATGCTCCCCCCCCACCGTTCCCACCTCGCAATCCAGCACAGAATGCTGCTGTGAATCGTGTACGACCTTAGACGAATTTCGCAAGAGCAGAATCACTTATAATAATTTCATGTTCTCGTATAAGTTTACCACGAATAAGTTTCAACGATAGTCCCTTACAGGAGGTTATTGTCTTCTGAATAATTTCTAGTTGTTCAGATGAATATTTCTCTTTTGTGGACCGTTGTCTAGAGGACGAGGACAGCAAAGATGTCGCGGATGTTGTTGGTGAACGTTTTTGTCCAGCAGATGTGTCAAGAATCGGTGAAATATCTATTTTTTCTGAATGATGCGCATCATGACATTTTGAGCAAACAACAATTAGGTTGCGGACACTATCACGTGCTAAACCATCGTCATCAAATCTTCTGCTCGCGGCCGCCTCCGCGCGTGGGCGAATATGATGAACTTCAAGATCTTTCTGTAAGGTCGCCCCACATACTTCACAGGCCTTTGAAACAATTGAACTATTCCAGGAACTTCCCACAAGTTCCTCCTCCACTTTCTCCCCCTGTAAGGCTCTTCTGAACTTTATAGATTCTTCCAAGACTTCTTGCGGCATTCCAAGGGCTCGCGCAACTTCAATTCCATAGAGAGTAGAACCAGATCCAGGACTGAGAGTTCGCTCATATATAAGAATATCTTCTCCTGGGTCATAACGAACTTTCAAATGCCATACAGAGAGTCCTTTGGCCTCCTGGATCGCTGGAATTTTTAGTAGATCGTGATAGTGTGTGGCAAATACGAAGCGGCTCCCTTTCCTCAGAAGATATGAAATTCCTGCTGCTACAAGAGATGTTGCTGATACAGACTCTGTACCAGAACAAAGTTCATCACCAAGCACAAGTGTTTTATTGTCAGCACGCATAAAAATATCACGAAGTTCTGAAATTTCCACAGCAAATGAGGAAAGTCCTGCCCATAAGTTATCCACATTCAGAATTCGTGTCATTAGGCGTTCAAATGGCGCAATCTCTAGTTCACGTGCTGGAACAAATGAACCACATTGCGCGAGTAGTGTCGCAATACCAATTGCCTTCATGAGTGAAGATTTCCCAGATGCGTTCATACCATATAGAAGCCATCCGAAACTCTGCGCATCTTCACTATTGCTGCCAAGAGTAACATCATGTGTAACATATTTTGACCGAGATGGAAGTACCTCTATAAGGGGGTGACGCAAAGCCTTCGCTTTGAAAGAAGATCCGCCCATATTTGGAAGAAGTTTTGGACGATAGAAACCACGCTCCTTGGATACCTTCGCAAAACAGAGTGAACAATCTACCTCCTCCACAAATTCCTCCAACTTGTACCAAATGGTTCCACTCCCACAAGCAGTGAAATAGTCAATACAAATTTGCGGAAGAACTTCATCAAGTTTTGCTGCCAACTGTGCTCGCAGGGATAAGATCTTTTCATTCGCTCTTTCAATAAATGGCGCCTCAATAGAATGCCCAACTGACTTTGTTATCTTACACTCAATATTTTCATATTTTGCCCCTAAAGGCATTGGATTTTTCTGAATTGCCTGAATAATCTGTTTGGATCCACGAATAGAGATCGGAACTTTATCTCGCTCCTCAATCTTAAGATCTGGCATATTGAATGCCCCCATCCATGAACGAACTTCAATATAGACCTTTGCAATCTTATCCTCAAGTTCATCAACCTCCTGCGAAATACCCCTCCGAAGAAATGTAATATGTGGATCCGCCTTTTCTGCCTTCTCCACTGAGAAGAAGCGCTCCCAAGAGTTCACCATTAATTGAATCTCTTCTGGCGCAGGCATTACTTTCGCAAATAGATCCCCATTCACAATCCCACAAAGTTTCTGGATCTGTAAATACGTTTGAAAAAGACCCAACACATCACCCCCTGTAAGGGTCGCATTCATCACTTTCCTATGTAGACGCGGAATATCAAACATTAGAACAAGTGGTTGTTCTACTGGAGACAAAGCACCAACACTTTCTACACGATCCAAACGAAGTTCAATCTCAGCAACATCTATAAGGGGAGTTAATAGGCGTTCACGAATTGCGCGTTTTCCCATAGGTGTAATACACTTATTAAAGATTCCCAATACAGTATCTTGAAGATTTTCCCCTATAATATTCAATTGTGCTAGAGCATTATTACCACATAACATATTCTTCTTAGGATTCCATGATGTCGGCTCCTGAAGTTGCTTTGTTAGAGAGAAGTGGTCTTCAATAAATCGTAGAAGACAACACAAGGCTCTCTCTGTAGCGGTAGCGCCAGCGATATGTAGATATTCCCTTACAGGAAGTATGGTCTGAGGTTTGTAATATTTCTTCAGTAATTCTTCGCGGGCAAGGTCAATCTCTAGACTATTCTGTTGTGAGGGAAGTGCTTGGCGAAAATGGATCTGCTTATTGCCTGCGATCCCAAAAATTCTTCGGACTGCTGCTTCTCCTGGTTGTGAATATGTATCTCCTCTCCAAAGAAATAGTGTTTCTCTTGGAGAATGGATTTGGAAGAAATGGAGTGCTTCATCCGCTGACCAGACTTGCTGTTTTCCGCGAGTATGTCCTTCAAATGTAGTGGTTGCTCCAGTAGTAAGGTCTATCGCGGCAAGTCCATACGTTGGTGTATGAGTTGCGTGATCTTCTAGCCAGATTGCTGCGACCCACGCAGCCTCCTGAACCGGCGCATTTTCGTTATGTGTTCCTGGTGAAAGTACACGTGTTACTTCTCGGCTAACTTCTACTTTTCCTTTCCAATTCTCTGTTTTCTTCTGTTCAACAACCGCAACTGTCCAACCAATCTGTGTAAGTTTTGCGGCCCATCGGTGAAGAGTATAATCTGGAAATCCTGCGAAGTACAACTCAGTTTCACCATCTTCTGTAGACTTTATTGATAGTTGAATCCCTAAAATATCAATAACTTCTTTTACATTACACCATGACTCACCAGTTGTCTTGTTTACAACATCATATAGTTCAAAGAAACTGCCAACTTGGTAAAATACTGCGCAGGAACTATATAATTCTTTGTATTTATCATATACTTTTTTATACTCTCGGTATGTCTCTGGTGCTTGCTCTAGTACAGCCGCTTTGACCATTTTTTCGCCTAATAATAAAACGCGCTATTTCTTTAGAGGCCCATAGCAGTGCCATGAGTTGGGATTTTGATACAATTCCCAAATATGTTATTAACCTTGATCGCAGACGTGATAGATGGCAACAGTTTCAAGCACAGCCAGGTCTAAAGAGCTTTTCAAATATACGGCGATTTTCAGGAGTTGATGGTGGAAAAATCAACATTGATGATGATAAACGTGTTTCACTTTTTACAAAGAGTAAAATTGTAAAAGGTGAAAGACGCTCACACTCAGAATTGAACACTAAAGGAGGTGTTGGCTGCTATTTGAGTCATGTTGGTGTATGGCAGGAATTTTTGAATAGTTCTTCAGAAGTCGCCCTCGTGTTTGAAGATGATGTGAAACTAGATGAAAAAGCAGCAGATCGTGTGAAGAGTTGGATACGCAACTCTCCTGTTATTCAAAATGCTGATATGTGGGACTTCTGTATTTTATCTCCAAGCAATCGCGCAATTCGTGGAGAGCCAATTGTTCAGGATGATATTACAGTTGTTGAACTTAAACAATTCACATGTATGGTATGTTATTTAATTACAAAGAAAGGTGTGCGAAAAGTAATGCCAAGCGTATTTCCAATTGAAGGTCATGTAGATTGGTTCCTATCTATCGCAGGCCAACTAGGTATTATAAAACTATGCTGCCCAATGGTGCGCTTAGTTACATATAATAATAGCCCAACAGATATTCATTTGTCGTCTGGATGTGATATTTGTAATGTGAAGACAGATTTTTCAAAAACAAGTACAATTGTTCCAAAATGGCGTGTAAGCGCCTATAAGTTTGAGGAGGCTCTTCTAGCAATTGGTCTTTTAGTGCAATGTATCTTCTTACAAAGAAGAACTAAAGACCCTTTGTTGTCAAAAGGAGATAATCAGAATACATCTGTCTCATTAGTGCTTCTGGTGGATCTTTCTTTCCATTCTTATTTTTGATTATACCCTTCTCAACCAGGAGTTTCTTAACCTCGTCCTTTTTCATATCTTCAACTTTTTTATGAATTTTTTGAGCTTTATGGATCTTCGAAGTAAGACCTCGTAGACCAAGTGTAATCTTTCGGACTTTCTTACGAGTTTGAGGTAGTGTCTGTGTTGTAGTTACACCACCCTGCTTGGGACCCTTCATTAGAAGGCGAGTTTCCCTTCGTTTCGGTGGAGCAAGAACAAGTTTTGTTGTTACTCCTCCCTGTTGACCTGTTACTGGCGCTGCGACTGCTGCGACAGGTCGCGCAACTGTGGAAGGTTCAGGAGGTATGTTATTTTTAACAGTTGCAGTAGCCGCTGTAGCACTCGCACCACCCTGCATTAAATTTGTCTTGTTGCTTGGAACATATGTTATACTAGATTCTACAGGTGTTGGCACTTTAACATTTGTAGCATTTTCCAAAGAAACTACAGTAGTCTGATTTGATGTGTTATTCTTTCGACTCTTTCTGCGTCGGGTTCCCTTTCCTCCTTTCTGAAAATCTTCAGCCGCCCCTCCAGTAATTGTAAGAGTTTTAATTGATGGAGGTGACGACATCTAAAAATATAAGTGAATTTAGTTGGCTGATTATTCATTTTTAGCCCTTGCCTAAAAAATTGATTAAAGGGTTGTCCAAAAAATCCCTCAGAATAAAATGGATCAAACTAAGGGAAATCACCCAGATCTCCCCTCCTTCAGACACATTCTTGGAGTATACTTTGCCCAACGAGATGGCCGACAAATTATTTCACACCAAATCGAATCTTTCAATGACTTTCTAACAAATCAAGTACCACTAATTATTAAACAGTCATCACCTATCGTGGTTCGTGGAAGCCCTGAAACCACTCTTTCAGGGCCTCGTTCTGCTCTCGCATCCGCAACTGGACTTTCTACAAGTGCTGCAAATGCTCTTATGGGAATTAGTGCTGCTGCGACAGCAGCGGCGGCCACTATCGCGGCTGCAACAGGACCTCCTGCGACACTAGTCAACCACGAGTACGAAGTAAATCTAGAGTTTCAGAATGTAACAATTCGCAAACCAACAATCTTCGAGAATAATGGATCTGTTCAGCCAATGATGCCAAATGATGCGCGCCTCCGCAATCTCACATATGCCGCCCCTCTCTTTGTGGATGTTCGTGTAACTACTACAATGATTGACAATACGCGCGGAGGTGTGAAGGAGATTCGTCAACGCGTATTTCCAAATGTACATCTGGGCAAGGTCCCTGTTATGGTTGGAAGTGATTACTGTCTTCTCCAAGATCAGCGATACTTTCATCCAAGTGCTCTCGGAGAATGTGCGGAGGATGTTGGTGGATATTTTATTGTCCAAGGCGGTGAGCGCGTTATCATCAGCCAAGAACGAATGTCCGAGAATCGCCCTTTCGTATTCCGAAATAATCGCAATGCTGCGAAAGAAGTAGAGGTTGTAGAAATTAAGAGTATTGGTCCTCTGATGGACCAGGTACCAAAGTCAAATGCTGTAAAAATCATCTATAATCCAAAGAATCCTCAACTTCACCTTCTTCGCGCAACTGTTCCTCGTCTGAAGGCTGAAATCCCCCTATTCGTACTTTTCCGTGCGCTCGGTGTTGAATCTGACAAAGATATTGTAGATCTCATTCTGGGACCTGAAGGAGATTCAACCTATAACTCTGTCCTGAATGAGTCAATGATGGAAGCAATTGATATTCAAACACAGGCAGATGCGCTAATGTACCTCAGTCGCCCCACAATCATGAATAGTTGGTCAGGCAAGAATAATCGCCCAGCAGTAATTGAGGAAGTTCTCGCAGATGAACTCTTCCCTCATGTAGGGGGTGAAGAATCAACATATGACAAGGCATGTCTCCTAGCACACATGACACGGAAAGTTCTCTGGATTACATCTCGCCGTCTAACAATTGATGACCGAGATGGTTATCCAAATAAGAGAGTAGATCTTCCTGGATTCCTTCTGGCTAATCTCTTCCGCACATATTACACCGGTAAGATGGTGAAGGATATCAAGGCTACACTAGGAAAGGAGATCCATAGTGGCGCATGGCGCTCCAGTGGTAATTTTGAAGATATTGTGAATGTCTCGAACATCTACAAGATTATTAAGTCTACAATTATTGATGTTGGTCTGAAGTCTTCCCTTGCAACAGGTAATTTTGGTTCCGCAAAGATTGGCGGTCCTACGAAGATCGGTGTTGCGCAGGTACTCAATCGTCTCAATTATGTAGCAGGAATTTCGCACTTGCGTCGTGTATCAACACCAATTGAAAAGACAGGCCGTCTCATTGCACCTCGCAAACTTCATAACACTCAATTTGGATATATCTGTCCAGCAGAGACTCCAGAAGGTCATAGTGTAGGTGTTGTCAAGAACTTCTCAACTACTGCCAGCGTCGCAATTGGCAGTGACCCTGAGACAGTTCGCGCATGTGTACACAGCATGAAAACTTTCGTACCACTGCGAGAGTCATCCCTTACACAGAAACATAAAGGTACGCGCGTATTTGTCAATGGAGTTTGGCTAGGTATCTTCGATGCAGTCCATACCACTGACGCGGTAGATACACTCCGCAAAGCGAAGCGCGCAGGCCTTATCCATATCCATACAGGAATTATTTGGAAGAATGTACTCCGTGAACTCTGGATTACTACAGAGCCTGGACGCGTACTTCGTCCACTCTACTACGCACCTGCTCTGAGGGAAATTGCGAAGTCTAAGAAAATGCTAGATTATATTAATTCTGCCCCTACATGGGATGAATTGCTTCTCTGGGAGACGCCAGCAGGCCGACATCTTATTGAGTACTTGGACCCTGGCGAGACGGAGGGCGCCTATCTTGGAATGTTTCCTGAAGACTGTCTGAATGACTTGGCAATTACACACACAGAAATTCATCCGAGTACCATTCTGGGCACTCTTGCGTCAAATATCCCTTTCCCAGATCACAATCAGTCGCCGAGAAACGCGTACCAGTGTATTGGAGAGATGGAACCTATACTACTTGCCGATGGGCGCCGCATCCCAGCAAAAGATGTGAAAGTTGGAGACTCGGTTATTGTATTTAACCCTGATACACACATTCCTTCATCAAGTAAGGTAATTAACCACTATGTAAGGGATACTGATAAGAAAATTTACAAGATTACAACAACAAGTGGTCGCACTATTGTAGCAACAGAAGACCATAAGTTTATGACTGATAATGGCTGGAAGGAAGTTCGTGAATTAAAGGAGGAAAATGATCTTCTCGCTATTCAAGTTTACCCTGATAGGGAGTGTGATTCATGGCCACTTGCGAAAGATAGTAATTTCATGGCTGAGGCATTAAATAATGAGAAATTTAAGAATGTTGGCAAGGATGTGAATCTTCTATACACAAAGGGACAATCAATATTTGTACCAATTGAGTCAATTACACTACATCAAAATGTACGAATCTCGGATATTACAGTTGAATCTGAATATCATAGTTTCATTGCTGGTGACAATTTCGCAGTTCACAACTGTGCAATGGGTAAACAGGCAATGGGAATCTACGCGCTCAACTATCGCGAACGATTTGACGCGATGTCGCACGTACTCTGTTATCCACAAGTTCCCTTCGTATCTCCATTCGCATCTAAATTCTATGGTCTTCAGTCCATGCCATCAGGACAGAATATCATTGTAGCAATTGCAACCTATACAGGTTATAATCAGGAAGATTCCATCATGATTAATCGTGGGTCCATTGAACGCGGTCTGTTCCGCTCAGTATTCTACCGCACCTATAAGGATGAAGAGAAGAAGAACCAGAATAGTGGTGAAGAGGAGCGTTTCTGTAAGCCTGACCCTGCGCTAACGAAGGCGCTTCGCCATGGAAATTATGACAAGATTGGCCCAGATGGTTTCGTACCAGAGAATACATTTGTCAACAATGATGATATTCTGATTGGCAAGATCGTACCTCTACGTGTCCCTACAGGGATGGTTGTACCAGCTGGCTCAAAGCGATTCAAGGATGTGTCACGCACTCTTCGCAATAATGAGACTGGTTACGTGGACAAGATTCTGCGAAATCGTAATGGAGAGGGATATTCATTTGTGAAGATTCGTATGCGTATTGACCGTGTACCAGAGATTGGTGATAAGTTCTCGTCGCGCCACGGTCAGAAGGGTACTTGTGGAATGATTCTTGACCCTGAGGACATGCCCCAGACAGCGGATGGTATTGTGCCTGATATTATCATCAATCCTCACTGTATTCCTTCGCGAATGACAATTGCGCAGCTTCTTGAGACTCTACTAGGTAAGGCTGCGTGTATGCTTGGCTGTCTCGGTGATGGTACACCATTCAATCCTGTGACCGTTGAGGGAATTGCTTCGATTCTACGTGATAAACTTGGAATGAATCCATATGGAAATGAGATTCTGTATAATGGCTACAATGGGCGTATGATGGAAACAAGTATCTTCATTGGTCCTTGTTTCTATCAGCGTTTGCGCCATTGCTCGGCGGATAAGCTCCATAGTCGTGCATCTGGTCCACTGGTAATGCTTACGCGCCAGCCAGCGGAGGGGAGGGCGCGTGAGGGTGGTTTGCGATTTGGTGAGATGGAGCGTGATTGTGTGGCTGCGCACGGTATTGCGGATTTTACGAAGGAGCGCCTCAACGAATGTTCAGATGCGTTCCGCTGCTTCTCTTGTCGCGAATGTGGATTGCTGGCGATTGCAAATCCTGTGGAGGGTGTATGGCTCTGCCGCGGCTGTGGGAATACTACCAACTTCAGCGCAATTCAAATTCCTTATGCGAGCAAGTTGCTATTCCAGGAATTGGAGACGATGAGTATTAGCAGCCGCTTCATCACGGAGGGCAAGTTACTGCGACACCGAGAGATGACTGCTGCGACTACCCCTCCGCGAATTAAGAATGTTTAGCTGCGTCTGCTGATTCTCCGTGTATTTCTGTATTTGCTAGATCTGGAGCGTTTTGTCTTTCGTCCGCCACCCTTTTTATGTCTTTTTTTATAATCTTCCAATAATAATGGAAATGTATTTAATTCCCCTAAAATAGCTCTCTTAGTGTCAGGATTTGTAATTCTTCCTTCAGACATTAATGTTTCATATAATACATCAACATTTTTTCTAAGATAATCTATAATTGAACTACCCTTTTTATTTTGAACACGTGTTCTAGGACGAATGCGTTCTTTATCCAAATTCAGTACAATATTCAATAAATATGCGAAGACATATAACTGTACTACTTCTATTGCGATAGCTTCAGCATTAGTAGGTATACCAACTCTCGTATGTCCCTGAAATTCAGCTTTATAAATTTTTTCATAAAATCTGAATGCAAGATTATCTACTACTTTTTGTAATGTATTTATAAAATGTTTATCAGTATCATTTAATGGTTGTTCTATAATATTTGTATTATTTGTATTATTTGTATTATTAGTATTATTTGTATTATTAAATCCATAATCAATATCTACATTTTCAGCGAATATCTCCTCTGGGGGTACTTGTAGTTCTTGTCTAACCCTTGCAGGTAATGCTACCAAAAGAGATGCGCCAAAATTCTCATTTTTATTCATATTAATATTCATATTCATACTTTTACTATTATTTGAATTACTTTGATAGCTATTTGTATCAGATTCATAATTTTGAAAATCTATATCAATCCTATTTTCTATTTGTATCCAGTAAGCAGGTTCTTTTTCAATACTTTTACGAATATTCCTAAAAATGGAATTTGTTATAACAGGAACTAGCGCCTTCCAATTATTTCGTAAAGCAAATTCAGTAAGACATATATTATTTACAAATGAATTAACCGCTGGACTATCCTTAATAATTTCTACAAATTGGTCTCGAATGTTATTTTCATCAAGAACATTTATAAGTCCTGATAGTACAATCATATTCGAAATACCTGGCTGCCCTTTTGAAATAAGATTTGCGATATCACGATATCTTTTTACAACTATTTCTTGTCTAGCACGTTTCCAATTATTAATTCCCATATCATTAATAAGCCTATGTATTTCTTCAGAACCTTCTCGTGTTGATGTAAACAAAGAATCTAGATAATCACTAATTTTTTGTTCATTTGGTATAATATTTCCTAGACTATCAAACCTTATAAAAGACGCATCTTGTTTTATCTGATTACAGTATTCATGAGCAAAATCATATTCAAGATACAGTGCTTGTTTATTCCATTCAGCCCACTGTTTCTGGATATTGGTATCATTATTTATATGAAAAAATTCTTTTTCATGTCCTATCATACGTTGTTGTAAGTTTGGCGAATATAAGTTCAAAAAGAAGACAGCTTGAGCAACAGGTAAAACATGTTCACATTCATATGTTAGCCCACTCAATTGTAAAATACGAAATCCGCATATCCAACAAAGACTCTTCCCAATAACTAGTGGTTCTAGAATATTCTTACATTGTTCACGAGCAGCAGTTAATTCCCAAATACCGCGAGAAGCCCTCTTCTTAGGTGTTTTTCCTTTAGCAAGTCTCTTTTCCGTATTAAGGGATTGATATTTTTCAAGAACATCTTTACCAAATACAAGTTTTGCTAATTCTGTTAATCCAACATCTGTTGGATCAGCCATCTTCCCTAATATATATATAGAGATATGATTGACCTCGGCGTACGCCTAGCAGCAGAGTTTCTCGGAACTCTTCTCCTTGTTCTTACAATTGTTGCTACTGGCGGATCTTCAATATATACTGGCGCTGTACTCGCTGTTATAATTTTCCTTATAGGAAATGTCAGCGGTGGACATGTAAACCCTGCTGTATCACTTGCTATGTTCCTTTCCGGAAGTCTCTCATTGTCTACGTTCCTTGGATATTCATTCGTTCAACTACTTGGTGGTTTAACGGCTGTATATGCTTATAAGGCTACAGTGGCTTGAAACGCTTTCTAGTGACGATAACGGAACCAAAGTGCCGCTGCTGCTCCTAATACAAAAGCAGTCGCTAATTCAACTCCTGTAAGATTTCCTTGAAACCCTTCAGAAGTTGTACGCCCCGCCACAGGTGTTCCATCAGCTTTCATTGTTTTTGGCACACTTTGCCATTGGTCACGTGTAAGTGTTTGATCTTGAACCCATTTTGTTTGAAATGGCATTCCATTTTTCATTACAACAGGGCCTTCCACCCATAAATCACCAGAATCAGGGTCCGAGACACGTCCTTTTTCATCCCCTACAGGTTGGGTTACTTGACGGCACGAGGAATATGCTCCGTTGAAGAGTGCTCCAATAATTGGTGCTGGATTAAGAGCACCTTCTACATCTTCGAGCATACCGGGCGCGAGTCCGCGCATAGCAGGGAGGCCTGCGGATGCGAGGCCTTGCTTGACACGATTACCTAGCGCATTTCCTTGTGGTATTGTTTCAACATACATCCACATGTCTGCGCCATTGGAACATTTTGCTCCTGTCTTCATGAAGTAGTTTACACCAAAATGCTGAAAATCCATGCCCTGGGTGAGATATCCAGATGATTCGCCAAATCCAATAGTATCTGCGTAGTATGCCACTCCTTTTATTGCGTTTGTAACATCACTTAGATTATCCCCTCTGTGGACACCGATATCTCCAGGGAGTGGTACAAAATTGCTTGGATCATATTTTGGACCAAAGAATCCTGGGCCGGCTGGATCTTTTGTTGGCAAAATACTTGTTCTATTCTCTGCGCCTATCTGCTGTGGCTGAGACATTCACGCCACCTCTAATTCAGCCTAGGATTATTTGGAACTACTACTACCACTGCTGCCACTGTTCCCATCACTCATCAAGATAAGTCCAAGACCAGCGAGCGATAAAACAACTCCAATAAGTTGTAAGTTTGCAATCTTTTCTTTAAACACGTAGATCCCAATTACAAACATTATGATTGTTGAAAATACATTCCATATAAAATTTACAATGCCTATTCCCTCATACTCTAAGGTTTTTATTAATAGAGGCACAACAAGAACCCCATAAATAGCAGATGCTGTGAGTCCCCTATAGAGGAGTGTCTTAGAATCCTTCATTCGTAGAAGTGTAAGAGCAACTGCTTCCACACTACTCAGTAATGTCATCCAAGTCATTGCTGACCACATGGGGGCTGCCACTGCCACTGCCCCTGCCGCTACCATTCTCTATCTAATATCTCCCACTTTTTGTAAATATTCCACAAGTTTTTCAAGATTCGTATTTCTGCTTTTAAGCCTATGACATTTATCTAAAATAAATTTATTAAATGCGCAACATACTGGATCCGCGCCAGAACCAGTCCAATGCGTATGAACAGACTGTAGCGCCTCTCCATTTAATAGGAGGCCACCGCACCCCCCACTGAACGCCCTCTGCTGCTCCTCCGCGCCCACATTCGCTTGAAACATTCTCCACCAACCATAATTCACCTGTAAGGGAAATTCATAGGCATCAAACTCTTCCGCTAATTCTTCTAGAGCCGCTTGTTCAAAATATCTGGAACGAAAGATTGTAGCATTTCTCCAAACCCTTGAAACTTGCGGACTTCTTGTAAATAAGAACCCTCCATTATACTTCCCAAAAAGAGTGGTAGATCTATTATTTATAAAATGTGGGGATAAGGCAAGTGTAGTAGTGGGAGGGACTTGAGGAAGTGCTCCGAAAAAACATATGTCTGCGTCCAGAAGATAGATCCCAACTTTTGAGGCAATAGGCTCCACCTCAAAGATCCAATCCAGTAAATTCATTTTTTCACCCATCAGATCTCCCCACTTTGTTGCAAAGTGTTCACCCCTTGTACGCTCCATCTGCTTCCTTGTAAGGGAACTATACTTATCAAGAACATTCTTCGTAATAATTGGAAAATTATATTGTGTGTAACTTGTTTTTACTAATTCCCCTACAGGTGTGTCTGTAAAAATATATACCTTTAGATCTGTAGCACTGTGCCAAAGGCTGAGACTAAATAGGAAAACTTCTAGATCTTTTTGTGAGTCTTTATTCGCAAATGTTGCGACAATGTTGCGAGGCATTTTATTCTTTAAGGATTATTGTGTTTAGACTTGTCTCTAGAAAAATTGATACAACAGAAGTGCGTATTATTTAAGCCTAGGAATTCACCCCATCATGGAGACAGGTATGAATATTGCAGGTCTCTTTCCAGGAATGAACAGTAAATCTACAAAGGATATTTATGAAACGTATTGGAACAATATAGAACCTATAGATACTCTATCAGTTACAGAATGCCATATTTGTGGTAGTTCAGATGAATTATTTATTCAGGAAGATCTGACAACTTGTACAAAGTGCGGCGAAGTACAACAGCGCGCCCTAGATACAACGTCAGAATTCCGTTATTTTGGGGCAGAAGATAGAAGTGGTGATCCGAGCCGCATTGGAGCCCCTACAGATGAGCGGCTTCCAGAATCATCATTAGGGACAATAATTCTGAATAGTGGTGGCGGCGGTAAAATAATGGCGCGAATTCGTCGCTACCATCAGTGGAATATTCAACCCTACAAGGAACGTACACTTATGATTTCATTCAATCGTCTTGGACTTATCGCGTCAAATCATGGTCTAAGCGCATCTGTAATTGATGATTCCAAAGAACTTTACACACGTCTTGTACAGCATTGTGTTCGTCGTGGCTTTTCACGAGATTCAGTTCTCGCGTGTTGTGTATACACATCTCTAAAGCGTGCGGCTTCTCCTCGTCGTCCAAATGAAGTAGCAGATATGTTTAATCTTGGTAATGGCGCTTTTACAAAGGCATTCAAGCATTTCCAAGAAGTTCTCGCACAGGCCCAACAGAAGGGTATGCTACCTGAAGCATTTGCGCCAAGTCGAATGGCAAGTACAAAGGGTTCAAATTATATTGATCTGCCTCTCTCAAAACTGTTATGTTCTCGTGCGGATACACAGAAGATTCTTGATCTTGCGTGTAGAATTTCGGATGCTGCGGAGGAGAATAATATTAGTCCAGAGAATATGCCACCTTCCCTTGCAGCAGGTTGTTTGGCATATTCTCTGGAGTACTGGAAGCCAGGAGAGTTCTCACTTGCGAAGATTGCCGCGGCATGTGATGTTTCTGTTGCCACAGTTCAAAAGTGCCTAAAGCGTCTTCAGAGTTCAGATGTTTTGAAGAGCCAATTGGCTGAAAGCCAATAGGCATGGCACAAAGATGCCGAGTCAATTGGCTGAAAGCCAATAGGCATGGCACAAAGATGCCGAGTCAATTGGCTCCGAGTAAATTAGGAGTCTCTAATTAGATATGGGTGCTGCTCAAAGTACAGCAGTAGGAGCGCCAGGAGGTACATTCGGCCTTACGAGGGCTGATGTCTTAAAAGCCACAGATCAGCCTCGTTTATTAGTAAATCGTCTATTCTCCTTTTTTGCTGAGAAGTTCGCCCAAAAGGATCTTCTCGCACTTGGAAATCCTACACGTTGTTCGGAATATATTTTTGTAATGGCTGATGCACTGGATCGGCTCTTCTATGAACTTCGTATTGAACCTGGACAAGATAAGAAGGGTATTCTATTCTTCAGAAAATCGGCTGAAATTACACGTGCTGAACCTGAATCGGCTGAGGGTCAACAGCGACGTACTCTTTGTTTGAGTTTAGCATTCTTCTATATTCGTATATTTCAAATCTACGCATCACTTGCCTTATCAGTAAATGATGACGCGTCATATGGTAGCGGCAGCGGTAGCGGCTTTCCTTTTGCTGCTGCGACCACAGGGCGTCTAGGTGCTATGGCTGCTCCCGGATTAGAGGGATATGTTACATCCGGTGGCTCTGCCACAGTCAGCGACACTGTCACTAGAGGCGGTTCTACAGACGAAAATATTGGGAAATTTGCCATTTTGAAGAACTATTTAACGCGTGATAGATCTCGCCCCCTTGGTACATTTATATTTGATCGCTATCCAAATATTATAATTAATGTCCGAACGGAGAAGAAGAATTTAACAATATTCAAAACAAATACTACTTCGCAGGGACCATTCGCAATTACTTGTGATTTGTCAATTCGTCTAAGTGGGCTGAATGCTGATAAGCGTATGCTCACATTCGCAAACTTCAAAGCCGCTGAGTCAAGCTATAGTGAACGACTGAAGACACATGGGCCATTTGGTTTATATGTGAAAAAGTCTGATGAATATACATACGAAACTGACTCAGGAGAATCAGTAGAGGACCTAATATTCCGCGTACTTGTTGCTGCTACTGATGTTGCTATGGGTATTCGTGCGCCACAGAGAGTGCGCCTTGCTCCAGGTGCTCCAGGAGCTCCAGGAGCTCCAGCTGCTCCAGGTGCCCATGTAAATGTAGGGATACCTGATGGGCTCAAAACATCTCTTATTTTGGCAAGCCTCAAGAAAGTTCCCAAACCTCTTGCTCATTGTGTTGCACGAAGTCTCCAACTTCTAAATATAGACGCCCTTTCAGCAGCAAAACTCCCAACAGAGGTTCGTACAAGTATCTGTAAACTAAAGTTCGAAGCGGCACAAGGAAGTATTCCAGATATTGGGCGTGAAATTACTAGCTCCCCAGGCATTAGCGCTCTCCAACAACTTTTTTTTGACCGTATCAGTTCTGGAAAACCAACAATGTCCGAGGAATCAACAGGCTCCTATCAGACATTCGTAAAAACAATGGCAGAGCAATTCGCAGAAAATCCCAGTTCAGCAACAGTACATCTTGGGTCAGTTATAAACCGTGCTGATAAAATGTGCTCCAGCACAGGCATAACAAAAAAGGACAAGATACTCACTGTAACGGATACAAATGCTATTCGTCTCGCACAACAGTCTATCCAGACTCTATGGAAGTTCCAGATTGATCATGACCAGAAAGTCCTGGAGATTCTGTCAAATCTTGTAGTTGTTACGAAAGTTCCTGGAGATGGTATAAAGATTGGTCTGAACCCACTCATTTTAAAAACAGGGAATCCTGGAGTTGCTATACTCGCAAAACAAGCGCGCGATCTCCTTGTAAAGTATTATAGCAATTGCGAAACAGCCTTCCGAATTGCAGCAATTCCTCTTGGCGCAGCTGGTTCTCCATCTGCCTAAAAAATATCTATATCCTCTAATTAATGGATACAGAGAAAGCTAACAACCTAACCCTTATAGGGGATAATATAAAATATCATGAAACAGAGTATCGTAATATTTTATCAGGATGGTTTAGTAGAACTGCGATAGTTCCAGATGTACTAAGTACAATATATAATTTTATAGTTGTACCGCCTTTATCACATTTGCAATCTATACAAGGACAAGAAGATGCGACTTCGTATCAAACTCTCCAGGGTGAAAGTGAAAAGGAAAATACCCAAAATACGCCCCCTGTGTCCAGGACCTTGACTGTGGAAATTCAGAGGGCGCAATCATAACATAAAACTCCTGAATAAGGTCAATCATTATATCCAGATATTTGTCCCCTTTTCCACTATACCAGAATGCTACTACTTCCCCTACAAGGTTGCCACCTTTCGTTTCATATGTTGGTTTTATTAGAAGGTCTGCTGAGGCAGATCCATCCTTATACCAATAATGTGAAATATCAGTCTTCACTCCAGGTGTAAATGCGAAAAAATATTTTTTGTAGGGTGAACTAATTCTAATACGTTCGCATAAATCGTGTGTTACCGCGATATTTTTATCGGCCTCTATTTCCACATTTATACGCGCATTGTTTCGCTGTCGCCAAATATATCTATCTTTGACAAAAGACGGAATTCTGGAGAAGATACTTAGCGGTCCACCCTCAGACGCAAAAATATGCGCAATTCGTCCTCGTGTTCGTGTAATCTCATGGAGTCTAAATAAAAGTGCTGTTCCAACTCCTCTCTTTCTCCAAGCCGGCACCACACAAAAATAGTCAACTATACCACACTCTTTAAGGGGTACAAATGGAAACTCACTTGAATAAAGAATTTTAATATATTTACTGATAATGAGGCCTACAAGATGATTGGTTTCATCACGAGCCTCAATTCCAAGCCATCCTTTATGAATAAACCCATCAGATATCACCTCTGAGGGAATATCAAGAGTGACAGATGCGGTCGTCCCTATAACAAAGTATGATGATATAAATTGCGAGTACTCTTTCGCATTTTGAAAAATGACGGATTTGAATGTTAGCCCAGTAGATGAATCTGCCATCGCCACAGAGTTTGGTAGCACATCTAAAAGTCGTGGTGGAGTTGCTGCTGTCCAGATACTTTTAATAGCAGTCCAATGTGATATATTGGGGGTATCTCGCCAGAAACTCATGCTAAAAATTTGAATGTAATATTTTCTTAGATGTCCCTTACAGGGGAATTATGGATGATAGGATGGTCGTATCTAAACCGCGATGCTGCGCAGAGAGCTGTAAGAAGCGTCTGATGCTTTCAGATATTTCTTGCCGCTGTGGTCTGCGTTTCTGTAGTACCCATAGGCCCTCTGAGGAGCATAAATGTTCCTATGATTATAAGAAGGATGGATATTCACAACTCTCTACAATGCTTCTTCAGATTGTTGGAAAGAAGATGGAGGTTATTTAGCATTTGCTAAATACAACGCAACAATCCCTGGAGCCCATCGTCCCATGAGTTTTGTGTGATGGGGGTCAAACCACGCCAACTCATCCTTTTCTCTTTTGACCCCTTCTAGTTTATTGAATGCGTCAGGATGTTCTCTATACCATGCGAGTTTATCAGCAGCCTTCTGTAACTGCGCAGATGAGATCTCCGCAGTGAAGATATGATATTGAAAATAATGATTTTTTGGATAATCATCCTCTTGTCCCTGATAGGCGAGGCCAGTATAGCGGAGGCCAGTGATATGTTCTATCTTGCCCTCTTCTAGTACTTCGCGGTGGACATTGTTCGCCATAAGTTTCACGAGTGTCTCACCCTTAGGAGATCCATCGCGCCCCTCCATCTGACCCTTAATTGGTTCCCATGACTTCGCTTTCGCGCTTTTATCTTTCTTCTTGACAACTAGAAAACGCTGCTTGTCTGGGGGCACACCTTTCTCATAAAGAAATACCGCCGCGCGCATATAGACTCGCCAACCTTCTAAAGGATTTTCTACGTAGAAATATCTCTTTTCAGGCATGTAGGCAAGTCTTGCTGCGCCGCGTTTTAGACCAGGTTCAAATACATCTAGTACTGTCATTATATGGGCAGCGCCTCTCTATCAATGCGTAAAGAATAAGAGATAGCCGTATTCAAACCCTAGAGCGGTTGTATCAAGATATGCTTTATATGTCCAGCCAGCAAATGTAGCAGCATTTACAATTTTCTTAATATCAGGCATTGTAAAACTGTGTTTCTGTTTCCGCTTAGATCCGTCTTTAAACTTAAAGGTTTCTTTGAACTCTGCGTGGCCTTCGTCCTCTAAGAGAGCGAACTCTGCTTCATACTCAAACTTATCAAACGCTACATGACTCTTTGTATGTCGTTTATCAGCGTACTTCTGAATAGAGAATCCTGCGAAAGGGCTCGCCGAATCAAGAATGGGATCAAACTTGTGTTTATTTACAACTTCCACTACAAGATTTCCACCAGGTGCAACCCAAAATCCTAAATTACGAAAGAGTGTATCAAGATCCTTTATATAGTATACTGTAAAATAGTAAACAACTGCGCAATTTACTTCAGAACCGGCAAGAGCAGCAGAGTTCATTAAATCTCCTTTGCGCCACTCAATCTCTTTGCGTGACTCATCTGTAAGGGTTGTCGCAGGAGAAGTAACATTTCTTGCTTGACGTAACATTGCTTCGGATGTATCAAGACCGATCACACTTCCTGCTCCGAGTTTCTTGAAAGCAAGTGTCGCAACGCCTGTTCCGCAGCCGGCATCCAGAATACGCATATCTTTTGGTTCCATACCATACTTCTTCCATTGTACCATTGTAAGAGCAACTTTACCGGCGGTTCTCTCAATACCTTGAGCAAGTTTATCGTATACTGATGCGTAGAAATCATCATAGAGTTCATCGTTTGCGAGAATTGTTATGCGGCTTTCACTGCTTTCACCGCTTTCTGTATTCGTACTAGTATCCTCAAACCCTTCTGTTGGCTGCGTAGTACCCTTGTCGTTATATCGTATAATTCTATCAACCAATAGAGTTCCCAAATAGTTGAAGGCCAAGAGAACTAAAATAATAAGAAGGAATGTCTGGAAACTATCCATTTGTAGGGACAGCAGCTACTACCCAATTAGCGCTTTTTTATTTCGTGTTTGAGCGATGACCACCCTGCGTACGAGCCTTCCTAGAGCGTCTACATGTAATTGCTCTCG
>Ga0007854_10000074_pt1 | contig 77286 bp, 61 predicted proteins | sample CryBogCBH12Aug08_FD_60382 | JGI IMG/M metagenome (GOLD analysis project Ga0007854, IMG submission 60382) | Freshwater microbial communities from Crystal Bog, Wisconsin, USA - CBH12Aug08 | ecosystem: Environmental > Aquatic > Freshwater > Lake | place: Crystal Bog, Wisconsin, USA | collected... | reverse complement strand
TGGTGAGATTTTCGCCCCAGATAAGGCTGTTATGGAAATAACAATGCCCGCCGTCCTGATAAGCGCCACTGGGAAACGGCTCGGTTTCGTCGTAGGCATTCATATCCTGCGGTGCCCCCAGAATCGTCGCACCCGCATCAATCAACAGATGGATGTTGCTCCGGAGATGAATCGAGCCGCTCAAATAAGTCCCAGCTGGAACCAGCACGGTTCCGCCGCCGCTGGCAGCACAAGCTTCAATGGCCTTGTTGATGGCCGGACTGTCGAGGTTCTTTCCGTCACCGACTGCACCAAAAGCGCGAACGTTGAAATTATTTTCCGGAGGCGCTCCCACCAGCAGCAAAGCTGTGGACGGCAACACCAGAAAGGTCAGAACAACTACTTTGAAAAGAGATAGGGTTTTCATTTGGAATAGACGTGGAAAATATATTTCAATCCGGTGTTTGTCGATTAACTAGCAGCATCAGGGTTGGCTTCCCGATTTTTGCCTGACGGAATAAAGATGCCGGCCAATATCACGGACGGCAGCGATCGTGTCCTGATACGGTGTGTCCGCCACATCCAAAAGACCGATCTGATAATTCTCCTCGTCATACACCCGGCCAATGGTCGATTCATCCAGCCATTCAAACCAGTGCGTGCCGACGAATTGTGGATGGCGCAAAGCACCGAGCACATAATCGCGATAGGCTTCCGCCCGCGCCGCCTGATTTTCCACCGGCACCAGACCGGTGTGAAAAAGGCCCCGATCCAATGCGCCAAAATGAAATTCGCCGACAATCAACGGTTTGTCGCCACCTGGATACTTGAAGTCAGCGATGCTGCGGCGATACAGATTGTAACTGACCACATCGCAATACCGACCGGCAGCCTTGGCGGCATCATCGTTTACCCAGGCGAAACGGCTGCCAAGGTAAAGCTGGTTGGGGGCCACGGCTTTGATGGTATCGCGCACGGTGCGGAAATAGGTTTCGGCCAGCCGGACTCCGAAGGCGACCAAATCTTCACGGGCCTTCTTCTTATCCGGTCGTGTGCGACTTTCCAAAAGCTCATCCCAGGAAGCGTAGCTAGTTCCCCAGACCGAATTCAAACTGGTGATGCTCGCGTATTTTATCTTGAGATATTTCAGCAATTCCAGCTTGGCAGCCTGACCCGAGGGCGACTCTAGCACGCCAATCGTCAGCGAAGTTTCATCGCCCCAGGACATTTCATTGTCGCTGAAATAGCCGATGCACCAGGGATCGTTGGCGCTGGAGTTTGCTTTGCTTTCCATCGCGTGACGCAGAGCGGCGGCAAAACTGGCGTCAAACACATCGGGAAACTTTCCCCAATATCCTTTGCTGCCTTCAATCATCTTGGCTCCATGCGAACCGATATTATCCGTGTAAGGTGTCCGCCGCATAAGATAAATGCTGGAATCGGACCAATTGGCGATGGTATTGAGGCCCCAGCTCCGCAGCCGCAAATGCACGGTTGCCGCATAATCCTGTTTCCAGTGGTCGCCATATTTGCGCTTCAGATTTGCACCGCTGAAAGAATACGATTTCACGTTGCGATTTTCGTAATGTCCCTTGAGCACATAACCGGTGGTAAGAAACCCAGCAGTTTCCGCCTGGTCGCCCGGAAAATTTTCGAACCACGCCGCCCGCTCTTCAACCGGCGTCGCATCCGTCATCCGGATGCAGTCAACGCCGTGGGACCAGAACAGATGACCGTCCGGATCCACCAGCCACCATTTGCCATCAACTTTTTCCGTGCAAAAAAAACCGGTGGCCTTGAGTTGCGGACCGCTGGCCAAGCCGCCGTATTTATCCCAGCCGGACGGACCGGGATTGCCGGCGAGTTCCAAAGATTCCGCCGCGCGCCGTTGCTGTAGTTCGACCACCGAATGAACCTTGCCCGGCCAGTCTTTGTGCTTGTATTGCCCAAACGTGTCAATGAATGGGAAAAAATGCTCGGCATCCGTCACCCACGCAGTCGGCGGCGTATGTTGCCCACCGGCGCTGATGCTCGCCACCTCGAAACGATGATTCTCCGTCGGGTGTGTCACAAAAATCACAAGCTGGCTCACGTTTTTTGGATCAAAAACATCTGAATCGACGCCGGCCACCGGGTAGCCGCGCATGCCAAAGAGCTTCCCGCCCAACGTGCTGCCGGTTTCGTGCGGCAGCTTGACCGTGAGCGTATTGGTCTGCCCGGGCTCAAGAGTCAATGAATGTGTCACGCAATGTTTTGTGCCATCAGCCTTGGGATTATCCACGCGGCAGCACACCGTCACTGCATTGGTGCCGGTGTTTTTAAGCTGCACCCATACCGACGCACTGGCAGACAAGTCCCAGTGTCCGCCACCTGCGGACAATGTCACCCCGGGCCAGGGCTGGTTGTGTCCCGTGCTGATTTGCAACGCGACACCGGCAGCAGACTTTGTCAGCGCAACCTTTGCATCGCTGCATTTGACCGATTGCAGGTCAAAACCGCCGCCAAAATCAAAGAGAGCCTGTGTGGCAGCCTGCGCCGCCGACATTGCAGCCAGCCAGAGCATCAGCCCAACACAGCAGAGATTTACGCGGCCGGCAACAACCGTCAACCAGTGAACACCTCGATGCAATTTGTCCGGCTGGTTTTGGTGGAAATTTAAACCCATATATTTTTAGTGTTAAAACCAAGGCAGCGAGGATGAAACCCATCAGGCGTGCTGTCAGGCTTGGTAAGCACAATGACGATGCCAGCCGGCGGACGGCTACAAAAATCTCCTCAGCGCGCCAGTATTTCGCTTTGGCTCGACAAGCCGCGCGGGTTGCGGCAAACTTTTTTTGCCAGGGCCTGTGGAGTGTGGACTTACGAACCCCGCCAGGGCCGGAAGGCAGCAACGGCAGTATGCTTTGCAATTGCCGCAGTCACCCTGGCATTTTTCAGTTTTTAGTTGTGAGTTTTCAGTTTTGGGTTACAAACCACCGCAACTAAAAATTAAGCGCCAAAAACTAAAAACTGTGTCCTACCAGGTCATCGCCCGCAAATACCGCCCGCAGCGTTTCGCCGACGTCGTCGGCCAGGAGCACGTCACCCAGACGCTCGCCAACGCCATCGCCCAGAAGCGTATCGCGCACGCCTACCTGTTCTGCGGCCCGCGCGGCACGGGGAAAACCACCATCGCCCGCATTTTTGCCAAGGCGCTGAACTGCACCGGCGGACCGAAAATAGATTTTGATGACGCCGATGAGTGCGTGCAGGAGATCACCGACGGCCGCGCGCTCGACGTGCTAGAGATCGACGGTGCCAGCAACAATGGCGTCGAGCAGGTGCGCGAACTGCGCGAAACCTGCAAATACTCGCCGGCCAAGTCGCCGTTCAAGATCTACATCATCGACGAGGTTCACATGCTCTCCACGGCGGCGTTCAACGCACTGCTAAAAACATTGGAGGAGCCGCCCGCGCATGTGAAATTCATGTTCGCGACGACCGACCCGGAGAAAGTGCTGCCGACAATCCTCTCGCGCTGCCAACGGTTCGACTTGCGCCGGATTCCCGCCGCGCTCATCACCAAGCATCTGGCGGAAATCGCCGCGAAAGAAAAAGTGACGATTGACGCCGCAGCGCTCCATGCCATTGCGCGCGGCGCGGATGGCGGCATGCGCGACGCCGAGTCCACACTCGACCAGCTCATCAGTTTTTGCGGCAACAAAATCGAGGAGGCCGACGTGCTCTCGATGTTCGGCCTGGCCGCGCAAAACCAGATCATGAAGCTGAGCCGCGCCGTGCTCGCCGGCGAAATCCAGTCGGCCTTGTTCGAACTGAACGAACTCGCGAAAGGCGGAAAAGATCTGGGCCGGTTGCTGTCTGATTTGCTGAACCATTTCCGCAACCTGCTGATCTGGCAGGTTTCGCGCGGCGATTTGAATTTGCTCGAAGTCTCCGAGGTGGAGGTTGCCGCTTTGAAAGAGCAGGCATCGCTCGCCGATACCGGTGCCTTCACACGCGTCCTTGAAGTTCTTGCCGATGCGGAACTGCGTCTGCGCGATGCGGCGTCGAAGAAGATTTTGCTCGAAGTCACCCTGCTCCGCGCCATCGAGGCGCGCAACGCGCTGCCGCTGGACGCCGTGCTGAAGCAGTTGAACCAACTGCGCGCCGGTCAGCCCGCCACCACCGCAGTCACACCGGCGGCCACAGCCGCACCAGCGCGAACTTCACCACCGGCAACGGTGGCCGCACTTCGCGAAACTGCGCCCGCACCAGCGGCATCAAAACCGGCAGCTCCACCCGCCAGCGCGCCCCCAGTCGTGGGCAATTTGCCAGAACTCTGGATCCAGCTAGTAGAAGCCGTTGGCCGTGCCAGCGCTTTTACGCGCAGCTATCTTTCGAATGCGCATCCGGTTTCCTTCGAGAAAAATATCTTTGTCATCGGCTTTGATCCGGAGTTCGAGGATTACCTCGGACTGGTGGACAATTCCCGCAATCACACCTTACTCGCAACCAAACTAGCGGAACTTGGCCATCACGGCGCGATGATCAAATTTATCAAGGCTGAGGCACCCGCCGGCTGGGAACGCCCCGTTGCCGCAGTCCCGGCAGCCGTGCCGGTTGCCGCCAAACCAACGACGACAGCTACGCCAAAACCAGTAGAAGCCACACCCGCCGCCGAAAAGAAAACCGCGCCGGTTGCTTTTAATAAAGAGGATTTCAAGAATGATCCGCTCATCAAGAAGGCTCTGGAAGTTTTCAAAGGCACGATTGTCGAAGTGCGCGCCTGACGTCATAATCAAATTCAAAACCAAAAACCAACAACGCTCCAACCATGTCCAGCCTTGGCAAACTCATGAAGCAAGCTGCAAAAATGCAGCAACAGATGGAACAGATCCAGGCGCAACTCGCCGCCCGCACCGTCGAGGCCACCAGCGGTGGCGGGGCAGTGAAAGTCACCGCCAAATGCGACGGCTCGCTCGCCGCCATAAAAATTGACCCGCAGGCGCTGAATCCCGCCGACGCGCAAATTGTCGAGGACATGATTCTCACCGCCGCCAATCAGGCGTTGAACCAGGCCAAGGAAATTTCCAATCAGGAAATGGGCAAGGCCACGGCGGGCTTCAATCTGCCGGGCATGATGTGATTCGCGCATGCTGCCCGAACCCATCGTTTCACTGACCGCCGCGCTGGCCAAGCTGCCCGGCGTCGGCCCCCGTTCCGCCGAGCGGCTCGCCCTGCACCTGGTGCAAAGCGACACAGCGCAAGTGAAGCAACTGGCCGAAGCCATTCTGACCGCGCGCGAAAAAATCATCTTTTGCGACACCTGCGGCGCGCTCACGGAGAAATCCCCCTGCTCCACCTGTGCCGATGACCGGCGCGACGCTTCGCTGGTTTGCGTCGTGGAAAAGGCCGTGGACATCTTGAGCATCGAGCGTTCGGGCACCTTCCGTGGCAAATTTCATGTGCTCGGCGGCAAAATCTCTCCTCTCGACGGCGTGGAACCGGACGACTTGCGCATTGCCGGACTTGAAAAGCGCCTCACCACCGAACCCATCAAGGAAATCATCATCGCACTCGGCACGGATGTGGAAGGCGACGCCACGAGCAATTATCTCGCAAAGCGCCTCACGCGCGGCGGCTTGAAAATCTCCCGCATCGGCTTCGGGCTGCCCGCCGGCAGCGGCTTGGAATTCGCCGACGAACTCACGCTCAATCGCGCGCTGGAGGGCCGGAGGGAAATGTTATGAAAGAATCTCCCGTCTTCATTTTCGATCTCGGCAAGGTGCTGGTGGATTTTGATTACACCATCGCCGCCAAAAAAATCGCCGCGCGCAGCACGAAAGCACCGGCAGACTTACACGCCTTTCTTGGCAGTTCGCCATTGCTGGTGGAATACGAATCCGGCCGGTTGACGCGGCAAAAGTTTTACGAGGCCGTGCGCGATGCGGTCAGTTTTCAGGGCGATCTGGCGGAATTCAGCAACCACTTCGCCGATATTTTTTCGGAGATGAGTGACACGATTGCGTTGCACGCGGAACTACGCCGGCGCGGTTTCAAGACTTACATTTTTTCCAACACCAACGACCTCGCCAACGAGCATATTCGGCGGAATTTTCCGTTCTTCGCAAACTTCGACGGCTATATCTTCTCTTACGAAGTCGGCGCAATGAAGCCGCAGCCGGAAATCTACGCGGCGATGGAAAAAATGTGCGGACGGCACGGCGCGGACTTGATCTACCTCGATGACCGTGCGGAAAACATCGCCGCTGGCGCGGCGCGGGGTTGGCGGGCCATCCTGCACGAATCATCCGCGAAGACGCGACAGGCATTGTCCAGCCTGAACGCGTTTTAAATTTTGGTGTCCGCGTGCGGAGGCAAATCCTGCTCGACGCTGCCACCGGACGCGGTTAATTTTTTGTCATGTCAAAGGAATCGCACGGCGCTCACGAAGGCCACCACGATCAGCACAGGAAAATCAACCTCCGCCGGCCGGACGTCATGGAGGCGGTTTCCGCGCAGGTGCTGTCGCATTACCGCAGTGAAATCGTGGAGAGCATCCGCAGCAACGGCGGCGTGCTTTCGGCCGGCGGCCTGACGGTGAAGCTGGCGAAGGAATTCGGCTTCTGCTACGGCGTGGAGCGCGCCATCGACCTCGCCTACGCGGCGCGAAAATATTTTTCCGAGGTTTCGCCGCAAACGCCCATCTATCTCCTTGGTGAAATCATCCACAACCCGGAAGTGAACGACCAGATCAGCAAAATGGGCATCAAAATCATCGCCCCCAAGCCGACGGACGATGACGTGGCCCAACTGGAATCCGGCGATGTCGTCATCATCCCCGCCTTCGGCACCGAGGTCAGCACGCGCAAGAAACTTGAAACCAAAGGCTGCGTGCTCGTGGACACCACCTGCGGCGACGTGATGAGCGTGTGGAAACGCGTCCGCCAATACTCGAAGGAAAATGTCACCAGCATCATCCACGGCAAGGCCAAGCATGAGGAGACCAAGGCCACGACTTCGCAGGCGCGCGCCTACGGGAGCGGCCATTACCTCGTCGTCTACAACCTCGCGGAGACCGACTACGTCTGTAATTACATTTTAAACGGCGGTGACAAGCAGGAATTCCTGAAAAATTTCGAGGGCGCGTATTCGGCCGGTTTCGATCCGGATTTGCATTTGCAGGCCGTCGGCGTGGCCAATCAGACCACGATGTTGCGCGGCGAAACCGAGGAGGTGCAGCGCCGGTTCAAGGCCGTCATGGAGAAAAAATACGGCGCGGACAGCATCGGCAGCCATTTCCGTTTTTTCGACACCATCTGCGGCGCAACTCAGGACCGGCAGGACGCTTTGGAAAAGATGCTTTTGAACCCGCCGAATCTGCTGATCGTCGTGGGCGGCTATAATTCCTCCAACACCTCGCATCTCGCGGAAATGGGCGAAGCCAAGCTGCCGACTTACTTCATCAAGAATGCGGCGAAGATGGAATCGGACAAGTTGATACGCCATTACAACCAGCACAAAAAAGAGGAAGTGGAGACACGCGACTGGCTGCCGTCCGGCACTATCACCGTCGGCATCACCGCCGGCGCCAGCTGCCCCAACAACCTGATCGAGGACACCATCCGCCGCCTGTTTGAACTGCGCGGAATTTCCGTTCAGGAGCTGCTGAAGAAATAACCATGCCGCGCACCCGACTGGAACTGGAAGAGCTGGAACGCCGGTTCCTTGCACCGTATGCGCAGTTCAGCGGCGACACCCGCGGTCGCAAGCACGCCGAGCCGCCGCCCGTCTGGCGCACGCAATACCAGCGCGACCGTGACCGCGTCATTCACTCACGCGCCTTCCGCCGGCTCGAATACAAGACGCAGGTTTTCCTGAATGGCAGCGGTGATCATCTGCGCACGCGACTGACCCACACGATTGAAGTCGCCTCGATCTCCCGGAACATCGCGAGCGCGCTGAAGTTGAACACGGATTTGGCGGAAACCATCGCCCTGGCGCACGACCTCGGCCATTCGCCATTCGGCCACAAAGGCGAAACCGCTCTGACCCGATTGATGAAAGGCCACGGCGGGTTTGAACACAACCGCCACAGCCTCCGCATCGTGGAGGAGCTGGAGGAAAAGTATCCAAAATTTTCCGGCTTGAATCTTTCTTGGGAAGTCCTTGAAGGTTTGGCAAAACACCAAACAGCGTATGATCATCCCGATCGACGGGCCGGCTTTGACGCAAAGAACTCCTCGCTGGAGGCGCAAATCGCCAATCTCTCGGATGAAATCACCTATTACAGCCACGACTTGGACGATGGCTTGGACTCCGGTCTGCTCTCGGAAAAACATCTGGAGCAGAATGTCCGTGTCTGGGCACAGGCGACCCGCGCGGTGAAAAAGGAACACGGCCCCCTGCCCGACGAATGCCGGCGCTATTTCATCATCCGCACCATCATCGACCTGCAAATCCGCGATGTCGTGGAGAACAGCGAACAGCTCATCGAAGCCGCCGGCGTGCAGTCGGCCGATGATGTTCGCCGCTTTCCGAAGGCGCTCATCCAATACAGCCCCGCCCGCCGAAAGTTGAATCTGGAGTTGCGCGATTATCTTTACAAAAATCTTTATTACAACCCTGTGGTGCACGAGCCAAACCTGCGTGCGGTGAAAATGTTGAAACAGCTTTTCCACTACTATCTGAAGCATCCGCAGGAAATGGGCGACAGTTCACGGAAGCGGCTCAAGAAAATCGGCCTCCACCGCGCCGTGTGTGACTATCTGGCCGGCATGACCGACCGTTATGCGATCAGTGAATGCGAGCGGATATTCGGAGAAAAGCTCAAAGCCGCGTAACCGTTTCACCGCTCCTCAGGCCGGCCAGCAATTCCACCACTGTTTTCCCCTGCCTTGGCAAAATCAATTCCGGTGCAATCTCGCTCAATGGCTGCAACACAAACCGCCGCTGATGCGCCCGTGGATGCGGCAGAATCAACTCCGGCGTATTCCGGGTTTCCTTTCCAAACATAATCAAATCCAAGTCCAGCGGACGCGGCTGATTGACAATTGTTTTTGGTTGGCGGCCAAATGCTTTTTCCAATTCCCGCAATTTTTTAAGTAATGATTCAGGGGTTTCTGTTGGCGGCGGAACCAACCCAGCAACGGCGTTAACAAATTTTGGCGAACCCGGCGGACAATCAACCGGCGTGGTCTGCCAGAGCGAAGATTTGAGCAGTGGCGCTGCGGAAAGTTCCTGCAATCGGTCGAAGGCTCGGAGAATATTTTGCCTCGAATCGCCCAGATTGGAGCCAAGCGCGACAAACGCCATTGACGACACGAAATGGTAGCTGGCAGATGACATCAGTTATCAAACCACACTAACCCATTGGGCAATTTCTGGGTGGCATATTCAATGTGCAACACGCGCCGGTGATGCGGACTTTCTGCCGGCAACGAGGCGTGCAATAATAGCGGGCGCATCAACAACACGTCGCCCTTGGAAACTTCGCAGATGGCTGGCTCATGCGCCGCAGTCCAGCGCTGGATTTCTTCAGATGATATTTTTCCGGCGCGGTGCGAACCAGAGATTACCTTCAGCGCTCCATTCCCGGCGCTGCAATCATCCAGATGAAGACGCAGCGTCACCATTCCGGCAAGAATTTCGTCCGGCGGATGAACGTGAATGGTTCCGTCTTTTACCGACCATCCAGTATAGCCAACCGTCTCAATTTTTTCAGTCACGGCAATCGCCAAGTCCTGATGCCACGGCACCAGCCAGTTGGCTTCAGGATTTTTGTCGAAGAAAATGGCCCGCACAGGAAACACGTTGTTTCCCGCCGCCCGTTCCAGTAATCCCGTGACTGCCGGCGATTTTGCAAAAGCGGAAACCAGTGAGTTGGTCCGCAGCAAATTTCTCACTCCGCCGATTCTACTTTTCGCCGATTTAATCTGCTGCTCAAACAATGGCGTCAGTTCAGCAGCAAGACGATTACATTCATTCTCTGAAACGAATGAAGGGATGATTTGAAAACCGTCTTCTTGAAAACGACTGAGGCCGTTTGATTCCGCACTCCGCACTCCGCACTCCGCACTCATTTTAGTCCGAGCACGTCCTGCATGTCATAAATGCCGGGCTTCTGCCTCACAACCCATTCTGCCGCGCGCAATGCGCCATTGGCAAAAGTGTCGCGACTGGAAGCCTTGTGCGTCAGTTCCACGCGTTCGCCGGTGTTCGCAAAAACAACCGTGTGATCACCGACGACATCGCCGCCCCGAATCGAGTGGACGCCAATTTCGCTTTGTGTGCGCTCGCCCACAATGCCCTCACGTCCATGTCGCGCCGCCTCGTTCAACTTCAGCTTGCGCACCTCGGCAAGAATTTCCGCGAGCGTTTTGGCCGTGCCGCTGGGCGCGTCTTTTTTCAGACGGTGATGCATCTCGATCACTTCGAGGTCAAAATCCGGGCCGAGAATTTCCGCCGCCTTGCGCGTAAGCCAGAAGAGCGTGTTGACACCGGTGGAAAAATTTGACGCCCACACCATCGGGATTTCCTTGGCCAGCCGACGAATCTCAAACGTGTCCGTGTCCGAATTACCAGTGGTGCCGATGACCAGCGCCTTTTTGTGCCGGGCACAAAGCGCGGCCACATCCACCGTCGCCGCATGGGAACTGAAATCAATCACCACATCACTCTGCCCGATGATGGCGGCGAAGTCATCGCCGGCATCCACTTTGCCGGCAAGTTCCAGCCCGCGATGTTGCGGCGCGCAATTGACGAGCGCCTGCCCCATGCGGCCTTTGTAGCCGTTGATGATGACTTTAATCATAGGATTCCGCATGCTTTCAGCGTCGTCTTGAGCTTGGCGCGATTGGCGGCACTCATCGCCACCAGCGGCAGGCGATATTCTTCGGTGATTTCCCCGCGCATGGCCAGCGCAGCCTTGACCGGAACCGGATTCGTCTCGACGAACAAATCCTTGAACACCAGATAAAACTTCGCGTGCAACTGCGCCGCCTTCCTGGCATCGCCGCGCGCGAAGGCGTTGACCATCGACGACACTTCACGCGGTATGACGTTGGACGCCACGCTGATGACGCCCTGCGCGCCGACCGCCATGAACGACAGCGTCAACGAATCATCGCCGGACAAAATCTCGAACTTCGGCCCCAGCGCTGCGCGCAGTTGGGAGACGCGGTCGCAACTGCCGCCGGCTTCCTTGATGCCGACAATGTTTTTGCAATCGGCGGCAAGCCGCTTCACGGTGTCCACTGCGATCTCAATACCGCAGCGGCCGGGAATACTGTAAAGCACGATGGGCAGCTTCGTGTTCTTGGCGATGGCCTTGAAATGCTGATACAAACCCTCCTGCGACGGCTTGTTGTAATAGGGCGCGACTTGGAGCGAACCGTCCGCACCTAGGCGCTCGGCCTCCTGCGTGAGATAAATCGCCTCGCTGGTGGAATTCGCACCGGTGCCAGCGAGCACCTTGATTTTGCCTACCGCATGCTTCACCGCGAGTTCGATGATGCGGAGATGTTCGTCGTAATCCACCGTGGGCGATTCGCCCGTGGTGCCGACGGGCACAATCCCGTCCACACCGCCCTTGATTTGATTCTTGATGAGTCGGGCCAGAGCGGTTTCATCCAGTTGACCGTTTTTGAACGGCGTGACAATTGCAGTGTAGGTGCCGGTGAACATGGTTTAATTCAGGCCGGAAACAATAGCCGAAACAGACATTTTGGCGAGAATGAATTTTGCAGCAGCTAAAACCACAACCCCACGCAAAGCAACTGCGGCAATCAAAGCCCCTCAGATCAAATGAATTGATTGATTGGAAGCAAACCGCTGAAAAAATGGCGAAGTTAAAAAGTGCCGGCTACCGTTCTGTCACAAAGGGTCATGTGCCAAGTTGACCGTTTACCCGGCTAATTGGGACGACAGATGAATTTTTTAAGATGTTTTGGGCGGGTCAGCGTAGCGAACCATCGCCTGGCAGATGGATTCCTTTGCGGCAAATGGCTGGCCATGCAATTGGTAACCCGCCTTAAGTTTTCGATTCACCTTCTCCCCGAAGTTTATGAAATTTGCGTGATAGTCATCCACATCGCTAACCACGACGATATAATCTGCTACGGAAGGCAAAGTGGATGATTCCAATGATTGTCCCATAAGTTTTTAATTTACCCATAACTATAACCTACTCGTTGAAAAATATCCAGACGGCCATGTATGACCGAGAAACCCCATTCCCAAATCATCCAAGCGCCGAAACACCAGCGGCATCCTGATTTGAAATCAAACTTGCTTTTTGTTTGCCAAGAGCAGAACTATTCCACCAATCAAGCAGCCGATACACAGCGTCGCAAAGACAACCCAAACCATTGTCCTGAATTTTTGCCGACGCTGCCAGTCGGCATCATCGGGATACAAAAACCTGGATAAACGTTTTAGGATCATTTTCTATCCGACACAATTTTGTCCCATACGGCCATGCGGGTTTCATTGATCTGACAGTTGCGACCACCGTGCAGATTGCGGCACTCGCATTCGTCATTGAGAAATTCGATGCAACTCTCGCGGCTGAACCCGCTCACCAGCGTTTTGATGGTGGTGAGGTGCAGGCCTTTAATCCCTCGGAACACACAAGGATTGTGACTATGACTCACCGAACAGTTATCTATGAGCCTGTGCACCAACTCACGCAACTCCGCATCGGTCTCGGCACCAGTGTAGGCCGGCAAATATTTGCCGTCTATTCCCACAGACGCCATCCGCTCAATTGTTTGACCCCAGTCTAATTGCATGAATTATGAATGGCATAAATTAAACTTCAGGCGCCCGAAATTGACAGGGGTCAATTTACGTCATAGAGGGGATATTTTGCGTCAAGTCTGGCAGGATTTAAAACCACGGACATCCGGTTATAAAACGTAACCTGTTAAAGAAAAAATAAACCCAACAAGTCGCGCCGACACCGGCGCAGCCAACACGGCAACACGAAAGCCAGTGCGGCGTCTTCCGATCTTAGTAAACCACTTTATTCAGCGGATACTCGATGATCCCTTCAGCACCGGCAGCCTTGAGCTGCGGAATCAGTTCGCGCACGACTTTTTCATCAATGATGGTCTCCACCGCCACCCAGCCCTTGAGACTCAGGTTCGCGATGGTGGGATTGCGGAGCGCCGGCAAATCCGTGAGCAACTTGGCGAGATTCTTTTCCGCGATGTTCATCTTCAACCCAACCAGCGCTTCGGCGTCGAGCGCGCCCTTGAGGAGCAGCGCCATCGTCTCAATCTTTCGGCGCTTCCACGGGTTCTTCCACGCGTCCACATTGGCGATGAGGCGCGGTGTGGAACTCAAGAGTTCGTCCACAATGCGCAATTTGTTCGCACGGAGCGAGGAGCCGGTCTCGGTGACGTCCACGATGGCGTCCACGAGTTCGTGCGCCTTGGTTTCCGTGGCACCCCAGGAAAATTCCACCTCCGCCTTCACGCCGTTCTTTTTGAGATAGCGTTTGGTGAGGTTGACGACCTCGGTGGCGATGCGTTTGCCCTCCAAATCTTTCACGGACTTCACCGTGGAATTTTCCGGCACGCACAGCACCCAGCGCGCGGGGCGGCGCGAGACTTTGCTGAACAAAAATTCACCGACCTCGTGCACCTTGGAGCCGTTTTCCATGACCCAATCGTGGCCGGTGATGCCGCAGTCGAGATAACCGTGTTCGACGTAGCGGGAAATCTCCTGCGCGCGGAACATGCGGATGTCGAGTTCCTCGTCGTCCACATAAGGCACATAGGAACGGCTGCTGACGGTGATGTTGTAACCCGCCTTGGCCAGCTTCTGGATGGCGGCTTCCTGCAAACTGCCCTTGGGCAGACCGAATTTCAGTTTCTTGCTCATGAATTTACTGGTTAATCTGCCAATTTCGACGCGGCAACGCCACTTTCTAATTTATTTTTTCCAGACCACCCTGCGCCCTTGCACCGAAATTTCCTTCCGCGCCAGCGCCGCGACACATTTGGGGAACAGCTCGTGTTCCGCCGCGTGGATGCGCTGATGCAGGGTTTCCGGCGTGTCGTCGTCCAACACCGGCACGGCTTGCTGACCGATGATCGGGCCGGCATCCACCCCTGCGTCCACGAAATGAACCGTGCAACCAGCCACCTTCACGCCGTGATCCAGCGCCTGTTTCCACGATTGCAATCCGGGAAAACACGGCAGCAACGATGGATGGATGTTGACGATGCGGCCCTCGAACGCACGGAGAAAATCCCCCTTCAATACCCTCATGAAGCCGGCCAGCACCACCAGATCCACCTGCGCCTTTTGCAACGCAGCCACAAACGCGTGTTCCGCATTCTCATCCAGCTTGGTGCGGAACTGCCCCGGCGGAATGAACTGCGCCGGGATTTTCCGCTCGCGGGCATGCGCCAAAATCCCCGCCGACTCGACGTCGCTCAAGACCACGGCGATTTCCGCCGGAATTTTCCCGGCCGCCACCGCATCGGCAATCGCCACAAAGTTCGAGCCTTTGCCGGAACCGAGCACGCCCAGCCGAAATCTATTTTCTTCAGTCATTGGCCCATTCTTGCAAGCTCCGCCGCCACAACAAAGATTTTTTTGATGACACCGGCGCTGTTCGCGTGGAAAATGCCCGCTTAATGACCGTTACGCTGTTCATCCCGTGCTTTGTGGACGCGCTGTTTCCGCGCGCGGGCATCGCCATGGTGGAGATCCTCGAACGGCTCGGCCACAAGGTAATTTGCCCCGAGGACATCGCCTGCTGCGGCCAGCCGCCGTTCAACTCCGGCTATTGGGACGAGGCGCGCACCATCGCCACACCGGTCTTGGAAAAATTAAAAGACGCGGAAGCGGTCGTCATCGGCTCCGGCTCCTGCGGCGCGATGATCAAAAAGTTTTATCCGGAACTCTTCGCCGGCACGCGCCACGAGGCCAATGCCAAAAAACTTTCCGCGAACACCTGGGAATTTTCCGAATTCCTCGTCCGCAAGCTCGGCGTGACCGGCCTCGGCGCAAAATTTCCGCACAAGGTGACTTATCACGATGGCTGCCACGGTTTGCGCGAACTGAATATCAAGCTCTCGCCGCGCGCGTTGCTCGGCAAGGTTGCCGGACTGGAACTGGTCGAGATGAAGGAAGATGTCTGCTGCGGTTTCGGCGGAACTTTTGCGGCGAAGTTTCCGATGATTTCCACCGCGATGGGCGAAGTGAAAATCGGCAATGCCGTTGAAACCGGCGCGGAATACATCGTCTCCGGCGATTCGAGCTGCCTGATGCACATTCAGGGTTTGCTGTCACGGCAGGGCAAGCCGCTTAAAACCATTCACCTCGCGGAAGTGTTGAACCAGCGATGAGCACTTTCGTTTCCGAATTTAAAGAGCGCGCCGCCGAGAAAACCGGCGACCTGCGGCTGCGTCAGTTCATCCGCACGGCGTTGCGCGGCTATGAAGTCAACCGCGACAAGCGCAAAGGGGCGTTTCAAAGCTGGGAATCCGCCCGACAAGCTGCCGCCGAGACAAAATGGGAAGCCATCAACCATCTCGACACGCATTTGGAATCGCTCGTCGCCAAGCTGGAAGCGCGCGGGACGAAAGTGCATTGGGCCAGCAACGCTGCGCAAGCGCGGGAAATCATTCTCAAAATCGTCACCGACAAAAAGGTGCGCTCCATCATCAAGTCCAAGGCGATGACGAGCGAGGAGATTCATCTGAATCACGCGCTGGAGGAAAAGGGTTTTACGGTCATTGAGTCCGACCTCGGCGAATTCATCGTGCAGCTTCGCCACGAGGCGCCGTATCACATCGTTTTCCCCTCGATGCACCTGACGCGTGACGAGATCCGCGACTTGTTCCAGAAGGAACTCGGCGACGCGCCCTCCAACACGCCGGAAGACCTGACCATGGTCGCCCGCCGCGTGATGCGGCAGAAATATATTCAGGCCGACATCGGTTTCACCGGCGGCAATTTCGCCATCGCCGAGACCGGCATGATTTCCATCACGGAAAACGAGGGCAACGCGCGCCTCACCGCCGCGCTACCCAAAACGATGATCACGCTGATGGGCATCGAAAAAGTGCTGCCGCGCTTCAGCGATCTCGCGCTGTTTTTGCCGATGCTCGCGACCGCCGGTGCCGGCCAGCCGATGACCTGCTACAACACGATGTATTCCGGCCCGCGCCAACCCGGCGAAGCCGACGGTCCGGAGGAATGGCACGTCGTCCTGCTCGACAACCGGCGCACCGAATTGCTCGCCGACGCCGAGCAGCGCGATTCGCTCCACTGCATCCGCTGCGGCGCGTGCCTGAACGTCTGCCCGATTTTCCGCAACATCGGCGGCCACACTTACGGCACGACTTACAGCGGGCCGGTCGGCTCGGTCATCACGCCGCACCTGCGCGGCCTGCAGGATTGGAAGCACCTTTCCAACGCCAGTTCGCTCTGCGGCGCGTGCACCGAGGCGTGTCCGGTGAAAATTGATTTGCATCATCACCTGTTGCAAAACCGCCGCAATGCGTCGGCAGGCAAACCGGCTTTCTTCGAGCGGCTGGCGTATAAGATTTTCGGCATCGTCTCAAATGAACCAAAACTTTGGTGGCTCGCGAAGAAATTCGGCTGGCTCGCGCAACCGCTCCAAAGCGCGGTGAAAGGCTCGGCGCTTGATCCGGCGAAGGCGTGGACGAAAACGCGCGACCTCGCGCCGGTGCAGAAGGAAACATTCAAGGACTGGTGGAGGAATCGGCAATGAGCGAACGCGAAAACATTTTGGGCCGCATCCGTGAAGCCTTGCAAACACAGGCTCCGCTGCCCGGTGCGCACGGCGAAACTGCCGCCCACGCGTCCGCCGAAGCGCCCGCGAGCCACGCGCGCGAATGGCTGCCGTCCGTAGGCAAAACGCAGGAAGAACAAATTGATTTGTTCGCAAAAAACGCCGCCGATTTGAAGGCGGATTTTCAACTGCTCACCGGCCGCGCGGATTTGAAAGCCGCGCTCGCGAAAATCGGCGCCGCTGAAAAATGGTCGCGCATCGCCAGCCACGACGGCGAGTTGAGCAATTACGCAAGCAAGTCACTCGGTCTGCCGGTTTTGCTGACCGACAGGGGCTACGACGTGAACGAACTGGAAAAGTGCGACGCCAGCATCACGGAATGCGACGCACTCGTGGCGCAGACCAGCGGCGTGGTCGTCACCAGCCGCAGCACCGGCGGCCGCGCGCTGACCATTTTGCCGCCGCATCACGTCGTCGTCGCGCGGCGCGAACAGTTGGTCGCCGATTTGCCGGCGGCGTTCGCGCTGCTGCAAAAAAAATACGCGCCGGATTTTCCGAGCATGATTTCGTTCATCACCGGCCCCAGCCGCACCGGCGATATCGAGCGGATTCTCGTTCTCGGCGCGCACGGGCCGAAGAAACTGACGATTCTCTGCATTTAATCCAAAGAACAACCCCTTGAGCACCGCCAAAACCACCGCAACCCTTGGAAAAATCCTGGTGATCGATGACAACCCGATCATCCAGCGCACGGTTTATTTCACGCTGCGCGACCGCGGATATCAGGTTTTGATGTCCGGTGAAATCGCCGACGCCCTTAACATCGTGCGCAAGGAAAAGCCCGATTTAATTTTGCTCGACATCAATTTTCCACCGGACGGCTCCGTGGGCGGCAACCGCGACGGCTTTTGGGCGCTCGACTGGATGCGGCGCATGAACGAATTGAAGGGTGTTCCCATCGCGATCATCTCCGGCGACGCGCCGGAAAAATCCCAGGCCCGCGCGCTGGCCGCCGGGGCCATTGCCTATTTTCACAAGCCGATCGACCGGGAAACGCTGGCCGATGTGATTGCCAGCCTGCTGGCCAAAAAATCCTGATTTGAAACTGCCGTCCGACGCGCTAGAATCCCTGCAATGAAAGGCAAGCATCTCCTTCCGGCTGTTTTTGTGATAACGTTCGCGTTGTCGCGGATTCCCGGCTTGCTGCCGTGGAATTTCAGCGCGGCCTATGCGTTTGCCTTCTGCGCCGGCGTTTTTTTCCGAGGAGCGTTGACATGGGCTTTGCCGCTCGGCGTCATGCTGGTGACGGATATCGGGCTGAATCTTTATTATGCCGGTCAAGGCGTCAAGGTTTGGGATTTGCCGGACGTGGAAAATCTGGTTTTCAATTACGCCGCCTATGCGGGCCTTATTTTGCTCGGCCGGCGCTTCCAGCTGCAAGCCTCGCTGGCCGGTCTGCTCGGCGGCGGTCTGCTGGGAGCAATCCTGTTTTACCTCATCACGAACACCGCCTCCTGGCTGTTCAATCCCTTTCACAACCCGGAATACACCAAGAACCTTGCCGGTTGGATTCTCGCCCTCACAAAGGGCACAGGCGGTTATCCCTCGACCTGGGAATTTTTCCGCAACACATTGTTGAGCGGCGGCTTGTTCACCGCGTTGTTCGCCATCGCCCAAAAATTGACCGCCGAATCGCCGGCGGATAAGACCGCCGGTGCCGGCGCACCGGAGGCGGCGGCCAAGGACGAAACCGAGCCGGAGGAAGCCCAAGCGTGAAGATCGGGGTGATTTCGGACACGCACGGTTTTCTCGACCCGCGTGTGGAAAAAATCTTTGCCGGCGTGGATCATATCCTGCACGGGGGCGACATCGGCTATTCGTCCATCATCCTGGAACTCCAGGTCATCGCGCCAGTGACCGCCGTGTTGGGCAACACCGACGGCGGCAACGAATACCGCCTCACTGAAATCGTCGAACTGGCGCAGAACAAATTTCTCGTCCATCACATCGTCAATCCTTGGGCACTGTCGGAAACGGTTGCGCCGCTCGTCGCCAAACACCGGCCGAACGTGGTGGTGTTCGGCCACACACACAAGAAATTTGCCGAGACCGTGAACGGCATTTTTTATTTCAATCCGGGCTACGCCGGCAAACCCAAGTTCGGTGCGGAGCGCAGCGTGGCCATCTTGCATCTGGATGGCGCCAACATCCGCCCCGAGTTCATTTCGCTGTAAATCCAAACATCCCCCGTCGCAGTCCTCGTCGCGGAACAATTCGTCCAATGCCAAATAAGTTTGGAAAATGTCAAAAAAAGTTCTGGTGTAATAGTTATGCATACTTAAATATAAACTTATGAATGCCAACCTCTGCCGGCGATTTTTCATTGCCGCCGTCTTTGCCGGTCTGCTCGCCACCCGGCTTGCTTCTGCGGATAACGTCACCAACACACCCGCCGCTGCGCCCAAACCGGCGCACAAAATCTCCGGCGTGGAGCTTTACGCCATCCACTGCAACCGCTGCCATCCCGAGCGTTATCCGGTAGAGATGAACGAGCAGCAATGGCAGACCATCATGTTGCACATGCGCGTGCGCGCAAACCTTCCCGCCAATCAGGCGCGGGAGATCATGAAATACCTTCAGGAAGAAGCCGGCAACTGAACCCGAATCATCCCCATGAAAATACGCCATCTCATTTTAAGCACCGCCGCCGGCTGTATGGCAGGCATGGCGGTGCCCGCGCCGGTTTCCGCCTCGGTCAGCGACGAGGCTTTCAACGCCCTGGCCGACATGGTCAGCAAGCAGGGCCAGATGATCGAAGCGTTGCAGAAGACACACGATCAGGATCAACAGAAGATTCAGCAGTTGGAACAGCTCACCACCAGCGCCGTGCAAAAGGCCGAGGCCGCCGGGCAGACCCAGCCGGTTTATCAGGCCCCGAATCCGGCCACGACCACCACGCATAATTTCATGGTCATCGGCGACGCCGAGGTGCAGTTTGGAAAAACGACCGGCCAAAACCCCACGTTTGCGCTGGCGGACTTTGCGCCGATTTTTCTCTTCCGCGCCAATGAAGACACCCTGTTCGAGGCAGGCTTTGACATCATGCTGCAAAACAATGCGAACGCGGACGGCACGCGCGCACCCGGCAGTGCCACGACCGTCAGCCTGAGCTTCGCCCAGTTGGACTACAATCTCAACGATTACGCCACGCTCGCCGCCGGCGATATTTTGCTGCCGCTCGGCACCTACAGTCAGCGCGCGGCGGGTTGGTTGAACAAGATTCCCGACGACCCGCTTATCCGCGACTGGCTGCCCGGCAGCGGCATTGGCGCGATGTTGCAAGGTGCGCTGCCCGTTGGCCAGAGCGGACAATCCCTCACCTACGCCGCTTATTGCGCGAACGGTCCCTCGTCCGGCAACGCCGTCAACGGCGTCGCCAACGCGATGGACCTCGACCTAGGCGGCAATGTCGGCAGTTCGCCCAACTGGCATGCGAACCCCAGCGGCGGTGGTCGGCTCGCCTATTTTATCCCGTGGAAGGTGCATTACGATTTGGAAATAGGCATCTCCGGCCAATACGGTGAATGGAGCGACAACCGCAATCATGCCTGGTCCGCCTGCGTGCTTGATGCCGCGCTCCACCTCGGTCCCTATTTTGAGCTGAAGGGCGAATATATCAACACCTGGTTCGGCACCGACGACCTCGGTTATGTCGATCCGCACGGCGTCTGGGTGCAGGCCGCCTACAAGCTCGCCGGTCTCAAGCGCAATTTTCCCCTCATCAACAACCTTGAACTCGTCGGTCGTTACGACAACGAGGACGATGCCCAAGGCACCCGCACCGACCGGTGGACCCTCGGCTATGTCTATTACCTGACCAACACCCTGCTCTTCGAGGGCGACTACGAGTTCCTCCAGAGTTCCGGCCCCAACGCCCTGCCCCCGCAGATGTGGGTGCTCCAGCTTTCCTACGGCTTCTAACCCCACACGCTTTATTATGTTGAACCAAAATATTTCCACGCGGGGGATACGGTTTCTCGCGCTTGTTGGCGTTGCGCTGGTAAGTAATGTGCTTTCCGCCCAGACCAACACCCCGACCTTCCTGCACGACATCCAGCCGATTCTCCTCGGCAAATGCGCGCGCTGCCATAACGAGGATTCCCGTTTCCTGCCAAATTGGACGGATTATCCGATCGTCTACGCCAACCGTGTTGAAATCAAGCGCCGCGTCTGGGATTGCTGGCAGGGACATTATTACAAGCAGTCCATGCCGGCCGGCAACTGCCCCGAAGTCCAGTCCACCACCGAGACCGACCGCGCCCTTATCCGCGATTGGGTGGACGCCGGTGCGCCCCTCGGCACCGTCAACACCGGTGGCCCCGCACAGAACAAGCAGCAGCGCATTGAATTCGGCAAGCGCCTCTTCACCACCATGTGCGCCACCTGTCATCAGGCCGCCGGCCAGGGCATCGCTGGAAAATATCCCCCGCTCGCCGCCTCTGATTATCTAAACGCCGACAAACAGCAGGCCATCCGCGTGCTGCTCCATGGCAAACAGGGCGAACTTGTTGTTAACGGTGCCAAATACAACAGCGTCATGCCCTCATTTCCCTTGAGCGACGAGGATATCGCCAACGCCCTCACCTATACCTACAACAACTTCGGCAACTCCGGCAAGGAAGTCGCGCCCGAGGAAGTCAAGGCCCTGCGCGCCGAGAAAGTTCAATCCGTCAACCCCAACACCAAAACCGCACCCAGCCAGTTTGAGTGATTGGTTGATGGAAGAGCCTCCAACGTGGCGCCAAGCCTCTGGTCGGCCCGATTTCATCTCCCTTTGACCGGCAGAACCACGCTGGACAGCCGCCGCCAGCCGGATTAGATTCGAGGCAATCCAACCCGCTTTGGCCCGGCATGAAACTCATCTTACTGGCATTCGTCGGCGTGATTTCGTGTCGCCTTTTCGCGGTGGACATCAAACTGCCGGACTGGGCACAGGCGGCCAATGGCAAGGAGACGAACTACCTCGGCGAAATTTTGGCCGGCGACCAGATCACCAATGCCACTGAGCGGACATTCCTCCAGTCTTTGGTAGCCGATGAGAAAAACAGTCCTCTGGCAAAAGTGTTAGGCTACGTGGCCAAGGCGGACTACCGCGAGTTTGGTTCCGTTCAATATCCCGGCAAAAAACCCGAGCCCACCTACGCTGATGACGGCTATGTCGAAATCCAGTTTCAGAGGATGCAACTGAAGTTCCACACGACAGATCAAGACTTAACTCGGCACATCCTTGTCTTCGCACGTTTCACCGGCTGGCCGGGAATGAACAACACCTGCGTGGTGCTGACGGATAGCAAATATGCCGTTATCGACTGGCGCGAGAGTAGGCAAAGCGACATGTTTGAATCCGCAAGCTACGATAGCACCCAAGAGCGGCTCACGATCAAATGTGAACGACGGCAGGGTGGAACAGCAAAATATCACTACAAGCTAAAAGACAACAAAGTGACCCTCCGGCTTCCGTCCGGGTCGGCCACCCCGCACTGAGCGGTTTATGTAAACCCACCCCGCAATTTTCCGGTTGCCGAGTTATTAAAACTTCTCCCGCTGGAAGAACGAAGAAATTCTTTGAAATAGCGTGCTCAACAATCAATGTCAGGGGCTGACTGGCTCGAAAGTGACCGTCACCTGCTTATCCGTGGCCTTGTCGTTTACAACCACAAGCAGGTAGCCGTAGGTGTTCTGCTTATGATCCAAACGCGTCAGGGTGTAACCGCCATGATCGCCAAAGTATCCTTTGTCCGGGTAGAATGGTGCGCCTGCCGTGCCGGCCACGATCTGATTTAATACGTAACTGGCCGGCCAGTCTGGATGCCGGATGGTCATCCAATCATAGGTGTGGTCGTGCCCGGCAAAAAAATATTCGCAGCCGTAATCCTTCAGCAGCGAAAGAAACTTGTCACGCTCTGCCGGGAACGCCGCCAGATTGTCACTATCCGGATGGCTGGTGCAGGTAAAGGCCATTTCATGCGCCATCACAAAAATGTGGCGGGCGTGGTTTGTTTTTGCCTGCTGGAGCGCATTCTCCAGACCAACGAGATTTACGCGGTGATTATGCGCGGGCATGAATTGATCCAGAGCGATGATGACCACCTCCGGGTGATGGGGCACGACATAGAAATAACTGAACCCCTCCTCGCCCGGCAGGTAGGAGACATTGTTGGTGTCGAGCAACGGTTTGAATGCTGCCAGCCACTGTTTCCCGTCCGGGTCGCCGTAGGTTTCGTGATTGCCTCGGACGGGCAGGACGGGCAGGCCCGGGGCGAACTCTTTCAGGAGACTTTTCCAGGTCTGAAATTGATCTGCAAGCTTGGCGCTGACACGGATATTCTCTCCGCTCACCAGATCGCCGGTGAACAGCAGGAACTCCGGCTTTTTGGGAACCATGGCCTGCAAGAGTTTTTTCAAGACCGGGGTGTTGATGCCGGCGGGGTCAGGCGATGGCTGTTTGGGATCGGTGCGCCCATCCCCGGCCACGACAAAGGACCAGGTATCCGCGTGCGCCATGGTTGAAATCGCCAGCACGGCGGCCAGGAGCCGAACGGCGTTTGATGTCTTTTGGAATGCGAACATGACCTGATTTTATTTGATATTGTTTTTTAGCCAACTGGAAAACCGCATGGCTATTGCTCCCAACGCTGCGCAGTGAACTTAAAACATAAACTCACCATCCTGCCTCCCGACGCATCAAAAACACGATTAAACATTGTAGTGCTTTGAAACAACCTTGTTGTTCTTTAACATTGGCCCCATGAATCCTCGGGCGCTTTTCGCCATCCTGTATGGATCGCTCCTGCTTGCAGCCCCGATTGCCTGGAGTGTTGACATGCCGGAAAAAATCCTGCCAGCGACCGTTCCAGCCGATACCTTGCAGGCGTTCAAGTTGAAACTGACATTCACTATAACAAACCATCTCAACCAGTTGCTCGGCAGCGATGGCTCCCTTGCCAACATCAAAGGCAAAACGGGCGAAGGCAATGAAGCACTGGCTTTCTATTTGATGTATGAAAAAACGGGCGAACAAAGATTCCGCAAAGCCGCACTCAATCTTGCCGATCAAGTTTTGAAAGCCATGCGGGCGACGAAGTCCGGCGTGCTGCCCATCAAAGAAAAGGAGCAGCCAGGTGGCAGGACAATCATCGGCGGAGGTCCGCCGGCATTGGGGGCCTATGCCTCGGATGTCGCCTACATACTTCATAAAGAAGGCGGTAGAAATGATGATCTGCTATTCATCGCCACCGTGCTCGATAAATACCCTTGGAACGAGGGCGGTTGGTGGGCGGCGGATATCGACGTGACGACCGGCGAATCCAAGGAACCCCTGTCCAAGCCATCACCGGTCAACAAAACTGCCGCCATTGCCATGGCCGCCGGGATTGTCAGCGGATATGTGCAAGACATCGCCCCGGAACTCGCCGCCCGGCTGAAGCAAAAGACCGACAAATGCCTCTACCGCCAGATCATCCCCGCGCAACTCACGGATGGTTTTTGGCATTACAGCCTTTCCGGAAATGATCCGAAGAACAAAGACATTCTCGGCTACTTCATGCTTACGCTGGGGGAACTGATGAAATTGCAAAAATTCAACCCCGCCTATCGGGATGTCAAACTCAGCGCGACGATAAAAAAAGCGCAGGCATTTGCCTTCCAATGCATCGCGCCCATGACCGAACCCAATTCCGGTTCCGCCTGTCCGGAACACACCACCCGGGAAACTCCTTCACACTATTCGCTGAGAGAAAACGCCAAGCGCAGCTTCCAGCTTGGCCACATCCTCATTGCCGGTGGCTATCTGGCGGAAGGAATCAAGATCATGGAGGCTGCCCTCGCTTATTTCCCCATCGGAAATACGGGTCAGGACGGTGCCCATGCCGCCGAACCGACCGTCCTCATTCTTTCCGGCAACTGAACCGCTCGCCCCGGCTCCGCTCTTTTATTATGGTTGCAGCCGGTCAAGTTTTTGCCGGACACCAACCCAACACCGCTTCCGCATTGAAGGACTTGGCGTATCAGGCAGCCTGGCGGGCGCGGCTGGTTTGCTGGCAGGAAGGAATCCCCGGGCTGGCGAAGCCATTTTTTTATTGTAACAATTGGGCAACGCCTGGCGCATGAAGCGGATCATTTGCCGCGGTTTTCCAAAAACCGCCCAGATTTTTGAGGTGATCATCCATTTCATTCCGATGTCAGGTAACCGCCAAAAGCAGTCTCATAACAGGTATAAAAATCTCCCAAGATTGATGATAATTTTTTTGAAGGGCTTATTATGAAGGTTATTAAATCAATTCTAGGGGGAGTCGCGGTATCTGTCGCATTGATTTCCTCAGTTGCTACCGCTCAAATCTCCTATAATAATGGCGACTTGCTGGCCGGTTTCGGCAATGGCGGTTCGACGGATGTGGTGGTGGATCTCGGCTCGATTGACTATTTTGAAAGCTTAGACGGATCCAGCACTTCGTGGAACCTGCACTCTTTGCTGACCTCGACTTTTGGTAGCCTAAGCAGCGTTTACTGGTCGGCGTTCGGGGTCAATGACCAGTCCACCAGCTACAACCACTCCGTCACGCAGGGCGATCCCAACACCGTCTGGGCCACAGTGGCACGTTCCAATCCTTTTATCCAAACCCACGCGCCTTATAATGGTAGCGGTTCCGCCACCTTTAATCTTTCGGTGGGTGATATTGAAACCATCGCCTCCCTGACCACTCCCGGTGCTGCCAGTCCCGGAAAGATTGTGAACTATGCGCCAGGCATTGTTCTGGTCGATACGTCGCTCGGGGGTTTCTCGCACATGATGACCAGTCCCTACAACGGCAACCTCCAAGCTGATTGGTCCTACAACATGCTGAACACCGGTGCCGGCGTATCGGATCTGTATTTGAACAACCCCCAGTCGCAGGCTAATTACCTTGGCAATTTCTCGCTGGATGCCTCTGGCAACCTGACCTTCAATGCCGTTCCCGAACCCAGTTCTCTGGCATTGGCCGGATTGGGCCTGCTCGCAATCTCCTTGCGCGCCGGCCTCCGCCGCAAACAAGCCTGATACTTTTTGACCAGTGCTGCCGTGACAGTGGTTCTTGAAAGCCGCTGGCGCTTTTTTTATTGCAGTAAAGTTTCCGCATCTGGGAGCATTTTAAATTCAAGATTATATCCCGACTACTTGAGTTTTTGCCGGATGTCCGCCGCCACTTGCGGATGCACCGGCACCCACCGGTGCAGCAACGCCCAGATGCGAACTTCTTGCGCGTCCGCCACCCGCTTTCTTTTTACGACACGGCAATCATCAGCACTCAATCGATTCGTTTTATTGCTTTTGCAAAGTGAAGGATCCGCTTACGGTGTTGCCGATGTTTCCCGACAAGATAAAGGATGAAGCGGTTGAAAATTTGCCAGTCATGGGTATCGGCAAACTGCCTGCGCTATAATACCAGTTCCCTGTAAAATTGCCATTTGAATCCACATTGCCAGAGAAGACACCCGGTTCAGTCGGATCGTCAAAAAATCCATTGACCACGGTAAAAGTGCCTATGCCGTTGGCAATTCCGAGTGGCGATGTTACCGTATACGGCCCAGTATAAGTGCCGTCATACCCGGCACCGCTGCCTGAATTCTGCGTGAAAGTCGCTATCAACACCCGGGTTCCGGTCAGCGTAAAAGTGTAACTGGCCGATGAACTCACCACGACCCCGGATCCCGTCGTCCAATCTGCCCAATTGGCAAATGTATAGCCACTATTGGCCGTCGCTGTCACCGTATGGGAAGTGCCGCTGGCAAAGGTTCCGCCACCACCCACAATGCCGCCCGCGCTCGGCAAGGCTTCCACTACAATTGTATAGGTGACCCCGTTCGGCGTGAAATTCGCCACCAAAGTCCGGTTTGTGGTCAGCGTAAAATTGTAGCTGGCCGACGAACTCACCACCGTCCCACCCTCCGTCCAGTTGGCAAACGTATAACCGCTGTTGGCCGTCGCTGTCACCGTTTGTGAAGTGCCGCCGACAAAGTTTCCGCCACCAAAAACTAAACCGCCCGCACTCGGTGACGCGCTTACGGATATCGTGTAGTTTGGCGTGAAATTAGCCACCAAAGTCCGGTTTGTGGTCAGTGTAAAATTGTAGCTGGCCGACGAACTCACCACCGTCCCACCCTCTGTCCAGTTGGCAAACGTATAACCGCTGTTGGCCGTCGCCGTCACTGTCTGTGAACTGCCATTGGCAAAGGTTCCGCCACCGCCCACCGAACCGCCCGCACCCGGCGACGCGCTTACGGATATCGTATAGTTGACCGGCTTCGGCGTAAAATTCGCCACTAAAGTCCGGTTTGCGGTCAGCGTAAAATTGTAGCTGGCCGACGAACTCACCACCGTCCCACCCTCCGTCCAGTTGGCAAATGTGTAACCGCTGTTGGCCGTCGCCGTCACCGTTTGTGAGCTGCCATTGGCAAAAGCACCGCCACCGCCCACCGTGCCGCCCACACCCGGCGATGCGCTCACGGCAATTGTGTAATTGCCCGGGTTCAGGGTAAAATTCGCGACCAAAGTCCGGTTTGTGGTCAGCGTAAAATTGTAGCTGGCCGACGAACTCACCACCGTCCCACCCTCCGTCCAGTTGGCAAATGTGTAACCGCTGTTGGCTGTCGCCGTCGCCGTTGGTGAAGTTCCGCTCACAAAGGTTCCGCCGCCGCCAACCGAACCGCCCGCACCCGGCGACGCGCTTACGGATAGCGTATAGTTTGGTGAGAAATTCGCGACCAAAGTCCGGTTTGTGGTCAGCGTAAAATTGTAGCTGGCCGACGAACTCACCACCGTCCCACCCTCTGTCCAGTTAACAAAGGTGTAACCGTTGTTGGCCGTCGCCGTCGCCGTTGGTGAAGTTCCGCTCACAAAGGTTCCGCCGCCGCCAACCGAACCGCCCGCACCCGGCGACGCGCTCACAGCAATTGTATAATAAACTGGAGGCAATATAAAATTCGCCACTAAATTCCGGCTGCGGGTCAATATGAAATTATAATTGGTCGTTGGGCTCACCACGGTTCCGTTCTCCGTCCAGTAATCAAATATGTAACCGTTGGTGGCCGTCGCGGTCACCGTTTGCGAACTGCCACTGGCAAAAAAACCGCCGGCACTCACCGTGCCGCCGTTGGTCGGCGATGCACTCACCGAAATCGGATAGGTTATTCCGCCGCTGCCGTCACTCACTGAATTGGACATAACTATGGCGCGAAAAAAGAGCGGTTGTCCGTTAGTGGCGGCCGGGGCGGTGAACAACACCATTCCATTGCTATTGATCACAGAAGTGAGCAGCGACCAGTTCACCAGATTGGTCGATTTTTGAATTTGGTAGAAGTCATTGGCGCTGCCTAGCATGGCAAATGTGAACTGGCCGTTGCTGAAACCGGCGGAAGGTTGCAACTGTGGCGGGACAATGGCACCGGAACGCGTGCGCTGAACCCCGGCAATGGCCGTGGCCACGCCATCAAAAGAAACCGCCCCGGCAAAGCCGAGCGTGGCGGGGGCGGTTGGCGGAGCGATAACTTGATAACTCAATGTCCGGGATGAATTGTCAAAAAACGGCCCCCATTTGATTTTTTTGTTGATTGGATCAAAAACTCCGCTGGTGCTTAAATTTGTCACAGTCAAGCCCGGCAGGATACGTTCCTCTGCGGCATATACGGAGACGCTGGTTGCCGGTGTAATCGTCAAAGTCACCGTGAACGGCACATTCACCGTATAAAGATTTGTCATGGCGCGAAAGGCATTGGTCGCGGTAATGGCAGGAATGGTATTAAGAATGGGGGCCGGAGCTGTGGCGTTGACCCAGCAAAACGGCGGCGTATTGGAAGAAACATAGACATAATACTCCCCGCCTTTCCACAAAAGTCCGGCTTGGGTCATGTAGTTGATGGGGATTGGATTTGGTGCAACCGGCCAGGAAAGGCTGTTCTTCCAGGCGGAGGCATAGGCGGTCACTTCATTCAGTGACATCACGCTGTCCACTGCGGGATTGTTGTCAGCCGGATGGTAGTCCGGTGTGAAACTCACGTTCGTCATTCCAGCAATTGGCTGGCTGACGCCATTGATGGAAAGGGTTCCTGAAAAATTAAAGAGATTAGACAGGCCTGCGGAAGGCGTTACCACATAAGTCAGCGTGCGCGGACTGTTGTCAAAGAATGGCCCCCATTTCACGCTGTTTTGATTGACGGTTCCGCCGTTGTTTGCGCCGCTAATATTTCCATAAGAATAAAACCCATAAGTATAATCACCGTAGGAAACATCATCTTCAACGGCATAGTCAATCGTGTCCGCCGGTGGCACACACTGAACTGTAACTGTGAACGGGATATTCGGCCAATAAGCTCCAGGCAGGGTTCTTAGGGCATTCGCAACGGTAAATGTCTGGCTCACATTGGTCGCCGGCAGATATATCGCATTGCCCGCCTGACTGGCCGTAATAAAGGTGCTGCCGACGCCCGTGATCGTCACGGTGTTTCCGCTTACTGTGGCCACGCTGGCATTAGAACTCGTGTAACTGACTGGCAAACCGCTGCTGGCTGTAGCGCTTAAGTTGAAAGGTGCGGCGTTCGCCAACTCGATGGGTAATGCCCCAAAACTGATCGTCTGTGAAAATCCGGTCACCGTAAGCGCCTGACTCACGTTGGCCGCAGGTAGATATGTCGCATTGCCCGCCTGACTGGCCGTGATGGTAGTGCTGCCGTAACTTACGATTGTCACCGTGTTCCCGCTCACAGTTGCCACATTGGTATTGGAACTCGTGTAACTCACCGGCAACCCGCTGCTGGCCGTGGCTGATAAACTAAACGGCGCAGCATTCGCCGGCACGGTTGACAGTGCGCCAAAATTGATAGTCTGTGTCACCCCGGCTACAGTAAGCGTCTGACTAACATTAGTTGCTGGCAGATATGTCGCATTGCCCGACTGGCTGGCCGTGATGGTAGTGCTGCCGTAACTTACGATTGTCACCGTGTTCCCACTCACTGTAGCCACATTTGTATTGGAACTCGTGTAACTCACTGGCAACCCGCTGCTGGCCGTGGCTGATAAACTAAACGGCGCAGCATTCGCCGGCACGGTTGATAGTGTTCCAAAGTTGATTGCCTGTGAAAAATAGTCTGAAATTTTGATAATAACAATCTGACCGTCGCCGCCATTAACACCGGTAAGTTCCGTGCCAATCATAAAAACAGATGAGTCAATGATGGAACCGCCGCCGCCACCGCCGCCGTAGCTACTGCCGCCACCGCCGCCACTATAACCACCACCGCCGCCGCCGCCGCTAGTGCCGCAGCCGCCGCCGCCGCCGAAGCCGCCGTTTCCACAATTGAAATTGCCGCCATAGCCACCGGCACCGCCGTTAATAAAACTATATCCACCATTGCCGTAGCCACTTTGGCCATAGCCGCTGCCATTACCACTGTAGCCACCGCCGCTGCCATTACCACTGTAGCCACCGCCGCCGCCGCTGCCGCCGCCGAAGCCGCCGCCGCTGGTGCCGATGCCACCGCTGCCGCCGTTACCGCCGCTGCCGGGGCTATAGCCGGCGCCGCCGCCGCCGCCAGCGATGACCAGCGGTGTGTTGCTCTCAACGACAAAGCTACCGCCGCCGCCGCCACCACCGTAAGTTTGTCCGCTACCAGCGCTGCCAACAAGAAGGGTCAGGGTTGTTCCACCCGCAATGTTAAATTCGCCTTGCATTTCGGCTCCAAGGCCACCAACCCCGCCGTTGGCGCTAAAGCCGCCCGAAGCGCCATAGGCTGTGATGATATAAGTTCCCTGATTAAGAGTGATATTTATTTTGGAGTAGGTAGTGCCGTATGTGTTGGTCTGGGCGGAACAGACAAGCACTCCCAACAGCAAGGTGACTGCAATCAAAATACCGTAAAAAATGGTTTTTGTTTTCATATAACCATGGTTAATTTTCATGATTACCCCGAGCCTACAATTTGCGATTTTCCTCCTGCACCACAAAATAGCAAGTCCATTTTCATTATTTCCATAGGATTCTTCTCACTTTTCTTCATCTGATGTTCCGCTTAGGCAGCACCACCTAGCTGTTGTGCCCTGGCCTGATACTTTTTGACCGTTGCTGCCGCCGCCAGGATTTTTTGAAGCCGCTGGCGCTTTTTTATCGCAGCAAAGTTACTGCACGTGGGAGCATTTAAAATTTAGGATTATATCCCGACTACTTGAGCTTTTGCCGGATGTCCGCCGCCACTTGCGGATGAACGGGCACCCACCGGTGCAGCAGCGACCAGACACGAACTTCTTGCGCGCCCGTCACCCGCGAACTGCTGACCGGCAAAATCATCAAGTCCAGCGGCGTGTAATAAGTGTGCATGGGCAGTCCCGCCAACGTGTCCGCGCCGGCTTCCAATTCCCGAATGAACCGACTGCCAGGGCGCATGTCGCGTGTGCCTTTGCCGGGATAAAGCCAGGCGGTGAAGGTGCCCCGCAGCGGTCCGGAAATCGCAAAGAATCCGGTCACCGGCCGGGTGCCGCGCAGGTTTTGCAGATAATACCGCGCCACGAGACAACCCATGCTGAAACCGATGACGGCCAACGGCTCGGCTGGTTTTAGCTGTCCGTCCACATAAGCGGCCAGTTTGCCGGCGAGATCCGCGAGCCCGTGGCGCCCGTCGCGCGGATGCAGGGTCGGTGCGAAGCAGCGGTGGCCGGCCGCCGTCAGCTCGCGTTGCAGCCGGCAGAAAACATTTCCGGTGTCCCAAAAGCCATGCACCAGCAGGACGTTCATGATTTTTCGGACATGACGGCGAGTTTTTCCGCCAGCTCTTTTAACCCGCGCAGATCCAGCTTGCCGGTGCCGAGCGCCGGAAAATGGTCCACGCGGAAAAACGCATCGGCTTTGGGCTTCCACAGATTCGGCAGGTCGCACGCGGCCAAGCCCTCCAGCAGCGCCGGCAGTTTTTCTTCGGAAATTTTGTGCAGCACCACCAGCCGTTCGCCTTTTTTCTCATCGGGCAGGCCCAGCACCACGAACGCCACTTCCGCCACGCCCGCCAGCTCCTGCAACCGTTCTTCAATCTTGAGATGCGGCACCATCTCGCCGCCGATTTTGCTGAACCGGTTCAATCGCCCGGTGATCTGCAGAAAGCCGTCCTCATCCAGCACCGCCATGTCGCCGGTGTTATACCAGCCGTCCCGCAGCACCTCGGCGGTTTTCTGCGGCTGGTTCAAGTAACCGAGCATGATGTTCGGTCCGCGCACGAGCAGCAGGCCGGATTCACCCGGCGGCAGCACCTGGCCGCTCCACGGATTGTCCGCATCGGCGATCCGCACGCACATCCCCGGCACCGGCTGGCCGATTTTGCCGTGCTTGCCGCCGACTTGGTAAAATCCGGCGGCGCGATAATCCCAGGTGTTCACCGCCACCGCCGGTGAACATTCGGTGCAGCCATAACCCTCGAACGGCCGGATGCCAAAGCGTTCCTCGAACACGGCGGCCAGGCGTTCGGGCAATTTTTCCGCACCGGTGACGATGAGTTTCAGGCTGCCAAAATCCTCCGGCGCGACGGCGCGCAGATAGATCTGTAGGAACGTCGCGGTGGCGAGCATCACTGTGACCTCGTGTTCACGCACCACGGTGCCCACGCCTTTCGCATCCAGCGGATTCGGGTAAAACACGACGCCGCAGCCCAGCACCAGCGGCACGCACAGCGTGACCATGAAGCCAAACGAGTGAAAAAACGGCAGGATGCCCAGCACCCGCTGCGAGTCGTCCAGCGCAATGACTTCGCCGCACTGCTGGATGTTCGCCAGCAGGTTGAATTGCGACAGCATCACGCCCTTGGGCTCGCCGGTGCTGCCGCTGGAGAAAATGACCGTGGCCAGATCATCCAAGGAGTTTTGAGTTTTGAGTTTTAAGTTTTGAGTTGGAAACAAAACGGCTTCGAGCAGGCGGGCGGGGAATAATTTCGCCGCGACAAACGCAAAAAGCTTTTCCGGCAGCGTCGGCTTGGCGGCGAGGTCTTCAAGGTAAATCAATTCGCCCGGCGGCGTCAGCTTGATCTTTTCCAGGAACTTCCGCGACGTGACGACGGTCTTGATTTCGCATTGCCGCACGCACTCGGCCAGCGTGGTTTCGGAGAGCGTATAATTCAGGTTCACCGGCACCTTGCCGCACAGGTATGCGGCATAATTCGCCAGCGCACCGCCCACGCTGGGCGGCAGGTAAAGCCCCACCATCCCCTGCCCTGGCCACCGCGGCTTGAGCCGGCGCGCGAGGAAGAGGCTTTTCACCAGCGCGGTGCCGAAGGAGATTTTCGGCGTCGTCGCGTCGGCAAACGCGAAGCGGTGCGGATGTTCCCGCGCCATGCGGATGAGGTTGCGGTGCAGCGGCTCCATCCGTTCACGGCGCAACTGCCAGGCGTTCACCTGCAATTCCTGCACCGCCTCGCGCACGGCGAACGGCGTGACCGTGGCCGGCATCGGCCGGCCAAAGCTCACCGTCACCGGATGCGGGCAATGCGCGGTGAGCAGATGGATCAGTTTTCCCCGCTTGAAACTCAACGGCCCGCCCAGCACGCCGTCGAGCGCCACGGGAATCACCGGCGCGTCCACGTTCTTCATGATGCGTTCCATGCCGCGCCGGAACGACAGGAGCTGCCCGATGCGCGTGATCTGCCCCTCGGCAAAGATACAGACGACCTCGCCGTTGCGGATGGCGTCGCTGGCGGCCTGCAAGGCGTGGAGGAGTTCGCGCGGACGCTGTTCCGCCGAGACGGGGATGGTCCGCCAGATTTTGGCGAACGGCTTCACCCACGGTTTTTCGTAGAGGTCCTTGAACATCAGAAACCGGATGGGCCGGTCGGTGGTGGCGGACAGCAGCAGCGCGTCCGCATAGGAAACATGATTGCAGACAAACAGCGCCCCGCCCTTCTCGGGGACGTGGTCGCGACCGATGATGCGGATTTTGTAAAAGGAATGGGTGAGACACCAGAGCACAAACCGCAGCAGCGAATCCGGCAGCAGCACCAGGACATAGACCGCGCCGGCGAACGTCAGCAGACCACCCACGAAGAACACGCCGCGCGGCGTGAGGTGAAATTTTTGCGCGAGCAACCAGTGCGCACCGGACGCTGCGAACACGCCCACGAAGGAAAACCAGTTGGCCGTGGCCTGCACCCGGCCCTTGTTGCTGCGCGCCGGCCGGTGCTGCAGCAGCGCGGCGATGGGCACGATGAAGAAGCCGCCGGCAAAGCCGAGCAACGCCAGCAGCCCGAAGGATTCAGGCAGGCCGACCGACGGTTGGGCGAGCCACGCGGAAAAAAGCGAGAGGCCGAACGCGCCCAGCGGCACAAGGCCGTATTCGATCTTGCCGCCGGACAGATAGCCCGCCGCGACGCTGCCGAGGCCGATGCCCAGCGCGAGCGCGACGTTAAGCAGACCGATATGCGTCTCGCTGACGTGCAGCGTTTCCGTGCCATAGAAAAACAGGTTCAGCAGCAGCAGCATCCCGAGGAAGCTGAAATAGGTGTTGCCCGCGAGCGACAGCCAGAGCGGCCGGTCGCCGCGCATCGCGCAAACCTCCCGCCAGATTTCGGCGGGAAAATTCAGGCTGAACTTCTTTTGCGGATCCGCCGCCGGAACCTTCGTGATGCCGAGGCACGCGCCGAAACCAAGGACGGCGAGGGCGACGAGGACAACGCCGGCATACCATTGGTGTCCCCGAAAATGTTCCGCCATCAACGCGGCGGCGACCGTGCCGAGGATGATGGCCATGAACGTGCCGAGTTCCAGGATGCCGTTGCCCCACGAGAGCTTCCGCTCCGGCAACAATTCCGGCAGCGAACCGTATTTGCTCGGTCCAAAAACCGCGCTGTGCGTGCCCATCAAAAACACGCTCACCAGCAGGAGGTTCTTGTTCCACGTCCACAGCCCCGCGAACACCAGCACCATGATGATCAACTCGAAGATTTTCACACCGAGCATCACCGAGCGCTTGGCGAAACGGTCGGCCAGAAAACCGCCGGCCATCGAGAACAAGATGAACGGCAGCGCGAACAGGGCGGCGATGCTCTCGCCATAGCTGTTTTTTTCGGCGAGCGTCAGGCTGCCGCCGAAAAGCGCCACGAAGACTACCAGGTTTTTGACGACGTTGTCGCTGAACGCGCCCTGGAACTGCGTGACGATGAGCGCCCAAAAGCCGCGCGTGGATTGCGGATGGCGGATTGCGGATGACGGGTTCTCGCGGTGCACGCCGCCAAACTAACCGATTGCGCGGCGAAGTGGGAATTGAAAAACTTTCGTCCCCCATCGGCCCAACCGATGGGCTTCACTTCGCCGGTTTACCAGCTGAAGTTGCGACGCGGATGTTTCTTGCGCCAATGGCTTAAACTGACATAGGCATCTTTGATCTCGGCTTTCGTGAAATTTCCCGACCGTTCCATTTGCTGGATGATCTTCTCGGCCGTGGAAACTTCCCCGCAATGGTTCCCATAAGCTTCCGCATAACGCAGCCACCGGCCAAAATCTTTTGGCTGCGCCTCGGCCTGCTCTTTTAGTTGCTCTATGGCGGTGCCAAAACGCCGTTCATGCAGCATTTTCTCCAACGAATCCTGCGGTTGGTCGGGCATGGGTGACGGTTCCGGGCAGGCCTGTTTCAGTCGTTCAAGATAGGCTTCAATCGGGTCGGGCTTTTTCGGCTCGGCCGGTGCCGGATTGAATTTAAGCGTGATCTTTTGCGGTTCGCTGCCGCGCTGGTTCCGGTTAAACCATCGGCCCAACCAACCGGTTGATCTGGCGTTTCTACGGCTGGGCAGGCGCGCCCATTCATCCACGGAGTTTTCCAGGAATTCCAGCAGATTGGGGCCGAAAGTTTCACGCCCTTCTGCAATCATCCTTCTGGCCGCCGCCGGTTTCTTGAGATCCTGGGCATAGAGCCTGACCAACAAGATAAATGCCGTTTCGTTCAGGGTATCATGGGTGAGGATGGCCTTGAGCAGCTTGGCCGCTTCGTTCACTTTTCCGGCCCGGCACTTTTCCTCCACCTGGCTCATCAACGCGGCCGGTTGTAGCTGCGGCCGTTCAATGGCAAATTGACTGCGATCAAACGCGTAGCCCGCCGCCTGCATCCAGCCCTCGACCTGGGACACCGCTGCGGTGCGATGATCAAAGTTAAATTTTTCTGAGGCACAAAGCTCTTTTAGGATCTTTCGTGCGGCCTCGGGTTGGTGGCGATGGACAATGGCCGTTTCCAGCGCGAACAGCCAGATCGGCAAAGCTCTTGGCTCTTTGACGAGATAGGCCTTGGCGGTTTTCCAGGCTTTGTTTACATGACCATGCTGCCGCCAATGCTGAAGCAGCATCAGGTGCGGCAACCTTTGCTGCCGTTTGGTTTTCTCGGCAAATTTCCGTTCCAGGAAAATGAAGTCGAATAATTTGCGTCCGCCGATTTCCTGGTCCATTTGCTGGATCCAATAGCGGAAGTATCCCGCCAATGGCAGGCAGGCAAAAACGGCGCCGAGGCCGATAAAAACCCACGGGGAAGTCTTGACGCTCAACTTGCACCAAAGCCCATAACCACCAGCCGATCCCAGCAGGGCCAGAACCAGAAAGCCGGCCGCAAACCAATACAAGGTGGAGCGATGGTTGGCGTAATCCTCATCATTATAAAACAGGCTGAAGGTCTTGATGGCCGCCGCCAACAATACCCATCCTAAAATCCGGGGATTCAAAAGCGTCGTCACGTCGGCGAGATAATTATCCCGCGCCAACTGCCAGCTCAGCCAGATCAACAAAAGACTCAGGCCGAAATGAATCTTTTGCGCCAGGGGATATCCGGCAAAATCCCCTTCACAATAATACCGGCGCACGGAGCCGGCGAGCATCAGGATGGAGACCGAAAAAAAGAGGTTGCCGATTTGACCGAATTCCAAAGCCGCAACGGCCAGCAATAACAGCAGATACACCGGAAAAACCCAACGGTGCGCCTGCGCCATGCTGGAGAGGTGATCGGCAAAATCATCGTCGTCATCGACCTCCAGAAAATAACGCCAAATCCGCCGCACCAAAAAGATCGTGACGCCCACGAACAAAACCCAGCGCTGGAGAAAAAAAGGCAAGGGATTATCGTCGTCCTGAGCCAGCCTTGCTGACGACGATGAGGCCGTGAAATGCGCATTGGCGGGCGTGGTGACGGGCATGTTCAATGCCCGCCGGGCGAAGTCGGCGTTGGGCAACCCCAGGGCTTCTCGCAGAGAATCCGGCAACAGTTCGGCCGCCATCAGCCGCGCCAGATTGGACTTCTTGGTGGCCTCGGTGAGGGTTGACCACTGGCCTTGGGTATCTTGGGCTTCCAAACCCAGGAGCATGTTGACCTTTCCCCGGTAAACCGCATTCGTCTCAAAAATATTTGAGTTCAGCACAATGGCAATCACGCCGGCGGCATTCGTTTCCAGATAAGGGTCACCCAAACAGGTTGGACAATGCCTTAATCCGAAGGTGGCAGCCGCTGCCTGACGAACCGGCAATAGCAGGAGAACACTGGCGAGTGCCAGCCATAGCCACGCCGGCCGGGGTGCTTTGCAAAAAACCCCTTGCCACAAGCGTTTGGTCTTAAACCCTCTGGAACTCACCTCTGCTGCCATAAATCCCATGTTTGATGAATGTTTCTCAATCAGGTTTTGCGTGTCAAAGATAAACGGCTCAATGACAATTTAGATAACGCCTTTGCCAACAAAGGGTAGGTTTCATGGAATGTTGTTGGCTTAGGATAGGATGGTTGATTGTGATGCCACGCCAGCAAATCAAAGACCACTTGCGTCTCAAAACAAGACCGGCGACCCGATTTCTGGACACTCGCCACCCCCGGGAAATTTGGATTTATTGCCAACGGATATATGAACGAACTCTGTGCATCGCCTGATTTTCAATATGTAGGCGGTGAATTAAACCGCAGGCAAAACGCTACGCTCCGATCCAACGCCTTGACTTGGTAAAAAATAGAAACTTTCCTCAAAAACACATAAAAACCTTTTGGCCAGATAGATGCTACCACCGAATAAATATTTAAAAACAGCCAAGGTGACTGGCTGGCAAGTTCATTTGCCCATGAAACATACCATCCAACATACCATCCTGATTTTTTGGGGTCTGTTGGCCTCACTCCAACTGGCGACAGGGCAAACCAACATCACGTTGTGCCTCACCAACAACTCGCTATTGAATGGCACGCTGGTTCAGGAAAGCGACTCCAATCTGGTGGTCACCATCGACGGCCTGAACACGGTTTTCGGCAAAGAGCAGATCCGCTGGCAGCAAAGAAAAATCGTCAAAACACCCCCATCCGGCGAATCGGTTGCTGACACGTCCCGTCCAATTCCGGCAAACAGCTCCCCCCCGGTTGCCACCAGCGGCAATTCACCAGAGTTGGTTGCCGGCCAAGCGGCCATGACCTCGCCCACCGACTATACCCAGGCCTTGGAAGCTGTGCGGCAGAAGGTCATTGCGCCGCGCAAGCTGGAAGCCTACAAGGAAATGAAAATGGTCGATGGCAAATGGCAACTGGTCGTCGATCCCGATTCCAAAGCCGGCGCAGAGAGATACAAAAAGGCCAACGGTTATTATGATCAGACCATGTCGGGTGTGATGAACGGTTCGGTCTCTCAGGACAGCCTGGTCCAGCAGGCGAAAAGCGTCTTGGCGGATTGTGATAAATACAAGGAGGAACGCAAAAACGATCCGCAATACGAAAAAGAGATTGCGACTTTGCGTGAATTTGTGCGGCGCTCGGAAGCGGGGGAAAAATTCAACTTCACCCCGGCGCCATGACGACTGATGGTTGCCTTGCGCTCGGCGCGATAAGCCGGTTGCGCGGCGAAGTGGGAATTGAAAAACGTTCGTCCCCCACCGGCCCAACCGATGAGTTCACTTCACCGGCGTTTGCGCCACGCGCTGGTATTCGCCGGGGTCGCCGAACAATTCATCCTTGGCCAGATGCTGGCGGACGAAGTCCTGCAAGGCGGATGTTTCCGCCGTCAGCACAATAGAATCATGCTCGTTGCGGTGTGCGATGGCCTGCGGATTTTTCTCCAGAAATTTTTTCAGCCAGTCGGGATTGCAAAACGCCAGCTGCAGGGCCGGTGCAAACGCCGCGACCCGCACCAGCAGATGACCGGGAATCATGGCCACACCCACCAACCCGGCCTGATTCGTGGCGTAGTTGCACTCCGTCGGCACCAGATCGAGGAAAAAATCCCCACCCAGCTTGAAGAGATGCGCGGAGAATTCACCGGTCTTGTCCTTCTCTTCGGTAACCGTCAGTTTGTAGGCATTGGTGGCCGTGGCCTCAAACTTCCACACCGCCGGCTCATCCTTCTTGACTACCTCCTGCCAGACACCGGGCAGCCGCGCATCCGTCACGACATCCTTGTCGGTATAAAACGGATTTACCGAGGGCACGCACGCGGCGAGCAGGACGGCGACGGCGAACAACGGGAAAAAGTATTTTGCTTTCATAGATTGATTGAGCGCCCCGGCCGGAACTTTTTCAAGGATATTATTCCGCCACTGCCGGCACCGCCCCGGACGAATCGTGCTGACAGCCCCGCCCGATTTTGTGTAAATACCCGCCATGCCGAGCCATAAAAAACTCGCCGGATTTACCACACCACCATGACCGCCGCCGAATTCAAAAAGAAATGGTCTCGGTTTCAGGGTAAGGAAACTTCCGGTTACGCCGAGCATTTCAACGACCTGTGCGCCATGCTCGGCCAGCAGACACCCGCCGAGGCCGACCCCAGCGGCACGGATTTTTTCTGTTTTCAAAAACGCGTCGTCAAGGATGCAGAACTTGACCTCGACACGCCCGACGCCAGCGCACCGGAGGAACGCGGTTTTGCCGATGTTTGGAAAAAGGGATTTTTCGCCTTTGAATACAAGGGCAAAAAGAAAGACCTAGACGCCGCTTATCGGCAGTTGCTCCGTTACCGCGAGTCGCTGGAAAATCCGCCGTTGCTCGTCGTCTGCGATTTTGACCGCTACATCGTCAAAACCAATTTCAACGGCACGGTTCAGGAAAAATACGAATTCACCAACGACGAGATTGACCGCCCGGAAAATCTGCGCGTGCTGCGGGCGCTCTTTGAAAATCCGGACGAACTCAAGCCCAAGCACACCACGGCGGAAGTCACCGAGGCGCTTGCCGCCAAGATCGCCAAAGTCGCGTTGTCGTTGCAAAAGCGCGAGAGCGTGGAAATTGCCGATGCCAAGACGCGCAAGCAGGTCAATTTCGCCCAGCGCAAAAATCTCCGCATCGCGCGGTTTCTGAATCGCATCGTGTTTTGTTTCTTCGCCGAGGACAGCGGACTTTTGCCGCCGCGCCTGTTCACGGAAATCGTCAAGACCGCGCTGGACGACGCCAAGCAGTTCGCCGCCGCGTGCGAAAATCTGTTTCACGTCATGGCCAAGGGCGGGATGTTCGGCAAAGACAAAATCCGTCATTTCAACGGCCATTTGTTCGAGGAAGCCACGGTGTTTGAGTTGAACGAAGCCGAGTTGAAAAGCCTCGTGGAAGCCGCCGAGGCGGATTGGCAATTCATCCAGCCGTCCATCATGGGCACGCTGTTTGAACGCGCCCTGGACGAAAGCCAGCGCGCCCAACTTGGCGCACATTACACCAGTGAGACGGACATCCGCACGCTGGTTGAACCGGTTTTGATGTCGCCCTTGCGCCGGGAATGGTCGGCGCTCAAAGGCGAACTCACGCCCGCGATTAAAAAGGGCAAGGGCAGCAGGGAGCAAAAAGACACGGTTGCTGCGTTTCTGAAAAAACTTTCATCCGTCACCGTGCTCGATCCCGCGTGCGGCAGCGGCAACTTTCTTTATGTCTCGCTGCAACTGCTGCTGGACTTGGAAAAGGAAGTCATCACCTTCGCCACGCAGATTGGCTTTGATTTCAAGCCGCAGGTGGATGTGCGGCAGTTGAAGGCCATTGAAATCAATCCCTACGCCTACGAACTGGCGCAGGTGTCCGTGCAGATTGGTTTCCTGCAATGGCGGCGCGACAACGGTTTTGACAACGACCGCACGCCGGTCTTGCGCGTGCTGGACGGCTTTGAAAACAAGGACGCGCTCATGCACGAAACTTTCAAGAAAAAGGCGAAGAACTTAAAAGCCGCACGCGAGGAGGAACACACCGGCCAGGATAATTTGTTCAAAGTTTATGTGGAACGCGCTTGGCCGGAGTGCAATGTCATCGTTGGCAATCCGCCGTTTCTTGGCGGTAAAATGATTCGCAGAGAGCTAGGAGATGCTTATGCCGACTCGCTTTTTGAGGTATATGGAAAACGTCTCCCAAATTTTTCCGACCTTTGTTGCTACTGGTTTGAAAAGGCTCGTGATTTAGTTGAACAAGGTAAATGCAAACGCGCAGGTTTGCTTGCGACGCAGGGAATTCGCGGCGGTGCAAATCGCGAAGTGCTAAAGCGAATTAACAATACGGGTGACATCTTTTTTGCAGAAAGCAATCGGCCTTGGGTTTTGGCTGGCGCAAATGTTCATGTCAGCATGATTGCATTTGATAACGGCGACGAACGCGAACGGATTTTAGACGGCCAAAGTGTAGTTTCAATAAATTCCAATTTGACCCACGAGTCTGACCTAACAAAAACTGTTACGTTGATTAGCAATGAGGGGCGGTCATTTGTCGGAATCCAAAAAAGTGGCCCGTTTGATATTCCCGACGAGAATGCTCTCAAAATGGCGACAGTGCCAAATCCGCATAATCGCCCGAATTCTGATGTGCTGCGAATCTACTTTAACGCCGACCACGTTGTGACTCGTGGCAGCCACACATGGTTGATTGATTTTACAGGACTCAAGAAAGAGGAAGCGGCTTTATATCAGGAGCCGTATGAGTGTGTCGAGAAAACCGTGCCCGTTGAAAGGCAGGCTGCGCATTTTAAGGGCTATCCGCTTTGGCTGTTTTGGCGACCAAGGCCAGATATGTATCAAGCGATTGGTAAACTTAAACGCTACATTGTTACACCATTGGTTTCAAAGCACAGAGTTTTCGTTTGGGCAGACCCAGTTATTACGCCGTCCAATCTACTCGTTGTTATTTCACACGATGACGATTTTACTTTTGGGTGTTTGCATTCACTCATACACGAAACATGGGCACTTAAAATGGGTTCACGGTTAGAAACTAGGCCGCGTTACACAGCGACAACTTGTTTCCAGACTTTTCCGTTTCCGCGACCCACGCCCGCGCAGGAAGCCGCCATTGCCACCGCCGCCAAAGAGTTGAACGAGTTGCGCGAACGCTGGCTGAATCCGCCGGAATGGACGGTGGAAAAAATTCTGGAATTCCCCGGCAGCACCACCGGCCCGTGGTCGCGCTACCTCGACGCCCAAACCGTGGACGCCCAAACCGGCATCGGCACCGTGCGTTATCCGCGACTAGAACCCAAAGACGCCGATTGCGCCGCCAAACTAAAAGACCGCACGCTCACCAAACTTTACAACGAACGTCCCGCGTGGCTGGACTTGGCGCACAAAAAACTAGATACCGCCGTCGCCGCCGCCTACGGCTGGCCGGCTGATTTGACCGACGAACAGATTTTGGAAAAGTTGCTGGCCTTGAACCTTGCCCGCGCCGCCCAAGAAGCCCAAGCCGTCCAGCCGGAGAAAAAAACCAAAGCGCAGCGTGGAAAACAAGCGGAGGAAATGGTTTGAGATGCCCTAATTCGAAGCAGGCGTATGGGAAAACCAAGATTGCCTTGGAAACGCGGGCCGCGAGCGTGGGAAATTGCACAGCGGGCAGACAGCATCATGGCTGCGTTGCATGCCAGCCGCCGGGGATTTTACAGTTTGAGAAAGGCGGCAAAACTTTTGGGTGTTTCCACCCAACCGGTGCGGGATTGGATTCGGCTGAATCATCTGAAACGAGACGGCCCACGCCAGCAAATCAGCCGGGGCGAATTGAAGCGATTTGTTCATGAACTGACCAAACGCGCCAAGCCGTATGAGAATTCCAATTATCTGGATCGTATTGAACGCCATCGAAAAACCCCAAGCTGGCCATGGCATAAACTTACTTCGACGCAATTTCAATGGCCGAAGGAACAAAAAGAGCTGTCCCCTGCCCACCTTGCCAAACTTATTGGCTGCCATCCATCGCTGATCATCAAGGCCATCCTTGCTGGACGTGTTCACGGCTACCGGCGAACTCGTTGCCGTTGGGCAATAACCCGCCGGGCCTGGCGGCAGGCTTTCTTCTCTTGGTAAGGGCTTAGATTTTTTAAAATTTCCTATTGACACGCAAAATTTGTGTTTTTGGCTGCAATAAGGCTGCAATGGTCTTTAAACCCCGTTTAAACCCTTTGCAGGAAGAATCCCATAAATCACATTTTTTCCGCATTTAATTTATTTTCAGTTGGTTTTTATTGTCATCAGTTTTGAAAAGTCGGGCTGATATAGTTGCATTGATGAAAACGCCTTTTCATCCAAATGACACACGTCCGCCAACGGTGGATAGGACGGGAGTGGGTTTGAACCGTGCAAAGTGATATGACATTGATAGCAGTCAATTCTTCGGCCATCCGCGCCGTGGGTTATGACGGTTACACGCTGACCGTCGAGTTCCACAGCGGACGGATCTATGACCATCCCGGCGTGCCTTATTCGGTCTTTGCCGGCCTGATGCAGGCCGGCTCCAAAGGCTGGTATTACAACCACCATATTCGCGGGAGGTATTAATGAAGGCGAACGTAAGCGAAGGTGGGAACGGCGCACACGGAGTGCTGCGCCCTACCCGAAGAAAAACCATGTCGCCCGCACAACTCGCCGCCAACCGGCGCAACGCCCAAAAATCGACCGGGCCCAAAACACCGGCGGGCAAGGCGGTCGCCAAAATGAACGCGCTCAAGCACGGTCTGCTGGCGCAGACGGTGGTGGTGCGCGGCCACCGGATCAAGGAATCCGCCAACGAGTTCAAAAAGTTGTGCCGGGAATATTACGCGGACTTGAACCCGGTCGGGCCGCTGGAGGCAATGCTGGTGGATCAAATCATTCAGGCGGCCTGGCGGCTGCGCCGCGCGCGCACGGCGGAGAGCGGCGAGATCGCCTTGAGCGTGGACGAAGGCCATTGGAAACGCACCCGGATCAATCCCACCTTGCAATGGACGCAATGGGAAGTCTGGGGCGACCCGGTGTGGGCCATGAAGGAATCACACATGGGAAATTCCATTCTGGCCGGCTGGTTATCCGATGTCCGCAAGCGGGTGGAACAAGAGGGTGAATTGACGGAAGCCGCCATCAAAATCCCCTTCCACGGCAAACCGAACCGGCTGGCGGAGGATTTGGAAAAGTTGCGCCAGCGTTGCTCGCTGCCGCCACCGGCCGGAACGGATGCAAGCATGCACCGGGAGGAAATGAAAAAACAGGTGCTGGCCCATATCGACCGGGAGGTGCGGATACTGGAATGGGCTGGCTGCGATTGTTTGCAAAGGGAAAACGCCGAAGAGCAGTCCCGGCAATCGGCGGCGATGCTGCCTCCAGAAGCGACGCTGGACAAAATCCTCCGTTATGAAACAACGCTCCTGCGGCAGTTGCAACAGGCGATGAACCAGTTCGAACGCTGGCAACGCCGGCGTTCGGGCGAAAACATTCCCGCGCCGCTGGCGGTGGACGTCTCCGCCAAGGGGTAAAATTACGGAACGAACCCAAATGAAAAAAACAATTTCACCAATAAATTCAGATACAAATCGCCAGCCGACTCCACGACCAGTTGAAAAACGAACCCATGCGACCACCGCCTTTTCCACCGGCGGCGGGATTGACTTTTTCCGCAAATGGCGGAAAGGTGTCTGGCGGGATTGCCGCTTGTTTAGAGGGGTTTTTATATTTAGAATGATTCTCATTAAGGAAACATGCTGACCCGGCCAAAAATTTCGCAACGAGCATCAGGTTATGCCTTGGGTGAAGTGCTGCTAGCCTTCGGCATCTTGAGCCTGTCTTTTGCGGGTTTGATCTATGGCTACGTGCAGGCCAACCGCCTGTCCGAATGGAGTTCCATGTCGCTGGCGGCGCAGGCGTATGCGGCCCAGGGGGCGGAACAGGCGCGGGCGGCAGACTGGCGGCCGCGCGACTGGCCGCCGACCAACGGGCCGGGCACGATGGACGAACTGCCGCCCACCAATTATTCGCAGGTGGACATCATGGACATCCCCATGAAGGGCAGCCCCAGCAATTCAGATTTTTCATTCTGGATCACCAATGTCATCACCGTAAGCACCTATTCAGTGAACCCGACTATCCGCCAGATCCAGTGCAATTGTCTCTGGACATTTCCGCTGACCGGGCTGGTGCAAACCAATACGGTGGTCATTTTGCGCGCCGCCGACCAATGAAACTTTTTGCCATCAACGCGGCCGGCCGCCGGCAATCCCGCCACGGATTCACGCTGGCGGAAATGCTGGTGACCTCGACCATCTTTCTGGTCATCATCGTGGCCGCAATGCTCAGCGTGCAGCTCTACGGTTTGCGGGTGTATAATCTGGCGACGACCAAGGTGAAGGCCACGACCGACGCCCGGGAAACCATCAATGACATCCGCGACCGGGTCCGCTCCGCGACGCTCGTGTATGTGGGCGGCTACACCAACGGCATCTTCAGCACCAACGCCAGCGGGGCCAGCCAGATCGGCAATGCGATACAAATTTTTGCGACGACGAACACGACCGCCGCCAACGCGATTATTTTTTACCAGGATCCCTCCAACTCCGTCATCAACCTGGTCAGCAATGGCGTGGTCAATTTGGAGGCGAGATATGTGACCAATGGCTACTGCTTTCAGGCCGAGGATTTTCAGGGCAACATTTTAACAAACTACAACAACAATCCGGTCATCGCCGTGACCTTGATGTTCAACCAACTGGCTTTTCCGTTTGGCAACACCAACGCCTACGACTTTTACCGGCTGCACACGCGCATCTGTGTGCGCGCCAAAAACTGAACCACTCATGCGCCCGCCCCAATTCATTGCCAAGTCCAACCGCAGCGGTTTTGCGCTGCTGGTCACCATGGGTTTTCTGACGGTCAGTTTGGTGGCTTATTCCAGCCTGATGTATTGGGTCACCAGCAATGCGAAAGTCTCCAAGCGCAACATCTTGTTCAACCAAAGCCAGGCGGCGGCGGAATCGGCCACGGAAGCCATCCTCGCCACCATGATGCGCGACTTCAACAACCAGAGCCTCAACTCGTCCAATACCTACACCTCGCCGACCAATCTGCCCAGCCAGAGCGGCTGGCCGGTGACCTTCACTTTTACCGACACCAACAATGTGACAAATGCCACCACCGTGATAGCCCTCGGCACGCCCGGCTGGTCGCAGTTGCCGGCGCGTTACAATGGCTTGTGGGGCTGGGGCCAGACTTGGACAATCAGCGCCCGCGCCATCCCGCAAAATGTCGGCGAGGATATCTCCGCCACGATTTCTCAGACCGCCTGGTTCGGCTCGATCCCGGTCTTCCAATATGCCGTTTTTTACAACATGGATCTGGAGATCAATCCCGGTCAGGCAATGAACCTCAATGGCCGGGTTCACTCCAACAACAACATCTACGCCACCGGCGCAAATTCCAGTGCGCCGCTGACTTTTTCTGATTATGTCGAGGCCGCGGTCAAATATTATTCCACGCCCAGCCCGCTCGATCCCAACAACATCGGCCGCACCGGCAACGTGAATTTCACCATCACGGCCAACAACCCGCAATTCCCGGCGCAAACCTTGAGCCTGCCGGTGGGCACCAACAACAATCCCGCCGCCGTCCTGGCCATTCTAGGCATCCCCCCAGCCGGTGTGGTTCCAACTTCTCCCGCCGGTCAATCCTACGTTTATAATCAGGCCGATCTTATCATCACCAATTCCTCCATCGGTGCGCTGGCCGTTTATTATCAGAATTTCAACAGCACTCCCTCCCAGGTGCTGGTGCCGATGGATACGACCAATGTCTCCGGCGGTGTCACCAACATCTCCTACTCGTTTTTGACCAATGCCACTTTTTACGACTATCGCGAAGCGAAGACCGTGAAAGCCGTCCAGTTAGACGTCGGCAAGTTCAATACTTGGTTCACCAACACCACCGGTGCGACCCTGAATGCCCGGAACAACTCAGGTGCCACCAGCGAGGGGCATTTGATCAACGGCATCTATGTTTACAACGGTGTGCCGGCCACCGGCTCTCAATTGCCCGCCGTCCGGGTGGTGAACGGGGCGCAATTGCCACCTGCGGGATTATCCGTGGCCACGCCCTTCCCCATTTATGTTCAGGGGAACTACAATATTACGACCAACGGCACCAAATTCTCCACGGTTCTGGGTGACACCACCAACACGGTTCCCGCCTCACTCATGGGTGATGCCGTGACCGTGCTCTCCTCCAACTGGGTGGATACCGCCACCGGCTCCATCGCCTTGGGTTCACGCAACCCCGCCAACACCACCATCAACGCCGCGTGTCTGGAAGGAATCGTTCCCTCCAACGGCAGCTATTACAGCGGCGGTTTGGAAAACTTCCTGCGCCTGCTGGAGAATTGGAGCAGCAGCACCACGCTGGCTTATAACGGCACCATCGTGGTGCTCTTTCCCAGCCAGTATGCCACCGCCTATTGGGGCAACAGCACCTATTACTCCGCCCCCAAACGAACGTGGGGATTTGACGTGAACTTCAAGCAGCAGAGCAAACTCCCGCCGATGACACCGCAGGTGCGGGCCATCATCCGCAGCGGTTGGGCCACACAATAATTATAACCAGTGCTACCAGCTGCATCACTAAATGAAGCTTCTGTTGCGTGCCACAATTGTGGACACGCAAACATAAATCAGAAGCGAATGGGTAAAATTTAGCCTGCAGCAGATGGCGTCTGATTATTTTCCCCTTTAAAATAACAAGAACGACACGTGTTTCGGTTGTGATCCGCTTTCCATTGTTGGCAGGCACGGGCTATGCTACACTGTTGTTGGAAACAAAGTTTTGAGAAGTAATTATGCGCCTTAGACTAAATTGTCAGGATGAGCCGAACGGCGGCCAACCGGCTCGTTTCCAGCGGCAGGAGGATGGCCTGACCTTGGTTGAACTGTTGGTTTCCATCGTCCTCGTCGCCGTGGTTTTTGGCACCATTGTGAACAGCTATATTTCGTCAGCGATCATGGCCGAATGGACCGGTTATTCGCTGGCCGCCCAGCAAATCGGTGTTCAATGTCTCGAGCAGAGCCGGTCGGCAGTTTGGGATATCGCGTTAGGAAAATATGAAATCACCAACATGGCTCTGATTAACAGTTCGTGGAATGCCAGCAACCAGACCTATACCGGCTACACCACCAACATTCTGGATGTGCCATATAAGGGGACGAATTATGTTATGGTGACCAACTTCATCACCATCCAGACGATTTATGAGAACAATGCCAGCAATGTGCCGGTGCAGTTGCAGGTCATCCGCGTGGACACGGTCTGGCCATTCAACCGCTGGGGTAATTATTCCATCGCCGCGCTCTACACCAATTCGATTGCCACTTATATCGCGCCGGACAACCGCGACCCATCAACCCTGGGTGTCCAAGGCAACTAAACTTTAACCATAAGTCATGAGCAGGATTTGCCGCCAAGTTAAAAATGAAAACCTTCGTAAGACGAATGCGACGGTCGCATTCACGCTGGTGGAAATGATGTTTTCCATGGGCATTTTTGTGGTGGTAATCATGGCCCTGCTGGCTTCGCACTTGCTGGGTTTGCGCGAGGATCAGTTGCTGGAAAGCAAATGCGGGGCGAGCGACTCCACCCGCCGGACCCTCCAGCAATTGCCCGTGGACATCCGCTCCGCCAAGATGTGGAACCTCGGCAATATGAGCGGGAGCACCTTTGTTGCCAATAGCAATGGCGCTCCCCAAACCGGAACCGCCTTACAGCTTTGCCTCACCACCAACGGCAGCCAGTTCGTCATATATTATTTTGATTCGAGCGATACCAATAATGGCAAGCTTTGGCGAAACAGCAACAGCACCAATTGGATCCCGGTGCTGATGACCTCGAACTTGATCAACACACTCTACTTCACGGCGGAGAATTATAACGGCGTGATTCAGACCAATGAGGGCACCAGCAAGGCTTATAAAAACGTGGTGCATGCCACGCTTCAATTCTGTCAGTTTCAATATCCCTTGACCCCGGTTGGCACCAACGGGCTTTACGATTATTACCGGATGGATTTCCGGGCCACCCCGCATCTGCCTGAATAGAACATGAATATTTTGCCATCATCCTCATCGTCCAGATCCGGTTTTGCCCTGCTCATGGTTCTGGTCATGACGTCGGTCAGCATGATGATCGTCGTCGGGGCCTTGAACCGAACCCGCACGGTGGCCATCCAGAATAACAGCATGAACACCTATTACACCTGTTGCAATGCGGCGGAAGCGGCGGTGGAGAAAGCTTATGGCCGCCTGGCCTATGACTTTCAATCTTTTGGCGTGGCGGGCGTGAGCAACAACTTGTCCATTTATCAAAACGGCATTCCCACCGCCGCCGAAAATCCTTTCTGGGCCAATTTCAATTTTACCGATGCCCAGGGTAATTCCGGCAAGACTTACGTCGCTTATGGCTATACTTACACCGGTCCGTTGCCCTCGGCCTACGCCGGCTTATACACCGCCAATGCCCCGGTTTATCGCATCGTCTCCAATGTTACGATGTCCACCGGAAACACCACCAGTGTGATTGGCACGGCGCAAGAAGATGTGCTGCTGGCACTGGTGCCGCTGAGCACCTGGGCGATTTTTTACAACGGTCTGCTAGAGTTCTCCCAATGCGCCACGATGATTGTGAATGGTCGCGTCCAGGCCAATGGCCCGATTTATGTCGGCACTTCCGCCTCTCTCACCTTCAACAGCGGCGTCAGCACTACCTCTACCCTCACCGCGCCGCTGGTGGATGGTTTGAGCAGCGGCTGGACCCCGGGAACCTCCAGCACCTGGCACACCACTTTCAACGGCACCCCGGGATACGCCACGAATGTCGCCAGTGTCACCGTTTCCCTGAACATGACCAACTCGCATTTCTTGATTGATATTCCGCCCGCCGGCGAATCCCCGACTTCTTCGACTGGCATTCAACGCCTTTACAACCAAGCGCAGATGATATTGCTTGTCACCAACGCCTCCGCCTCTTATGTGACCAACCTGACCGTCAACCTGACCATTCAAAATAGCGTCAACGGGCAGGTACCGGGCAACGATCCCAGTCCGGTGGTTTTGACCTACAGCAATGCCACGCCAGGCCTGTTGAGTTCCAACCTGCCCTTCTTGAGCCTCACCAATATGACTTTCGACCAGCGGGAACAAGACACCAATGTGTTCACCCAGATTGATGTCGGACGGTTTGCCTCTTGGGTCGCCACCAACGCAAACGTGCAGAGCAAACTGCCCTCTGGTTCCGGGATTTATCCCTCGATTTTATACGTTGCCGACCGGCGCCTCCCCACAACCACCAAGCTCCCGGCCGTCCGCTTGATGAATGCGGAACAATTGCCCGCCAACAACAATATCGGCTTTACCGTGGCCACTCCCAACCCACTCTATGTTTGGGGCAACTACAATGTCAAGAGCGACTTTGGCAGAGCCACCGGCACGAACACTTTTGAAGTTCCCGCTGCATTGCTCTCGGACGCGCTCACCGTGCTTTCCACCAATTGGGCCGACAGTGATGGCTACTCCACCTATTCCCAAGGCGGAATCTTTGCCGCCGCTCCTGAAACCATCAACGCAGCCATTGTCACGGGAACGATGCCCTCCACCGGCACCAGCGACACCACCTTCAGCGGCGGCGTCCACAATCTGCCGCGCCTGCTGGAAGACTGGAGCGGTTGTGATCTTTATTTGAACACTTCCATCCTGCGGTTATGGAACAGTCAGATGGCTACCAACCAATTTAGAAACCCCTATGGCTTCAGCCCCACGCCGGTCAACCCTTACTACAATCCGCCGACCCGCCATTACAGTTTTGACCTGAATTTTCTCAACCCCGCCAAGGTGCCGCCCGGCATTCCCGTGGCCTTGGTTCCCATCCGGTTTGCCTGGTGCGTGCCGCCGCCGGGCGTTGTCACCAATACCCCAACTCACGATTAACCGTGGTTCCCCCACATATCTAACCCAATGAAATGAACCGCCTCCAACAACCGAAGCGTATTGTTTTTCCAGATTTTCCAGTCAAGCCGCGTTTAAACCGGATGAAAATGCGGCTTGCTATCCAAGAACAAAAAAAGCTATAAAAAACTCATGGGATTTGCTCTGCCATTCTTTAATGGCGCCTCAAGGAAACAACGCACACAGATGATGGCGGTGGACTTGGGTAGTCGCACCACCAAGGCCATTCTGCTTGAGCGGCGCGGCGAAGTTTTTGCCCTCACCCGCTACGCCCTGCTCGATTCACCGATCATTGATAAGAAGATTTCCCCTGATTTGCTGTCTGCTCACTTGCACTCCGTGGCCGAAGCCTTGGGCAACTCCACCAAATACATAACGATCTCCGTCGGGCTGGACGATGCCATTGTGCGCCAAGTCGAAATGCCCCACATCCCGGTCGATGAAATGCGCCTGATTCTCAAGGTCAACCACAAGAATTATCTGCAACAGGATCTGCCCAACCACGCTTTTGATTGTTATGTCATTCCGCCCCGATTAATGACCGAAGCGGATAAAGTTCAAACCCCATCGCAATCCACCCAACCAGCCTCCTGGAATAGCGGAGGTGGAACAATATCGGCGGTGAACAAATTAAAAGTGCTGGCCACCGCCGCCAAACAATCGCTCGTGTCGGATTATGTTCAAGCTGCCAACATGGCGGGGCTGGTGGCGGATTGCTTGGTGCCGGGCTTGATCTGCCCCGTCAACACCTTTGAACTGGCTCAGCCGGATATTTATACGCGGGAAACGGTGGCCTTGGTGGACATCGGTTTCAAACACACCTCGGTCTGCGTGCTGGATCGCGGCGAACTGGCGCTCACCCGCGTGATGAACATCGGCGGCGACCAGATCACCACCGGTCTGGCGGATGCAATGAACATCAGTTACGCCGAGGCCGAGGGCATCAAGGTGGGCATGGCACCGGAAGTGGAGACCGCCCTCCAAATGCAGATGATTCCCATGGGGCGCGAAATACGCGCGTCGTTGGACTTCTTTGAACACCAGCAGGACCGGCCGGTATCGCAGGTGTTCGTAAGCGGCGGCTCAGCCCGTTCGGAAATGATTTTGCAGATGCTTAATTCGGAACTGCTACTGGAGTGCAAGACGTGGAACCCGACCGGCTTTCTGCAACTGGCGCTGCCCGGACAGCAGGCCGTGGAAGTGGATCATGTGGGGCCGCAATTGACGGTGGCCATCGGTGCCGCACTGGCGGAATTTTAGTCTATGCCTATTCGCATCAATTTATTGGCCGAGATAAAGGCCGAGGAGGAGTTACGCCGGCGCGACCCCGTCAAACGGGCGATTTATGCAGGTGTGGCGCTGATCGTGGTCGCCCTGGTCTGGTTCAGCTCCACCGTGGCAGAATATTTGCTGGCCAAGCGAACCTACACCACCATCCAGTTGGAAATCCAATCCAAGAGCAACGATTGTGTGCTGGTGCGCAGCAACCTGAAGAAGATTACCGAATCGCAACTGCGGATCGACGCCCTCAACAAAATTCAGGCGGCACGATTTTTACAGGGCAACCTGATGAATGCCATGCAGCAAATTTATGTGCCGAACGTCCAGCTCATTCGCCTTCGGGTGGAACAGACGTTCACTTACAAAGGCGGCGTGGCTGCCAAAACGAACAGCTTCGGCGTCGTTGCGGGGCGCCCACCGAGTTCCACCGAGCGCATCCTGATGACCTTGGATGCAAAAGACTACAGCCCCAATCCCGGCGATCAGGTCAACCACTTTAAGGAAAAGATAGCTCAAACAGACTATTTTAAGAACCGGCTGGACACCAATAACGCTGTGCGGCTGGCCAGCCTGGCACCTCCTCAAGCAGCAGTTGGCGACAGCCGACCTTATGTGATGTTTGAGCTTGAATGCCGTTATCAGGACAAAAGCCGATGAAACGACTGCCTCCACAAAAACGCAATCAATTGATCATGGTAATCGTGGCCACCATTGGCGTGCTATGCCTGATTTACATTTTCTTGATCCAGCCGCAATATGCCAAGAATAAGGAAATGGCTGAAAATATTGTCAATGCCCAGGTTGAATTGAGAGGCACCAAGGACTTGATCAGCAAACGCGACTCGAGCACCACGGCCTTGCGCACCACCTTGCAACAGTTAAGCCACGAGGAGGAAGATCTTGCGGTCGGCGATGTTTTTTCCTGGACTTACGACACGCTCCGCCGATTCAAATCCAAGTATGCAGTAGATATTCCCGGCATCAGCCAGCCCACCACGGGCGATGTGGATTTGATGGGCGAAATCCCCTACAAACAGGTGAAAGTAACCTTGATGGGCACCGGCTATTATCACGACATCGGAAAATTCATTGCGGACTTTGAAAATACTTTCCCGCATATCCGCCTGGTCAATCTAGCCATGGATGCCGTTGCCAGCTCACCCGGCACCACGCAGGAAAAACTCAATTTCAAAATGGATATGATCGCCTTGATCAAGGCCAATAACTAATCCCAGTGAACCTAATCTTAAAACTATCCTTGCTGGCAGGGCTGATCTGGGCCGTCAACGGCACGGGGCTGGCTCAAGGGCAAAAAGACCTGGCAGGCAAACTGGTTGGCACCAACGCGCCCGCCACCCTACCGCCACGTTCTGTGTTCATTATTCCCACCAATGTCCGCGATGGCCGCGACCCATTTTTCCCCGAATCCACCCGCCTGTTGGAAGTCGCCGTGCAGGTGACCCACAAGGTGGAAGCGGCCTCCTTGATAATCAAAGGATTTTCCGGCCCGCCTGAACATCGTTTTGTCATCATCAACAACCACACGTTCGCCCCCGGTTATGAAGGGGATGTCCTGACATCCAATGGGCGGGCCCACATCCGCTGTGTGGAAATTCGCAACGATTCGGTGGTGGTCGAAATCAATGGCCAGCGCCACGAAATACCGTATCAAACAAAATAAGCCTGTTAATTTTCTCAGATTTAAATCAAACGCAGAGCAGCAACTAACACCAACGAGCCATGAAAAAAATTGCCTATAACATTCTGCTCGCCGGAGCAGCCAGCCTGCTGATCGGCCATGCGCAAACAAATGCCATTATCCCCGTTAACACCAATCCGCCGGCGGTGGTGTTGACCGGCGCGATCGATCCGGTGGCATTGCCGACGACCAACCAAACCGCTGCCCCCAATGACTTGGCTACTACGACCACGAACGTGGTTGTTCCACCGCCAGCATCCGTCACCGACACCAATGTTCCCGCACCCGTCACCACGACCCCGATCGCTCCCGGGATTCCCCTCATCCAGTTTTCCGACGTGCCCATCACCACCGCGATTGAAAATCTCGCCCGCCAGTCCGGCATCAACTACATGCTCGACCCAAAAATCGGCTACGGCGCACCGGACGCTAACGGCCAAATCCGCACCGAACCCACGCTGTCCATTCGCTGGGAGAACATTACCGCCGAAAACGCCCTGCTCGCGTTGCTGGACAACTACGGCCTGCAATTGATCAAGGATAAAAAAACCAGCATAGCCCGGATTTCGCTCAAGGATCCACTAGCCCCGCCGGTATTGATCACCCGGGTCGTGCAGTTAAAATACTCCAGTGTTTCTAACATGACCGACGCGGTGCAATCTACGTTTACGGACAAACGCAGCAAAGTTTTGGCTGATTCACGCACCAGCCAGATTGTGGTCTCGGCCACCGAAACTGAACAGACCGCCGTGGACACCTTGATCGCCCAACTCGACAAGCCGACCAAACAAGTCTTGATTGAAGCCCGTTTTGTCGAAGTCTCAAGTAATCCCCAAACCTCCAAGGGCATTGACTGGTCGGGCACGCTGGCTGCCCAAAACGTCAGTTTCGGAAATGGCGTTACCGGCTCGAAACCTTCCGCCGGCGGGAGTTCTGGTGGCAGTTCCAGCAGCACGGCAACATCCATCCCCGGAACACCCCTAACTTCTTCTTTTGGCGGACACACCATTACCACTACCCCGGGTTCAAGTTCTGCCACCGCCTTGAATAGCTCGATTATGGATTCAACCAGCCCCGGCGGACTGTCTTGGAACACATTAAGCGGACTGACTCCCTCCATCGGCTTTCTCAATGCCGACGGTGCGCAAGCCATTTTATCTTTCCTGAACGCTTCCAAAGATGCACAGACTATTTCAACACCCCGCCTCGTAACACTGGATAATCAGATGGCTCGCCTTACTGTCAACCGGGGTATTCCAGTGATTAATGTCAGTGCTGGCACGGTTCAAACTGCTGGCGGATCCTCCGTCACCTACAGCAATGTCGGCACCACGTTGGAAGTCACCCCGCGCATCTCGGCCAATGATTTTATCTGGCTCAAGGTTGTGCCTGAAATTTCCGTGTATGCCGGCAAAGATCAGCAGACCATCGGCGGACTGCTGTATTCCGCCCCGTTGTTCGATTCTCGCCGGATAGAGACTCAGGTTCTCATACCCAATGGAAACACTCTGGTCATGGGCGGATTGGTGAACGACAGTCCCGTGTCTCAATCCACCAAAGTTCCGATTCTGGGCGATTTTCCGCTCTTGGGCTATGCCTTTCGCAGCGAAAGCAAAAGCCTGAACAAGGATAACCTTATCATTTTCATCACCCCCACGATTGTCCAGGACTCTGATTTCCGCCCAGCCCCAACCACTTACCTTAAAACTGACCCCAATGGCATCAAGCCTCCGGTCAAATACAATGACCGCTCCGCCTGGGATAGCACCAAGCCGATAGATTGGAGCATGGGTTATCTCAATTCCGATAAATGAGTGTTGGCACCATCAACCTTTGAATTTATATGAACTCCGCAAATTTCAAGTGCGTGTGGCCCGGCCCCAGCCGGATGCCTTCGGCAATGCGGGCATTATCATTTCTGATGCTGGTGGCGACATGTTTTTTACCCATCACCCACCTGTCAGCGACTACGGTCAACTGGTTGAGCGGCGGCCCCAACACTGGCTACCCTAGCGGTGCCGGTCATGTGGATGGCGACATCACTTTGGATGCAGAATACAACACCCCTTGCGGGCTGGTGATGGATAGTTCCGGCAATTACCTTTTTGTGGCAGATCGGGAAAATAACCAGATTCGCGAACTGGATTTCGGACTCAATTACGCTTTTGATTGGGTTCCTCAAGATATAAACGGCAATCCTTTGACCAATATCTTTAGTAAACCAGTCGGTCTGGCGCTGGATGCGGCAGGGAACATGTATGTTCTTAATCGTGCCAACAATACCAATGGAACCGTTTTAAAGATTAGTTATGCTGGGATTACCACTAATCTGAGCAAAATTACTAATGCCGCCGGCATCGCTTTAGATTACAGTGGTAACATCTTTGTGACCGCCAGCAATCAGGTATTTAAAGTCACCCCCGCTGGCGGCAGCAATGTGGTGGCCACCATCCCCGGAGCCGTTCTGCAAGGCATCGTTGTCAAACACAACGGCCTGCTAGCCGTGTGCGACTCCGCCCAAAACGGTATCTACCTGATCAACCCCAACACCGGCCTCGTCACCACCAATGCGGGCTTTCACGGCGCGGGCGATTTTTATTACGCCAACAATGTCGCCACCAGTAATTCGGCGAAGTTTTTTCAGCCTGCCGGCATCGCTGAAGCAGGCGACGGCACCCTAATTGTTGCCGACCAAGGCAACCATCGTGTCAAAGCCGTGCTTGCCAGCGGCGTTGTGACAAATATCTACGGTGTAACCTCCAATGATTGGGCCACTCCCTATCCCGGCTTTCAGGATGGAACGGTCGTGCTACCAGACAAATACGGTGGTGTTGCCGCCCGGCTGCCCAATGGCGTGACCATAGCGCATGACGGCACGGTATATGTGACGGAAGATTATTATCACATCATCCGCAAAGTAACTGGCACGGGTCTGCAGCCTCCGTTACCGTTCCCTCCGTCTCAACCGCTCAATTTAATTGCAACGGCCAGTTATGGCCAAGTGACATTAGCTTGGAACCTTGTCAACACCGCTACAAATTACAACATCAAACGCTCCACCTCCATCGTTGGACCTTTTTCAAGCAATATCATCGGGAACTCTAGCACCAATGGATATACTGATACCAATGTGATTGATGGCACCACTTATTATTATGTCGTGTCCGGACTGAATGCTGGCGGTGAGGGTCCAGACTCAGCCGTGGCTGGAGCCACGCCGCTTTTTTCGCCCGCCCCAATTTTTATTTCAATTACTACAAATTACGGTCTGATTAGCTTGACTTGGTCTTCTTCTCCTGGGGCCATAGGATACAATTTGCAAAGATCACCAAACAGCAGTGGGCCATACACATTAATTTCAAGCGGCAATAACAACAGTTACGCCGACACCAACGTGCTTAATGGGAATACTTATTATTACGTTGTTTCCACTATAAATTATGGCGGAACGGGAACTAATTCAATTGTGGCTAGTGCTACCGTGCCATTGCCTCCAGTGCCCGACCCACAGATTGGCTACATTGACTACCCAGCCACAACCAGTCCGCAATATACATCAGTCTTTCACCCGGTTTCATCTGCCGGATCCACTTTCAACAATGATGTTTCAGTGGTCATTATTGGCGCAACCGGAAGTCAGACTTTTTACAATCTAGGAGCAACTATTTCCGCCAACTCACCCACCAACGGCATTGCTGACCCGACCTCCGGATCCTCTTCAGCACCGTCTGGTTATCAAGATGGGAAATCACAAGCCGAAGTAATCAACAACTATACGATTGCTGGAATTGCCCCGTATACAATTTTGCCCGATATGACCATCCGGGCCATTGGCGAACAATCCGGCCACCCCAATAGTTCCATTGTTCAATCCAGATTCCAATTTGTTACCGGAAACCCCAATGTTATTGGCAATAATGCCGCACAGTTTTTCATCAGTGACATTACCGCCAACTGCGACCTTTACTACACAATCGATGGCTCTACCCCCTCCAAGACAAACGCCAACGCAGTGCATCTAGCGCCAGTAGCATCTACTACAAACCTTTGGACAATTGGCTTCCAAGCCTTGAGTAATACTACTTTTAAAGTGGTAGCCGTGCGCAATAACTATCAGGACAGCGCCGTTGTGAGCAGCACTTTTTCGCCGTCAAACTTTGTGGCCAGCACGATCAGCTTCGGCTTTGCCGCTGGCGAAGCCTCCAGTGATTTCATCGCCTCACCGGGCCAGACTTTTTATGCTCCAGTCACCCTGACCGTTTTGCCCAACACATCTATTTACAGTTTGCAATTCAATCTATCAGTCACTAATGCTGGACCAAACCCAGGACCAGCAGTAGCTGCCGGAGCATACAACTTTAACTCCTTTTTGGAAGAGCCGATACCCAACACATCTCCACCAATATATGAAATCATTCCTCCACTGATGTATTTTAGTTATGCCACCAACCCTCCGCCGGCCAATTCCATTTTGAATTTTTATGGGCCGAATGGCTATCTCAATTTTGTGAACTTGGCGACTACGAACACCACTCTCAATCTGTTAAGTGTTGGCTGGCTGGAAAGACTAGGTTCAAAAAACCTTTACGACACCACAAAACAGACTTTGATTACCTACTCACAGGCTCATGACGTGATGTATTCGGGATCTGGTGGACAGGTTGAAGTTGGTGGCTATTCCTTTCAAGTCCCATTAACGGCAACCAATGGGCAAACTTACCAAATTCAGATTGGACGCCCATCGGCAACCTCCGACGGCATTGGTTCGCCAGGCTCCGACGTTTTCATAGCCGCGCCGACCAACGGTGCCACCACTGGCAGTTCACCAATAAACGCATTGAAATATGTCACGGTTGGTCAGCGGAAATACATTGCCGGCAGTGTTTACCCATTTCGTTGGTTCAACGCTGGTGATTTTGGTTCCAGCAATATTGTGAACGCGGATGTCTCCCAAGTTTTTCAAGCCGCCGTTTATGAACTGAATAGCCCCCCTCCTGGCAGCGACTTCTTTGATGCCATGGATTCTTGCGGTGCAACCTATGTTGATCTCGGTCATGGATACTTGGAATTTAATTCCTATATTTCTGGTTCCAGCGCCTTAAATCCATTGTTTGATGGGAACGATTCAAGCATCGACCAGATTGCCTTTGGCGATGGCGTGCTCGACATTTGTGATGTATATGTCACCTTCCGCCGGTCGCTGGATCCTAGCTTGAAATACTTTAGCCGATTTTGGAATAATGGTCAGCGCGTAGCAACTATTGCACCCAATGTGGCCAATCATTTGCATTCAAAGGTTACAGCCAACATAGTGCAACCTAAGATCCTGTCCAACTCCACAGTTTCACCTCAGGTAAATTTTGCCGCCGGTGATATTCAAGGGACATCCGGCCAGACTGTGACCATTCCCATTACTGCCACAATTTTTGGCAATTATCCGCTCCGCGTATTGCTGTTCAATCTTACCGTCGAACCCTTGGATGGCTCCCCGACACTGACCACGCCGGTGCAATTTACCCAGAGCGCAGCCGTGCTGGGCACGCCTGCCATTACGGCCTCAACCGGCAATGGCAACTATTCTGCCGTATGGCTCAACAGCACCAACGCGGGTCTGACCGGCACTGTCACAATCGGAACATTGACCGTCACCATTCCGTCCGGGGCTTCGAGCAATGCTGCTTATGCTATTCATTTCGACCACGCCTCCGGATCACCGAACGGCATTGCATCATTCCCAAAACAGGTGCTCACCGGTTTGATTACTTTAGCCAGCCGCACCAACTCTAGTTATGGCGATGGCATCCCCGATTCCTGGCGCCTCCGCTGGTTTGGCACCACCAACAATTATCTTTCACAATCTAACGCCTGCCCAGCCGGTGATGGAATTAACAGTTGGAAAAAATTTGTCGCTGGGGTTGATCCCAATACCGCCAATGACTTGCCAAGTATTCGTTCAAAGACTGTGCCGTCCGGCTCCACCTCGGCCATCCATTGGCCCAGCGTCAGCGGCAAGCAATATGTCATAGAACGTTCAGGCAGCCTGTTCTCAGGCAGTTGGAGCGCCATTACCACAAATACCGGCACCGGCTCGGACATGGAATTCGACGACAACAGCACCAACACGGTGAAATTCTACCGCGTGCGGATTCTCCCGTGAGGTTTCCAATGCACATAAAACTTATGAAAACTGCTAAGTATATTGCTTTGTTGGTTTGTTTTATCGGTTTAATTACGACCATGCGGGGGGCGCAAGTGGATTCTACCGCAGCTTCATCCACGGTTAAAGGCTGGCTCCAGTCGGAGCATTCCCCTCTGGGCGCAAAATTAGGCAACCAGATTGGCAACGTGGAAACTTATAAAGATGCTTCCGGTTCGCCGCTATATCACGTTGTCAATCTTAAGCCATCTGGCTATGTCATCGTTGCCGCTGAAGATCAGACGGAGCCAATCATCGCATTTGTCAGTCAGGGTAAATATGATTCTTCAGAAAAGAATCCTTTGGGAGCTTTGATAAGTCGGGACTTGCCCAACCGCGTGGCTCACGCCCGCAAACATGCGAATAGTGCTGAAGGATTAAGAAACCATGCCAAATGGCAAAAGTTGCTGCTAAGTTCGACCACCTCGACCAATAGCGTGCAGCCAAAGTCGGTTGCTAACAGCCAAATTACAGATCTTCGGGTGGCTCCGCTGATACAGACGGCTTGGAATCAGGAAACCGTTGATAACTTTATCGCTAATTCATTCTCACTAAACAGCCAAATTGTAATAAGAACCCATTTCGACTCTAATCACACGGGTGATACGGATAGTGCCAATGCCGTATGTCCTCCGGATCCCATTAAATTGCTTACGCCACCCAACAGTCCTGCCAGTCGGTCATTTTTTATTGCATCCCCTCCTACCGTTGATGTCACGAACGGCCCCGACAGCACGGTCACCAACATCATTTCAGTTACCGTTCCAATCCAAATTACTGTTACAAATACCTATGGCGAGCAAATCTTCAGCCAGAGTTTCACAACGAATATCAGCATCACCAACATTGTCAACGGTGGCAGCCAGGGTGCTACCATCCAAAGCCAGATTTCCTTTGTAATTTCCTTTACGGATATCTTCAACGACAGCTTAGGATGCTACAATTTCTTTGCGCCTCCCCACTCCGCCGGTGACCCACAAAATGCTCCGTGCGGATGTGTCGCCACCGCCTTGGCCCAATTGATGTATTACCAGCAGTATCCTTCGACCGGTGTGGGAACTCCTTCTTTTACTATTTCGTTTGATGGCAATCCTATGGAATGGCCATGGCCATTGCGGGGCGGCGATGGTTATGGCGGACCCTATGACTGGGGTGATATGCCTTTGGATCCATCCATTTCAAGCAAGACATTGGTTGAACGTATGGCCATTGGTTCTCTAACTTATGATGCTGGCGTGGCTGTTCATATGGCCTACTCCGATACATCGGCCGGCTCATCATCTTTTTTGTCGGATGCTAAAACTGCATTGGTGACAACTTTTAAGTATGCAAATGCCATCGAGACCGAGTCTTCCACTATCAACGTCGGCTATGACTTGAACGACATGATCAATCCCAATCTGGACGCCGGCCTGCCGGTCATTTTTGGGATTGATAACACGATTGGCGGTCATTGCATCCTCTGCGATGGTTATGGCTACAGCACTGGAACGCTTTATCACCATTTGAACATGGGCTGGGGGGGGGTCGATAATGCTTGGTATCACCTCCCCATCATTGATCTAACCGACACAACTTCTTTTTATAACTTTAGCGCCTGCATTTACAATGTGTTCACCAATGGAACCGGGGAAATTATCAGCGGACGCGTGACCGACATAAATACAAATCCGATTTTTGGTGCCGGTGTCACTGGAATCAGCACCAAAGGCGGCGTTTTCACTGCCACTACTGATGCAAATGGCATTTATGCCTTGGTGGGCGTGCCTTCCAAATCAACCTGCTATATAACTGTAACGAATGCTGGTTATTTTCCTCTAACGAGCAACATTCTCACCGAATTATCTGCGGACGGCGGCACAAACTGCGGTAACGTGTGGGGAGCCAATTTCACGCTGGCTCCCGCACAGGGACCGCCGATTTTCTCCATTCAACCTGCCAATCAGATAGTCACCATCGGTTCGAATGCCATCTTTAGCGCTTATGCCGCCGGCCAGCTACCAATGACTTATCAGTGGCAATATCAGCCCAGCGGTAGTTTGACTTGGGTCAATTTGACTGATGATGGAACTTACACTGGCTCTAAAACCCCCGTTCTGACCATCAGCCAGACAACGACCAACCTGAATGGTGAACCGCTCCAATGCGTGGCTAGCAATGCATCAGGCGCTACAACCAGTGTGCAAGTGACACTTGCTGTAAACTCCTTTCCGTTTATTACTTTAAGCACATTGGCGGGACTGGCCGGATCGGGAGGCAATAACGACGGACAAAACACGAACGCACTCTTCAATAATCCTTGTGGCATCGCGGTTGACAGCCAGACCAACTTATTTGTCGCGGATAAAAACAATCATGTTATCCGCATGATTTCCCCATCTGGAACAGGCTGGTCGGTTTCCACCATTGCCGGGTTAGCCGGGAGTTACGGCAGCGCCGATGGAACAGGCACCAATGCCCGATTTAATGCTCCTTACGGGGTTACCGTAGATAGTGGCGACAATGTGTTTGTATCCGACACAGGCAATCAAACCATCCGTAAATTGACCAGTTCCGGCGGAAAATGGATCGTCAGCACCATTGCAGGCCTGGCTGGAACTAAAGGCACGACCGATGGAACGGGGTCGCGCTTTAACCTTCCGATGGGCCTTGCAGTGGATAATAGCGGCAACATTTTTATAGCTGATGAAGGAAATCATAACATACGGAAACTTACATCTGCCGGGACAATCTGGATAGCCAGCACCATTGCTGGATCGGGCAACTACGGCTCCAGTGACGGCACTAATAACAATGCCCAATTTGGACAGCCTTACGGCATCACCGGAGATAATGCTGGTAACATTTATGTTGCGGATGAATACAATCATACCATTCGCAAGCTATCCCCTTCCGGCCTTAATTGGGTTACAACCACCATTGCTGGATCAAGTGGCAATTCTGGCAGCACCGATGGCAATGGTAGTGCCGCAAGGTTTAAACAACCTACCGGCATTACGGCCGGAACAGATGGCAGCCTCTATGTTGCGGATAATGGCAACAATACCATTCGCCGCATAACCTTGATTGGCACAAATTGGACCGTCTTTACCGTTGCCGGCTTATCGGGAAATTCAGGCAGCATTGACGGGTATGGAACCAATATCCGCTTAAACGGACCATTTGGAATTGCCGTGGATTTGAACACCAATATCTATGTATCGGACTCTTTAAATAATACAATACGCGGATCAAGCATTCCAAACACTCCTGTTCCTTCATTGGTTCATTTAGCTAAGCTAGACACCACTTCTTATACCGTCAGTTGGAATGCTGTGGCCGGACGAGCCTACCAGTTACAATATAAGACGAATCTTAGCCAATCTACCTGGATAAACCTCTCAAACATCACACCAGTTAAATGGACAGGTGTCATTTCCCTGCCAGTTGGATTTGAGCGCCAGCGGTATTATCGCGTTATTCCAGCTCCCTGATGGATGTTCATCTTTTACCAAGTAACCGGCGCAGATACTCGAACGAATAGATTCCCGTGTTATGCCCGTCCGCCCAGACCGGCTGGATGGCATAGCCGCCTACGCTCGCGATCTTGACTAGTTCAAATGAATTGCCGGCGTAGGGCTTGTCCGGGCCTTTGTGGAGGTTGCCCAGAATATCCACCTCGCCCTTGCAGCCGGCACAGGGGCAGGCCCGGCGTAATTTCTCGAGCGCCATAAAATCCTCCGTGCCTTCCGCCCACTTGATGGCGAGTTCCGTGCCGATGTGTTGAATGTCCAGCGGTCGCATGACGCAGGTTATTTTTTCCCCGCCGGTTAGTCCACACTTTCCAATTGCTTTGACTCACGGCAGCGAGCCGCTAAGCTGATTCCCGTTGAAAAACGAAGGTTCCAGTGCCGTCCCCGCCGATTCCTGCAGTGACGTTCGCAGCCTGCCGGAATCCTACCAGACCGTGCCGGTGCCGCACGCCAAGGCCGGCTTCTGGCGGCAATGGGCGGCATTCTCGGGGCCGGCCATCCTCATCAGCGTCGGCTATATGGATCCCGGCAACTGGGGCACTGATTTGGCTGGCGGCGCCGAGTTCAAATACGGTCTGCTCTGGGTGGTGGCGCTGGCAAGCTTCATGGCAGTGATTTTGCAGGTCATTTCCGCGCGCCTCGGCGTGGCCACCGGCAAGGATCTGGCGCAATGCAGCCGCGATTTTTATCCCCGTTGGGCACGCTGGCCGAATTGGATCACCATGGAAATCGCCATCGCCGCCACGGACCTGGCCGAAGCGCTCGGCAGCGCAGTCGCCCTGAACCTGCTCTTCCATATTCCGATCGCGTGGGCGATTGGCATCACCGCGTTCGACGTGCTGCTGCTGCTGTCGTTGCAGGGCATGGGCATGAGGATGATCGAGGCGGTGGTTTCGGTCTTCGTGCTGACCATCGGCGTGTGCTACGGCATCGAGATTTTTGTTTTGCCGCAAACCCAGCCCGCATTTTCGGAAATGGCGACGGCGCTGATCCGACCCAATCTGCATCATGCCGGCATGCTGGTCGTCGCCATCGGCATGATCGGCGCGACGGTGATGCCACACAATCTCTACCTTCACTCGGCGCTGGTGCAATCGCGTAAGTTTGGCCGGGACGAAAATTCGATCCGCACCGCGATCAAGTTCAACACCGTGGACGCCACGGTCGCTCTGACGATTGCGTTCCTCGTCAACGCCGCGATTCTCGTGCTGGCGGCGATGGTTTTCTTCGGCAAGGAAAGTGTGACCGTCGCCGGCGGACAGATCGTCACATTCAGTCCCGATAGCGACTGGATTCGCATAGCTCACCTGACATTGGCGCCGTTATTGGGCACGGTCGCCGCGAGCACTCTTTTTGCCATTGCCCTGCTCGCCAGCGGCCAGAGCAGCACCATTACCGGCACGCTGGCAGGCCAGGTCGTCATGGAGGGTTTCATGAACTGGCGCATGCGACCCTGGTTGCGCCGGATGATTTCGCGCCTGCTCGCCGTGGTGCCGGCGGTTATCATCATCAACATTCGCGGCAGTGGCAGCGTCACCGATCTCGTCAACCTGAGCCAGGTCATTCTCTGCCTCATCCTGCCGTTTGCGATGTTCCCACTGCTGCATTTCACCTCCTCGCGCCGGATCATGGGCCAGTGGCGCAACGGCTGGTTCCTGCTCGCACTGGGCTGGGGCAGCACGCTCTTCATCACAGCGATGGACATTTACAGCCTGCCGGAAGCGTTGAAGGAAGCTTGGCATATCATTGTCGGCAAATGAAAATACCACCCGAAGCCTATGTATAAGAAAATTCTGGTCGCCTTGGAAAATGGCCCGGCGGATCAAACCATCCTGCCGCACATCGCGGAACTGGCGGAACGCTTCGGTTCAAACCTGTTGCTGCTCCATGTCGCCGACGGCTGGGCGGCCCGAAATTTCAACAAGCTGGAACTTTCCGAGTCCGAAGAGATGAAGGATGACCGTGTCTATCTGGAAAAAACCGCCAGCGCGTTGCGATTGCAGAATCTTTCCGTCACCACGCAACTGGCACTTGGCGATCCGCCCGCCGAAATCCTGCGCATCGCCGACGCGGAACATTGCGATCTGATCGCGATGACGAGCCACGGACACCGGTTTTTCGGCGACCTGTTTCACGGCAGCACCATCACGCAGGTCCGTCATCACACAAGCATTCCCCTGCTCGTCCTGCGCGCGGAGAAGATCTGAATCAGTCCAGCTTGAAATCCGGCGCGCGCTCGACAAAGTGCAACAGGTTCCCCTCGCCGTCCGCAAAAAATAAAATCCGTCCGCCGCCCGCCGCCGGCCGGACTTCCTCGGTGAATTTTACCCCGCGCTTTTCCAGTTCCGCCTTCGCCGCGTCAATCGAATCCACCCGCAACGCGAGATGCCGGAAACCGGCCAGCTTGTTGTCCGCCGTCTGCGACACCGATTTGTCCGCCGGATAGATCTCCACCCAGACATTGCCCAGCGCGATGAGGCACGTCGGCGGGTTTTGGCCGTTGTCCCACAGATGCCGCGCCCCCAGCGTGCGCTCATACCAGGATTTCAAGGCGACGGCGTCCTTCGCCGGAATGCCGATGTGTTCAAGATTGAAGTTCATGGCACCATTAAAAGTCAAAACCGCAAAATGAAAACAAAATTTGTTCAACCGCACCGGTTTTCTGCTACCCTGCTACCGACCTGATTTATGAACGCTGAATCCCTTTTGAAGCAACGTCTCGTCTGCGTCGCGGTGATCGACCAGGCGGACGACGCCGTGCCGCTCACCGAAGCACTGCTGGCCGGCGGACTGAACTGCATCGAAGTCACCTTCCGCACCGCCGGCGCGGCGGAATCCATCGCCCGCATCCGCAAAGCGCTGCCGGACGCCATTGTCGGCGCGGGCACCTTGCTGACGGCGGACAACGTGAAAAAGGCCGTCAATGCCGGCGCACAGTTCGGCGTTTCACCCGGCTTGAGCGAAGTCGTTTCCAAAGCCGCGCACGACGCGAAGCTGCCGCTGTTCCCCGGCGTAGTCACGCCGACAGAAATTATCCGTGCGCTGGAACTCGGCTGGAAACATTTGAAATTTTTCCCGGCGGAAACCTTCGGCGGCGTGAATGCGCTCAAGTCGTTGGTCGGGCCGTTCGGACACACCGGCGTGAAATTTGTCCCCACCGGCGGCATCACCGCCACAACGCTGCCGAATTACCTCGCCATCCCGCAGGTTGCCGCCGTGGGCGGTTCGTGGATGGCGGAACGGAAGCTCGTGGCGGAAAAGAATTGGGCCAGAATCACTGCGCTCACGGCGGAAGCGATGAAGGTCATCGCTTCGGCAAACAAATCCTAAAGATCATTTCGCCGGTTTGGCAGGAGAAAACAAAACGACCACTTTGCCGGCGGCCAGCGGATTATTCAGCTTCAGGCCGATACGCGTGAAAGGCGTGCAGTCCTCGGCGATGGTTTCGCTGGTGATCGCGATTCCGCTCGGAGCGTGAATCTCGGCGACCACGCGTTCGCCACCGGCACTTAATACGATTTTATCGGGAGCCACCTGTTTCCACTCCGCGCGGGTCGTCAAGGCCACCTCAAATGCAGCGGGACGATTGAACTCGAAATCGTCACTCACACTCAACGTGTCTGCCCGGCGATCGAAAACGAACGTCCGCACCAGCTTCTTCAGTTCCGGCGCATCATAGGCGGAGGCGATGTCCATGGTGATTTCATCGGCGGCCTCGGAAAATTTCGTCGCGAGGACTTTTGCCCGGGCTTGCCTGCCGGGAATTTGCGCCCGACCAGCCACCACCGGAACATCATGGCCAAGCGAGCTGAACAGCTTGAAAGCCGTATAGCGTTCCTTGCCAAAGGTCTTGCTACTGTAAACAAACGGACCGCCGGGATCGGCAACGAATGCCTCCTTGCCAACCACCAGCGTAAAAGAACCCACGTCGTTATGATTGTGCGGTTCATCGTTATGTCCGCCTTTCAACACGGCACCCATCGGCGACACGGCGTCTGGCGCGGTGCGACACACGAGCACACCGGCCTGCTCAAAGAAATAGCGCAACCCGACACCCTCACGCGCCTGGGCCGCCGGCTTCGCCCCGCGCAGCGAATTCGGAAAAATCTCCATCGGCCCGAAGACCAGATCACCCGGCGACACCGCGCCTGAATTTTCTTCATAGCGGCGTAGTCCGAGACCGAGCGCCCGATTGAGATAGCTAAGAATCTCCCCGCTGGGCTTAGTGCCCCATCGGCAGTCGGCAATCGCGGGATAGACTCCGTTGACCATTTCGAGGTTGATGCCATAGAGCGCCGCATTGCGAATTTTTGCGTCGCTGAAAAGATCCACCTGGCCGTGGGTGGCCTGCCAAAGCTGTTCGCGCAACAGCAAGAAGTGCGACATGCCGAAATTCCAATAGCCCATACCTTCACCGCAATAACCATCCGGCGTAAACCCGGCGAGATAGTATCGGCTGTAGTGTTCGCCGGCAGCCGCGAACAGAGCGCGATCGTTGCGATCCGGCAGCACCGCCAGCGCCGCACCCACACCGCCAGACAGGCAAACGGGGTTCCAATTCATCTCGGCATGCAGCCAGCCATTGCCCCTGCCGGTGCGGAAAGATTGACGCAACGGGGAAAAAATACGCCGCTCCAACGCGGCCGTCACCTTGGCACGGGTGCCGGCGCTGATCTTGTCGCCGAGCAACCACAGCACCTGTGCCAGTTCGTGCGCGAACTGTGCCGAGCCAAGGTCGACCGTATAGTCCGTGCCTTTGTAGGAAGTCAGGTTGTGGTCATGCGCAGGCAGCGTCCATGTTGGCTCCTTGGCGAATTCCAGCAGCATCTTTTCGATATCGGGCATGAAGCGACCTTGGTTTTCCACGCATTCAGCCCAAACCAACTGTCGAATCTGTCCATGCCGGCTACCCATCATTTTTTCACCTGCCGGCCGCTTGCCGGTCCGGGAATATTCCAGATATAAATCGTCATTCCATGGCGGCAGTTCCTTCCCGATCTGCCTGGTCGCCGATGCAACCGCCTTCTTGAAGTTCGCATTCGTCGTCAACGCCGACCACGCCGCACGATCGCTGCACGGTGCGCCGAAGCCACGCGCTTTTTCCGGCAACATTGCCACCAATTGAGCAATGCGCGCCGGATCCAGTTCCACATAAGGCTTTCCGCTCTTTACCAGTTTGACCAATGCCGGCTCGGCGCAAGCGACGTCTATCAGCGTCAACAAAACCAGAAGCCTTATCACTGTTTTCATCAAGAAGATTTGGTTGGCCATTTGGCCAGCAAAGCCATACCGACGCTGGCAAAACCATACGCCACTTATTCAAGAATCTTCACCAGCAACGGCTGGTCGCGGCGTTCGGCAAAGCGTTTCACATAGGCCTCCCACTGGATGTGGTTGGTAAAATCACCACTGCGATCCCAGCACGCGCCAAAATAATACTCAAACGGCTTACCCACTTGCGCCTGCGTGATGGCGAGCTGATTGCGGATGGCGGGATAACCTTCGTGCGTCGGCTGCGGCACGGAGGCGTGTTTCACGCTGTCGGGCATCTCAGGAATGTCGCTGGTGAATTCTTTGACGGCATTCTTCGGTAGCATGATGGCGACCGCCGTCGTGCCCTTCGGCTTGTCTTCCGGCTGCCAATAGCTCACCCAGCCTTCGCTTTGATCCCGGGCGATGAACTCCTCGCGGTCGGCGGGGCAGGCGCGTTCGGCAAACCCGACGCCGATGGTCAACGGTGATTTATCGTCACTCGACAAGGTGGATTGCGCCTTGGTGAACCACGAACCGGCGTCGATGCTGTAACGCTTCACTTCAGAAACTTTGCGACCGGCGGCGTCCCATGCGTCGTAAGTCAGTTCAAATTCCGAACGGATGGGGCCGGTGGTGATGAGCTTCCAGTTACGGTAATTACTGGAGGTGTAAAGTTTCTTGCCGTCCCAAATGCCAAGACCGCCGCAGCCCCGGCTTTTGCCGACGCGATAATCGTCCATATATTCGCCGTTGTCCTCGTGGTAATGCTTGGTGCGATACATCAGATCCACGGTCAGCTCACGATTCTTTTTGATCCATACATCCGGCCCGCTGCTGATGGTGCCTTCCTTGGGAATCAGCGCAAGACCATAGGTGCGATGCGCGATGCGGTCGCTCTCCCACGCAAAATCGTCGGCGCGTTCCGGGACGAACCGCGCAAATGTTTTAACGATGGGCGGCGGCACGGCAGCCAAAGCGGTGGCATCTAAAATGTAAAAAGTTTTTGATTCGTGCGGCGCAAGGTCAACTTGGAACAACAATTTAGCTGTGCCGTCTTCGGAATAAACCTGTGAATCCAGAATGCGCGAGGTCAACCCCTCCATCACCACGCGTTTGCCACCCAGCGCGACTTCTACGGTTTCGCCTTCGCGCCAGAATTTTGCCGTGTTGGTGACTTTAACCGCTGCGGGCTTTGCGTTTTCAAAAACCGCCAGCTTATAAACCTCGCTGCCCGCCAGCAGAAACGCACCGACGCCGTAAACTTCCGTGGAGTCCTCCGCAAATTTCTTTGGATCCGCGCCAATCGGCTGAACATGCGTCAACTTGCCGTCGGCATCCACGCAGCCGACGAGCGCCGCCCACGCCTTGCGCACGGCGGGTTCAAATTTCTGCTTTTCCAGCAAACCCTGGTTCACGCCCCAAGCCAGCGCGTAAGTGTAGAAGCCGGAACCGCTGGTTTCCTTTAGCGGATAACTGTCGGGGTCGAGCAGGCTCGCGCGCCAGAGACCATCCGGCTGCTGACACGCCAGGATTTTGGCCGACATGTCCTTGAATAATTGCTCGAAGCGCGGCCGGTCGGGATGATTCGTCGGCAAATATTGCAACACCCGGACGAGGCCGCCCATCACCCACCCGTTGCCGCGGCCCCAGAAAACTTTCTTGCCGTTCGCCTCGGTCTTCTTGAAATAAGTGCTGTCGCGGAAATAAAGATGCTCGTCCTTGTCGTAGAGGTAATCTGTCGTGCGCCACCATTCCTTCACCGCGAAGTCCAGATACTTTTCCTCGCCCGTTGCCGCATACAGCCGCACCCACGCCGGCGGCGCCATGAACAGCGAATCGCACCACGACCACAGCTCCTGCGCCTTGTGCTTGGGCAGTGCAAAATCGAGGCTGGGTGCATCCGAGGGATGGGCGAGAATCTCCTCCAAGCTGGCGCGCAGCGGAGCGATCATCTTCGGATCGCGATAGAGATAATAAAGCTCGGCATACGCCTGGCCGACCGCGTGGTCGTCGGCGTGAAATTTGCGCGGGCCCAGCTTCCATTCGTTTGTCGCACCCTTGGTCAGCATCGCGTCGCGATATTTCACGTCGCCGGAAATGCCCGCCAGCGCCATCAGACCGGCGTCGCCCGCGCCCTGCGTCCAGTCGGTCGCCTTGTGCTTGGAAGGATTGGCCAGCTGCCAGTCGGCCACGCACTGCATGACCGTAAGCACCGCCTTAGGCGATATGTCCGCCGCCGGTTGGGCGCACAGTTGCAAGTCTTGAACCAGCAAGGCGGTCACGAGCAGGCGGAGTGATTGGAGTAATGAATTTTTCATGGTGAATTGAGAATCAAATAACAGATGCGTTTATAGATGTCGAAAAGATAAATTGGTTACGAAAGACTGGCTTCCGTCCCACCGCTCCATGCCAAAAAAAGCCCGACGACTTTTAACATCGTCGGGCCAGCAAAGATTTGAGTCGGGTTCAGCGTGCCAGCCAGCCGCCATCCACGTTCATGATGGTGCCGTTCATGTAATCCGCATCCCTGGAAGCGAGGAACAAAATCGCACCGGCGATGTCATCCGGTGAACCCCAGCGGCTTTCCGGGATGCGGTCAAGAATCGTCTTGCTGCGCACCGGGTCGTCACGCAAAGCCTGGGTGTTGTCCGTGGCAATGTAGCCCGGCGCGACGGCGTTGAAATTCATACGCTCCTTGGCCAGTTCATTGGCAAACGCCTTGGTGATGCCGGCGATACCGCTCTTGCTGGCAGTATAACCGGGCACAAAAATTCCACCTTGAAACGAAAGCATCGAGGCGATGTTCACGACCTTCAGCCGCGCATCGGCGGGAGAATTATCGCGCCCGCCGGTGAGCCACCATTTGCCCACGGCCTGCGATAGGAAAAACGGCGCGGACAAATTGATCTGCAGCACCGCCTGCCAATCCGCCTCCGAATGATCCACGATGGGAGCACGCTTGATGATCCCGGCGTTGTTCACCAAAACATCTACGCGTCCGCAATCCTTGACCACCTGGGCGATCAGTTCCGCTGCGCGTTTCTGCGTAAGCTTGTTGAAGTCCTCAGTGTAAGCGTTGAATTTTGCGCCAACGGCCTTCATTTTGGCACTCACATCGACCGGATCGCCGACGCAGATGCTCACGACGTGCGCGCCTTCGCGGGCGAACGCGAGAGCAATGGCTTGACCGATGCCCCGGCAAGCGCCGGTGACAATCGCTACTTTGTTTTCGAAACGTTTGGTGTTCATAAAATGTGTATGTTACCGCAAGTCCGCTGGTTTCACCGCGTCCATGTCGTCAAAGACTTGATTCTCGCCGGCCATGCCCCAGATGAACTTGTAATTGCCGGTGCCGACGCCAAAGTGCATGGACCAGTTCGGCGAAAGTGCCACGTCTTCGTTGTGGAGAAACAGATGGCGTGTCTCCTGCGGTTCGCCGAGAAAGTGGGAGAGCACGTTAGCACCGAGGTCGAAGTAAAAATAAATCTCCGTGCGCCGCCAGTGTGTGTGCGGCGGGAAGGAATTCCAAACACTGCCCGGTTCCAACGCGGTCAAGCCCATGACCAACTGGCAGCTTTGGATGCCGCCTTGATGGATGAATTTGTAGATCGTGCGCTTGTTGGCCGTTTCCTGAGTGCCGAGCGCGACGGGCGTGGCCTCCGCCGATTTCATCATGCGCGCCGGATGCGCGGCGTGCGCAGGACACGAGAGAAAATAAAACTTCGCCGGATTTTTTGCGTCAGCACTGGCGAAAGTCACCGACTTGGTGCCGACCGGAAGATAGACGCAATCCAGTTTATCCAGCGCAAAAGACTGGCCGTCGGCAATGACTTTTCCCACCCCACCGACGTTGATGGCACCCAGTTCGCGGCGCTCAAGGAAAAAGGAGCGGCCCGTTTCCTTGTGGTTCGGCAGTTCAACGGACTTGTCCGTCGGCATAACGCCACCGACCACCAGCCGGTCGAGATCCGTGAAATGCGCAACAAGTTCGCCGGGGACAAAAAGGTTCGTGATTTGAAAGGTATCGCGCAATTCCTGTGTGGACATGCCGACAAGGTCTTGCGGGCGCGGCGGGCGGCGGATGGAAGATTCAATCATTGCCAGAGTCTGCCACAAACAAAAACCGCCGACAAGCTGATGCCGCTGGATTTTAGTTTCACTGTTTAACCCGTTCATTGAACACGGCGGAAATATTATCCGCCTTGCCGCCACAACAACTTCACGCATAAGCTGGCGTGCGATATTTATGACCGCTGCCAACCGCACCGCCGACGGGTTCACGCCACTACGATTCGGCCTGCTGCTCGCGCTGCTCATCATCGCGATGTTTCCGCAGGTCATTTTCGGCACGCAGACTTTTGTCGCCCGTGATTTCGGCTTCTTTGCCTGGCCGCTGGCACACTTTCAACAGGAATGTTTTTGGCGCGGCGAATTGCCGTTCTGGAATCCCTACAACAACTGCGGTATCCCCTTCTTGGCGCAATGGAACACCATGCCACTGTATCCGCCGTCGCTACTGTATCTCACACTGCCATTGGAATGGTCGCTGGGATTTTTCAGCCTCGCACATCTGTGGTGGGCCGGACTGGGAATGTATTTTCTCGCGCGCCGCTGGACGGGCAACGATTTTGCCACCGCGTTCGCAGGGATCGTATTTGCCTTCAACGGTTTCACCCTGAACCTCATTATGTGGCCCAGCCACATCGCCACCTTCAGCTGGCTGCCGTGGGTGATTTTCGCTGTCGAAATCGCCTGCCGCGACGGTGGCCGGAAAATCATTCTCGCAGCTCTTGCCGGCGCGTTGCAAATGCTCGCGGGTGGACCAGAAACCATCCTGCTGACATGGCTGATTGTGACGACTCTGGCAGCCCAAGAATGGATCAGCCTGCCGAGCGTGCGCCGCGCATTGCTCTGGCGGCTGCCGGCAATTATAGCGCTGGTCTTTGCCTTAAGTGCATTGCAGTTACTGCCATTTCTCGACCTAGTCGCACATGCACAAAGGGCAACCGGCTACACAGATCTACGCTGGTCAATGCCGGGATTTGGCTTGGCGAATTTCTTGGTGCCGATGGCGTTTGGCAGCACGGCGACAGAAGGCATCTTCTTCCAGCACGGCCAATACTGGACTTCGTCCTACTATGTCGGTCTCGGAACATTATGGCTGGCCCTGCTTTCCCTGCTGGGATTGCGCACCCGCCGCGTCTGGCTGCTCGCCGCCATCGGCGCGACGGGCTTGCTCTGTGCGCTAGGTGAAAACACCCCGGTTTATCCCTTGCTGCGCAAGCTCGTTCCACAATTAAGCTTCATAACTTATCCCGTCAAATTTATCACCGTCACCATTTTTGCCGCACCGCTGCTCGCAGCATTCGCGCTGGCGAATCTCGAGAAATTCTGCAAACAACTTTTCTCAACCGGTTCCCTGCTGCTCGCGCTGCTTGCTGGAATCCTGCTTTGGACACAACTGGCACCGTTTCGGGGCGACGACACACACGCAACGTTGCTGAACGGATTTTCCCGTGCAGCCATCTTGCTGCTGACCGGCGGGGCCTTGTTCTGGCTTATGCGGGAAGAGAGTTCGCCCCTGATTAGTTTGGCACCCATCAGTTTACTGCTCGTCGCGTGGGTGGACGTATTCACCCATGAACCATGCCAAAATCCCACAACGTCGCCCGGCGTATATGCACAAAATCTCGTTCGCACCAAACTTGCCATGCAACCGCAACCGGAACTTGGCGGGGCGCGGGCAATGCTGTTGCCGGCGGCGGCTCTGGAACTAACACAGTTCGCGCTGCATGACCCCGCAAACAACTTTCTCGCCAAGCGCGTGGGCTATTGCGCCAATGTCAATCTGCTCGACGCGGTGCCAAAAGTGGACGGATTCTTCTCGCTCACACCGCGCGAGTCTGACCAGTTGCTGACCTTCATTTATAGCGTGACGAACGCTGATTTTTCCCGACTGAAGGATTTCATGGGCGTCGCCCAAACAACAGCACCCGGAGAATTGCTTAAGTGGCAGGCACGACCAAATTTCCTACCGCTCGTCACCGCCGGCCAACGACCGGTTTATCTCGACGAAACAAATGCGCTTTACACTCTGGCGGGAAGCAATTTTGACGGCTCAAAAATCGTTTTGTTATCGCCGGAAGACCAATCATCGGTAAACACAATCAGCAACGTAACAGCAACTGTTTTAAACACCCATTTCACCGACCGCACTGTGGAGGCGCAAGTGAATGCCAGCGCACCGACGCTCACGGTCATCGCGCAAACATATTATCATAACTGGCACGCAACGGTGGACGGGCAACCGGTGCCGTTGCTGCGCGCCAATGTGGCGTTTCAGGCCGTGCCAGTGCCCGCCGGCCTGCACCGTGTCCGGCTGAAATATGTGGATACGGCGTTTTTGTGGGGCGCGCGGATTTCCTTGGCAGCCATCGGACTGAGTGGTGTGATGTTTATGCTGGGTGATCGGCGGCGGCGCGTGTAAGATTTTTTCAAGTTGTTCTCGACAATTTATCCGCACCGTTTCAAATAAGACGCGGCATGGGCAAAAAAATCAAACGCATCGGCATCCTGACCGCGGGCGGCGACAGCCCCGGCCTCAACGCCGCCATTCGTGGCGTCGGTAAAACAGCGCTCTACTACGGCATGGAGATCGTCGGGTTTCGCGACGGATTTCGCGGGCTCGTGGAGAACCGCCGGCTCAAACTCGACAAGTCCACGCTTGCCGGCATCCTCACCGTGGGCGGCACCATCCTCGGCACCAGCCGCGACAAGCCACACCGCATGGTGATTGATGGCCGCACGAAGGACATGACCGATGTCATCAAGGAAAATTACAAGAAATGGGGGCTGGATTGCGTTGTTTGCCTTGGCGGCGGCGGCACCCAAAAGAATGCTTTGCGCCTGCATCAAGCCGGGCTGAACGTCATCACACTGCCCAAGACGATTGACAACGATGTTGCCCTCACCGACTCCACCTTCGGTTTCGCCACCGCGCTCGATATCGCCACCGAAACACTTGACCGCTTGCACAGCACGGCCCACAGCCATCACCGCATCATCGTCGCGGAAATCATGGGCCATCGCGCCGGCTGGCTCACGCTCGGGGCAGGCATTGCTGGCGGGGCGGACGTGATCCTCATTCCCGAAATCCCTTACGACGTCGATAAAATCGCCGAGGCCATCCGGCGGCGCAGCCGCAGCGGCACCAATTTCAGCATCGTGGCCGTAGCCGAAGGGGCGATGAGCCGAGACGACGCCCGTTCTCTCACCGTGGCCGAGAAAAAGCTGGAACGTGCACGCACGCTGCATGACAAAAAGGAAGCCAAGATTGAACTGGCTGCGCTCGAAATCCGCCACACCGGGAACACCCTGCGCCTCGCCAAACAACTGGAGGAAATGACTCATCTCGAATCCCGCGTGACGATTCTCGGCTATGTGCAACGCGGCGGCACGCCCTGCTCCGCCGACCGCATTCTTGCGACGCGGCTGGGCAGCGCCTGCGCCGACCTCATTAACGAAGAACATTACGGTGTAATGGTGGCCGCACGCGGCGACAGCACAGAACCAGTGCCGCTGGAAAGGGTGGCCGGCAAACGTAAAATCGTGCCGACGGATCATTCGTGGGTGCAAACCGCACGCCATGTGGGAACATGCTTGGGTGATTGAAAGCTCGTCACTTTACTGACTTTACTGCAAAAAAAACGGCGAACTGTTTCCAGTTCGCCGTTTTTAATTTCTACCGGAGAATCAAATCCCCTTTTTCGTGATGTATTGCACGAGGTCAACCACGCGGTTGCTGTAACCCCATTCGTTGTCATACCAGCTCACGACCTTGAAGAAGCGTTTCTCGCCCTTCAGGTTGTTCTGCAACGTCGCGAGGCTGTCGTAGATGGAGCTGCGGTTGTCGTGGATGAAGTCGCTGGATACCAGTTCTTCATCGGTTACGCCGAGGATACCCTTGAGGTAGCTCTGGCTGGCCTTTTTGAGCGCGGCATCAATCTCTTCGATGCTCGTGTCTTTGGCCGCACGGAAGGTGAGGTCAACGACGGAGACATCCGCCGTCGGCACGCGAAACGCCATGCCGGTGAGCTTGCCCTTGGTGACGGGCAACACTTCGCCGACGGCCTTCGCCGCGCCGGTGGTGGAGGGAATGATGTTGATGCTCGCCGCGCGGCCACCGCGCCAGTCTTTCTTGGACGGGCCGTCAACGGTCTTCTGCGTGGCGGTCATCGCGTGAATCGTCGTCATCAAACCGGTCTCGATGCCGAAACCTTCCTTGAGGATGACGTGCACGAGCGGCGCGAGGCAGTTCGTGGTGCAGGAGGCGTTGGAAATGATGTTGTGCTTGGCCGCGTCGTATTCGTTTTCGTTGACGCCC
>Ga0007854_10000072_pt1 | contig 77585 bp, 78 predicted proteins | sample CryBogCBH12Aug08_FD_60382 | JGI IMG/M metagenome (GOLD analysis project Ga0007854, IMG submission 60382) | Freshwater microbial communities from Crystal Bog, Wisconsin, USA - CBH12Aug08 | ecosystem: Environmental > Aquatic > Freshwater > Lake | place: Crystal Bog, Wisconsin, USA | collected... | reverse complement strand
TGTCTCTGTATCTGTAACACCTGTACCGTCAACTGAACGGACCTGAGCCTGGATAACATTCAATGTTCCAGAAGCACGATCTGTAACACCTAGGAATGTTGCGCCGAGAGTCAAGTATTTTGACTGTGTAGCTTTAACAACTAGATTACTTACAGGAACGTTTATGCGGTAATCAGAACCAACTGTGAGCTCTGTGAAGTTTGAAGCGTTCAAGTTTGAAACTGAACCAACAACTGCACCTGTCTCATCAGTGACTGTGATTGAACTAGCATAGAGCCAGAAACGAGAGTCGAAGTCGAATGAAAGACTTGTAACTGACATATCTGAAGCTGAAGCCTGGATCTTATAACCAGCAATCTGGTATGACTGACCCTTGTAAGCTGTTACGCCTGAAGGAGTTGTCCAAAGAGATGCTGCGAGAGTACCAGCGACACCAGAAGTTGTGATTCCGACTGGAGCTGATGTTCCCTGACCTACTGGAGCTGGAACTGATGATACTGGAGCGAGAGCTGCAGAACCATTCAATACGCCACGAGTAAGAGGTCCTACGAAGCCAGTTGAAGGAAGACCCTTAGCTGTCTGGAAAGACTTAACAGCGGCCTTTGTCTGTGATCCGAAGTAACCTGTAGCACCTGCTGGAATGTTTTGACCAGCGTTGATAAGAGCTTGCTGAAGAGCAACGACATCTGCACCTTGTGAACCAACTGTTAGGTTAGCTGAGAAAGTGTATGCTGCTGCAACTGAAGCGAGAGCGAGAACCGCTACGCCTGTAACTAAGATAACTTTTTTCATATTGTAATTTAATAATTTAATAATAATTTTAATAATAACTGTAACACTTGTACGCTATACCACCTGCTTTTGACAGACGGTCGACGAGCGTACTTCTTTCCACATCTTCTATACATAATGTATCGGCACTATATAAAGAAGAGTTTGTGGGTACGACAAAGACTCGGACGATTCGATAACTTATTGAATTGTCAAAGTCCGTTACCCATTATAGCTTATAAGGGCTATATACGCCAAAAGGGCGCAATGTGGATAACTAAGCTATATTAGGGCATTTTAGGTAAAAAGTCAACCTAGGACCGAAACGGCTACTTTATACACTATTTTAGAGAATATCGACTCCACCTACGCTCACCTTCCTTCTTTATGACCCCCTTATCGACGAGTTCTATGAGCTCTCTTTGGATAGTCTTTTCACTGCAGTCTTTGATCACTTTTGAGAAGTCTTTTATGGTCAAATTACTCTGTCCTTTTAAGACGTTGATGATGTATTCCTGTCTTTGAGACTTCTTCTGTTGAGTAGCTACCTGTCCATTAGAAATGGCTTTAGAACTAGCGTTTGATGAGTGTCCTTTATGTCTTGAATCTTGTGTCTTGAATCTTGTGTCTTGGTCACTATTAAAACCAGAACTAAATAGACTTTGTGTCTTAAAGAATTGTTCTGATAGGACATAACCGGCACTCTCAGCACTCGCTGTTAGACGCTCCTTCAAGAGATTGACCACCTGATCTATCTCCCTAACCAATATCTTATGATTCATCTCTGAAATAAGGTGAGAAATATGACAAACATTCAGAAGTGAAATAGTCTCGAGAGCCGCTGTAAAGAGAGACTGGATGACTGAATTCTTATCACCCGGCAGAGAGCTAGAAGCCGTAAAGGACGAGCTCAGTAAATCCATACCCTTATCACGCAATTCCCACTTCATAGGTTCTTCGTCTTTTAGGAGACCTGAAACCAGATAAAGGGCAGATGTTATCTTCTCTGTCTTTTTAAAAATATATATAAGATAATCCTCACCAGAAAAGAAACCTAAAGACTTCCAGTTGAGTGGATCATTGAAAGCCGGTGTCTGGTTGTTGTCTATTGGATTCATGTTATGTCTCTTATTATTTTAGTGTCTCTTTTTGCTTGTCTGATATTGCCATTATAAGACATTGAAAAGACAATGCAAGTACTATTCAAGGTTTACGGTTCCTTCATCACACATATTTGACGAGAAAGAATATGGTGGTAGGATGTAAGTATACTCATGAAGCAATGGGCTTTATTCAGCCACTTGGGATTTAGGTGACTATATCCCCACAAGCCGAAAGTGAGTGTAACAAAACGATCACCATCACTGGTGGTCTTTTTGTATTTCACTAAATTTTTTCATTACACTGAAATATATTATTTTACTGGTTAGATACTTCTTTAAAATTACACGGACATTGGTACCGCTGATATCTTTTTGTAGCGCAAACAATTTCGTCTTTCCATTTTTTGCAAGCATAATATGATAAAAACCTTTTGAGTTAAAGATCACATCCTCTTTCAAACATGGACAATATACCTTACCGATAGTCTTATACCATCTTCTCCTATCCTCAAGCAGTAATTTATATGATTTATAATCCATCACATCAAGGCTATCAAACCGAAATAAAGAAAAGATAAAATAAAGTTAAAAAAACGATAAATTTTTGATAAAATTCTGATAAAATCCAGTTTCAGACTATATCCATCTTTTATCGTCAAACATGATATAATTTAGGTATAAAAATTATTTATTTGTATTTATTACTACCTATATCCCTTAAATCACATGGCTAAGAAAAAAGAAAATCAAGAAACCGTTATTGAAAAAGCGAAATTTTGGAACGACATGAAGGAAGAAACCACGCGGGCTATCCTCGCTATACTCTGTTTTCTAGTGACCCTCATCTCCCTACTCGCCTCATTTGGCAAAGCTGGCATCATCGGACTATACGGTTACCTCTTCTTCACCCGTATGTTTGGCATAGGCTATTTCCTCATCCCTCTCGTCTTTGCCATGATCGGTATCACACTCCTCCAAGGTCTTGAGAAGAAATTCCGTACATCTAAAACTATCGGCTCAATCATCTTCTTCCTATCATCCCTTGGCCTGATACACATCATAGGTATCACTGTCGGTACCATGAGTTCTCGCTACGCCGGAATATTTGGATACCTAGTCGCTGCCCCCCTCATAAAGATACTTGCGGTACCAGCGAGCTCCATCCTTCTCGGGGCATTGATCGTCATTTCTTTATTTATGATCTTCGAATGGCATATCACAGCTGAACAACTCAAATTCTGGACATGGTTTAAGAATCCAGAGATAGAATCTGAAAAGAGTAAGAAGAAACTGAAATCAGACAATGGTCAGAAAATGCTCATGGACGCCGAAGAAGAGGCTAACGTCGATGCTGCTCTAGCGGAAAATGCTCTTGCAAATGCTGAACTTCAAAAAAGTCTTGCGACAACAGCTAAAAAAGTTCCTGCCGAGATAAAACCTAAAAAGCCAGCGAAAAATGAATTTGGTGACGATATTGAAGAAGGTGCTTTTGCCACAACGATACAGGTCCCCCTCTTAAAACCCTTCACCGCCCCACCACTTTCCCTCCTTGAAAAGGATCGTGGCAAACCTGAAACTGGTGACATCAAAGCTACAGCCAACATCATCAAACGCACACTTCAAAACTTTGGTATCACAGTTGAAATGGATGAGATATCTATCGGTCCATCTGTTACTCGTTACGCTCTTAAACCCGCTGAAGGTGTCAAACTTTCACGTATCACCGGCCTCAACAACGACCTAGCTCTCGCTCTCGCGGCTCATCCTATCCGTATTGAAGCTCCTATCCCTGGTAAATCTCTCGTCGGTATAGAAGTTCCAAATACAGCTAAAACTACAGTTGGTCTGGCTACACTCCTCGGTTCGAGTGATTATCAAGGTTCAGAGAAACCTCTTATGGTCTCTCTTGGAAAAGACATCACCGGTAAGGCTCATTTTGCCAACTTAGCAAAATCACCTCACGCCCTCATCGCTGGTGCCACCGGTTCTGGTAAATCCGTCACTATACACGCACTCATAACCTCTCTCCTTTACCGAAACTCTCCAGAGAATCTTCGCTTTATCATGATCGATCCAAAGCGTGTTGAGCTCACTTTGTATAATAAAATTCCTCATCTCTTAACTCCTGTTATCACCGATCCAAAGAAATCCATCCTCTCTCTCAAATGGGCTGGTAAAGAGATGGCGCGTCGTTACGATATCCTCGAAAAGAATTCCGTTCAAAACATCGAGTCTTACCACAAGACAGTTTTGGAGCCAGCTGTACAACAACTTAAAAAAGAGACTGATGATGAGACGAGAGCAGAACTTGGTTCAAAACTCCCTGAGACTATGCCTTACATCGTCATAGTCATAGATGAATTGGCTGATATCATGCAGACATACCCACGCGAGCTTGAGTCTGCCATCGTCCGCCTAGCTCAGATGAGTCGTGCTGTCGGTATTCACCTCATCATCTCAACACAACGTCCAAGTGTGAATGTCATCACAGGTCTCATCAAAGCCAATATCCCTACTCGTGTCGCCCTCCAAGTTGCCTCACAGATAGACTCACGTACCATCCTCGACCAACCAGGTGCAGAAAAACTCCTTGGTGCCGGTGATATGCTCTATCTCGGTGGCGAAATGGCAAAACCAGTTCGTCTTCAGTCAGCGTTCATCTCTGAATCTGAAGTTAAACGTGTCGTAAAATTCCTTCATGAACAATACAAAGATGAGATCATGAGCGAGATCAATCTCGGGGCACCGACTCCAGAAGCGGGATCTGGAGCAGCTTTCAGTCCTAACTCCGCCTTTGGATCTGATATGAATCTAGACAGCAGTTCACTCGATGATGAAGACGATATGTATGAACCCGCTAGAGAAGCCGTCATAGCAGCTGGAAAAGCTTCGACTTCATATATTCAACGCAAACTCGGTATCGGTTATTCACGTGCCGCAAAACTTATGGATATGCTAGAAGAACACGGAGTCATCGGACCAGCGAACGGCTCAAAGCCACGTGAGATCATAGGAGGAGGAACGGCTGATACTCTTATAGAGAAAAGTAGTGCCGATATCAATTCGGATGAACCATCGTTTTAAAATTTGTTTGGAATTTAGAATTTAACCAAAATGAACCTAAACCGCACAGCCACTCTCCGACTCATCCGTTACGGCCTCGTAGCTCTCGGTTGTATTCTTATAGCTCTCTATGCCCTCTCAAGGTCTCTTAATTATATTCACGGACCGACCATAAACATATTTCAGCCTATAAACGGTTCTGCCATAGCATCTTCGACTGTCACCATCATTGGCCAAGCTTTGCGTGTAAATTCATTATCTTTAAATGGGAAAGGTGTGTTCATAGACGAAGCTGGTAATTTTAAAGAAACCCTACTCGTCTTCCCTGGCATGAACAATATCACTCTCTCTGCAAAAGATCAGTTTGGTCGATCCGTAAGTAAGCAGCTAGAGTTGGTTGGGGTTAATTAAAATGAGGTTAATTAGAAATTCTTATTATGATAGAATGAGCCTAATGCCGGAATGTAAAAGTATTAATCAACCTTAACCAAAATCAAAATGGCCCTAAATAAAAAAAATAAAGGTGACAGTAAAGAAGAAGCTCCAAAGAAAAATACCTCTGGCGGTATCTCTGATGCCCTAGACGCTATCCGTGCGAAATTCGGCGATGAATCCATAATGAAACTCGGTGACAAACCTCGTGTCGGTGTCGATGCTGTTCCAACAGGATCACTTGGCCTAGACGCTGCTCTCGGCATAGGTGGTATGCCTCGTGGACGTATTATAGAAATATTTGGCCCAGAATCTTCTGGTAAGACTACCCTCGCCCTCCACGTAGTCGCTGAAGCTCAGAAACTCGGTGGTGTTTGTGCTTATATCGACGCTGAACATGCCATGGATCCTGAATATGCAAAGAGACTTGGTGTAAAGATAGACGACCTCCTCATCTCACAACCAGATGCCGGTGAACAGGCTTTAGAAATAGTAGATAGTCTTATCCGTACCGGAAAGATGGATGTCGTTGTCATCGACTCAGTAGCAGCTCTCACACCACGCGCAGAGATCGAGGGAGATATGGGTGCGCACCATGTCGGTACTCAAGCACGCCTCATGTCACAAGCCCTCCGCAAGCTCACAGCTATCGTTGCAAAGAGTAAAACCATCGTCATCTTCATCAATCAGATCCGTATGCAGATCGGTGTCATGTTCGGCAATCCTGAGACTACCCCAGGTGGTAAGGCTCTAAAGTTCTATGCTTCAGTTCGTCTCGATATCCGTCGTATTGCTCAGATCAAAAAAGGTGAAGAGATCATGGGTGGTCGTGTCCGCGTCAAAGTCGTCAAAAACAAAGTCGCTGCCCCATTCAAACAAACAGAGTTCGACCTTATGTACAATGAAGGTATTTCTCAGGAAGGTGAAATCATCGCTCTTGGTGAAAAATTCGAACTCCTTACAAAATCAGGTTCTTCATATTCATATGGCGAAGTCAAACTCGGTCGTGGTTATGATGCTACGCGTCAATTCCTGAAAGAAAATACGGACGTCCGTGAAGAAATTTTGACTAAAATCCGCGAGAAATTGAAAGAAGCCTAGATATTTATCCCCATTGTAAATAAGACCATAAAAAGAGATAATAGTAAGTGATCACTTACTATTATTTTTGTGTATTTATTATTAAAAAACTGCTCTTATTAAAATAAAAAAATGAGAAAAATATCATTGTCACCATTAGCATCCTTGTCTACAAGTGCCTTTGTAGTCATTGTCGCCTTGTTCGGTTTTGTCGGATACACCGGAATAAATACAGCTCATGCTGACCTATCGGTCATCTCAAACCAGATCATCCATGGCGTCACCTTCACTACCGATAAATCCAAAGGATCATATGATATTCAATTCACCATTAACTCTGGCGGAATAGCTTCAAACGATTTCAAATACGGCATTGAGTTAGTACCTCTAAATGGTCAGAGTCCAGACTTCACAACCATAGCTGATGAAAAGGTCTATAGCCAGACATTGAGTCTGGGAGCAGGAAAAAGTATTGATGAAAATATTTCTTATACCCCACCAGCATTGAATGGAACATACCGCATGATGGTTGAAACAAAAAATAGTAGCGGTTTACCTCTTTCATCTGCTTTTGTTACTGACATCACGCTAAATGCTTCACAGACTCAGAAAGCCGGCATAACGATTGACCCTAAATCTTGTTTTCTAACTGTAGGTTCAGATGCCACGAAATATGATCTTATCCAAGGAGTGGATATATTACCAACAGAATCCCTCTTCCTTACTTGTACAGCTTCAAATATTTCAAAGACGAATGCAATCAATGGCACCGTTAACTTCATAACAGACAAACGCAATACTTTTGGTGATACTATCGCAAACGTTCCTCAAAAAAATGAAAATATAAGTCTAGGTGCTGGCCAAAGTAAAACTTTTAAAATCGAACTTCCAAAACCTATTGCACCACAAGCTTATGACACAATAGTTACAATCTCTACTGGAAATCCCGCAGATAGCTCCAACAATTCAAACCCAATCATTGCTCATTGGGTATTAGCTGGTGAAAGTGCAACTATTCAAAATGTATCTTTAGATAAATCTGCATATAAGCCAGGCAACAACGTAAACGTATCATTCTCATGGACAGGTTCAGCCAACTCTTTCGCTGGTGCAAGAAACAGTGCAACAGGCACACAAACAGAATCTTATACAGCAATTCTACAGATATGTGACAACTCTCAATCAATAAACCTAGATCCAAAGACTGGCTCTGGCCAAGCTCAATTGGCAATACCAGCCTCATGTAATAACCCTTACCTAACCATAAACATACTCGGTGGTTCTACGAATCTGGCCACATGGAATATGGTCATACCGATGGCTACAAGTTCAGCTTCTATGCAAAGTGGTGATATGTCTTCTGGCTTGATTAATTTTATTCAAGCCAACATTGTTCTTATCATCATCATTCTACTTCTTATCGTATTATTAATAATCTTTGGATATATGAAAAAAGCCGGTCTCATCACTGCTTTATTAATAGTTTCAGGTGTATCACTTTTGGGTGGACATACGGCGAGTGCACAAAACCTTAATGGTACGATTTATTATTTAATGACAAATTCATTAGATAAAAATGTTGCGTATTACTGTACTCAAAATAGTACATTCTTAACTAATGCTCTCAGTAATGCACTAAACAATCAAACATTATTTGATGGTGGTCAGACTTTACCAATACTTCAGCAACCAGTAGTGGTCTCTCAAGGCAACAGGTGGACACAAGGAGGAATAGCAGGAACTTGTATTACAGTTACAAACAATCAAAATGGAAACAATCCAAGCTCATATAGTTCGAATGGAGTTGATCAGAATGGTAATATAATTCTACAAAGTAGTTCAAAGTGGTCTACTATAAATGCAACTGGAACACCCATAACTTTCAATGAGTCTAGTCAATTCAGTGTCGTGGCCAATAACAACATCAGTTCATTTGAAAGCCAATCTGACGCAGCTATTTCAGCTTCTCCAAATAATCCTGTTGGTAGCCAATTAACTTCAAACCCTTCAACCACCGCAACAATAACTATTCCTAGAATACCATTACCTCAAGGTGCTGTATTTCCTTTTAATTCATTCTCATTCGTCGGTCGAACACTTCTTTATAACGGAAATACTCTTGTAGCAAAGTCTCCATGGACATCTATAAATATCTGGCTAAATCCACCTGCAGGTGGAATAGTTGAACTCCCTGGCGGAAGTGGAACTCTGCAAATGACAGATCCTGCAGATGGAAATCTTTACGCCTTTTCTTTTGCTATGACAAGTTCTGGTCCAGCATACAATCCTTCAACATCATTTTATCCTGGAGATACTATTTACTTGCAAAATCTATTGTTAGACGTTGTCCTATATTGTACAAATGGTTATAAATCAAACCTTTCTATGACATATCAAGTTCACCCTCAGTCAGTACCATTAGATACGTCTGGTACATGGACACCTGTTGTAGGTAACTATACGGTATTAAATAATCAGGTGCCAACAAGTGGTCAAGGTTACCTCCCAACAGTTAACACACCTTCTGCCCCATTAGCACCTGGTGATTACTATATGGATGTAAAACTTACCAGTCCTATAAACCTATACCATAGTTATGTGGACTATTCATATCAAGATGGTATCGTCAGAATCCCATTCACAATAAAATACTACCAAGTAAGCGCAAACAGTTTAATTGCTTCCCCAGACACCACATGCGCATTGAATGCAACAGCATCTTCTACCGTCGGAACAATATTGAAATGGGATAATTCAGTGAATCAAACATCTCCTTTCAACAGTTATATCGCTCAAGGATATAAAATGGGTTATAACGTCAAAAGATTGAAATACGGTGATACATCTACTACCACAGTCACGTCATTAGCACCAAACCAAGCATTTTCATCTAGTACAAACCAATCTTACACATTCAATGATACTGGCCTGTCACAATCCACGACCTATCAATACTGGATGGAATGGGTGCTATCAAAGGGTGGTCAACCAACTATAACCTTGCAAGACCCAAGTAGTGTCTATGCAGTCACTACACAATGTGGAGCAGTAGATCCAAATATTGGTGCAAATTCATGTAACATCTCTTCAAACGCAACCGGTTATCAATCACCTGGAACATCGACCATCCTTACATGGTCATCAAATGGTTACGATACATGTAAGATAAATAGTTCGAATGCAAGTTCTTCTGGAACTATGACAGTCAATCCAGCAGCTACAACTAATTATATATTGGACTGTTCACTAGCATCGAGTCCAACAGCGAATCATTGTCTATCAAATACCAGAATAGACGTAACCTCTGCTACAACAAGTAATTCAGTTATCAACCTAAGTGACATTTTGAAATGTGGAGCATACGACCAATCTGGCCACCAAGTTACGTCTGCAAATCAATACCAACAACTAACATGGAAGGTTATAAACAGTAGTGGTGGTCTAGCTGGAATAGCAAGTTCATGGACATTCACTGGTGGTGGAGCCAGCGTAACTTCTTCGACTGCCTCTGAACCAACGATGTCATTCTCAACAACTGGTAAGAAGATGGGCACAGCCTCGGTTGCTGGTGGATCATGTACAGCATCAGTCACCATCAGCAAGAATGTCCTAAAAGAGATCTAACAGTCTTACCTTTTTATCCTTTAACTTGATTCTTCCCCTGTTAACTTGCCTCAATCGGTAAAACCGGCTAGACTAGCCATACTTATAAATTAACCTTATTCAACATGTCTCTCCTCGAATACAGTGATGTCACCGAAAAGAAATATATAGTTATGGATGGTCAGCCTTATGAAGTCATATCTTCACACGTCTTCCGTAAACAACAGCGCAAACCGGTTAATGCAACAAAACTGAAAAACCTTATGACAGGCAAAGTCACCGAGTACTCTTTCCACGTATCAGACAAGGTTGAAGAAGCAGAAATAGACCATCGTGAAGTAAAATATCTCTACAATAGCCGTGGAGAATGGTGGTTTTCAGAGGTAGATGATCCTTCAAAGCGTTTTAAAGTCACAAATGAACAAGTGGGTCCACAAGCCAAGTTTATCAAGGCTAATACTGTCGTTACTCAACTCCTATTCCGTGATACGCCAATGGGCTTCAGATTCCCTATAACCGCAGAATTACGCGTTACAGAAGCTCCTCCAGGTATCAAGGGCGACACCGCTACTGGTGGTCAAAAGGTTATCACTCTGGAGACTGGTGCAACCATCAGCGCTCCCCTTTTCGTCAATGAAGGTGATGTCATCAAGATAAATACCGAGACTGGAGAATATCGAGAACGTGTTGGTAATAGCTTCCAGTAAAATCTTATATGAGAGAAATTTCCGCAAAAGATTTCTAGCAAGAAATCTTTGAGGACTAAGAAACCCCTTTGCAAAGGGGTTTCTGTGTTTCTCGAATGTAAGATTTTATTGGAAGCTAATTTGCGATGCAAGGAAGCTAGTTAGCAACATAAGGAAGCAAACCAAGGAATCTTGCACGCTTGATAGCAGTAGCTAGCTGGCGCTGATATGTTGCACTGATACCTGTTCTCTTGCGAGCGATCATACGTCCATGAGGATTGATAAACTTCTTCAAGATCTCTGTATCCTTATAATCGATATGCTTGATATTATGTTGATTAAAATAACACTGTTTTTTCATAAATTTAATGTAACTTATTTGAATTTTTAATTTGAAATCTATAATTTAGAACGGTATATCATCTGGGTTAATCTCTTCAGATGGATATTCTATCTTCTCCCCTGTCTCGATCACTGGCACTGACCCAGCATCTTTTCCACCCTTTACTTCACCACCGGTATTATTAGCACCAGTTGAACTTGCTCCAGCTCCTCCAGCACCTGGACGATTACCGAATTGAACAGTTTCTGCAACGATCTCTGTTCTATATTTCTTTTCATTATTCTGTTCCCAAGAACGAGTCTGGAGACGTCCTTCGATACAAGCCTGTGATCCTTTCTTTAAATACTGTGCAGCAAGTTCTGCTGTACGTCCAAAAACAACGACATTGTGGAACTCTGTTGTATCTTGACGATTTCCATCTTTATCTTTAAACGTACGATTTGTGGCCATGCCAAATGAACAGACTTTTAACCCTGATGGCAGAGCTTTGAGCTCTGGATCGCGAGTGAGGTTTCCGATGATAAATACTTTGTTTAGATACATAATGTTTAATTAATATTTTAATTTTTATGCCTCTTTAACCATCTCATCGATACTCTTATCCATCTCCTCAACGGAAGCAGGAGTAACTTCTTTCTTTTCTACATGCGATACCGCCTCTTCAGCCACCTTATCAGCAGGAGTCTTCTTGAAAGCGATTTCAGCTGCGATAGCTGGTGCGCGCTTACCGAGATAAGTACTCTCACGGACTGTGTTTGTTAAAAGCATACGTAATACTGAAGGGTGTATCTCTACAGACTTCTTGATATTCTCGATAACATCTGAAGCGACTTCAAACTTGATCCATCCAAAGTAAGCTTCATTATATTTTTCATAAGATCCACTCACATTTTTCTTGCGCATCTCATAGGCAAGCTTTATGCGGTGAGGCTCTTCAGAAGCGATCACTGTTGAACCGGCAGAATTTATAATCTTAGCAACAGCTTCTGCTTCAGAAGGAATCTTTTCCTCTGGAACATTTGATGCTAATAGATACCCTATCTCGTAAACTGACAAATTGTCAGCATGTGTGGCTTCACTCATAGTTTGTTTGTAACCAGTGATCCATTTGAGAATGATCTCTATGGAACCCTTTTTTGCCTTTTATTAAGCAAATTAGGGACTAATTACGATTAATTTGTAATACCGTGAGATTACCACGAAGTTTACTCCCCTGCAAGAGCACCTAGATGTTTGAAGGGCATATTAAAAATATCATACCGAGATAAAGAAAAGATAAAATAAAGTTAAAGAAACGATAAAATTTTGTTCAAAAAAGATTAAAATTTAACTAAAAAAACGATAAAATTATAGCCCGAAGAAATTTTTAGCGTTTTCTATCAATTTTCCGGCCACCACAACCTCTTCTCCACCTCGGATTCGCGCTATTGCTTTAACTGTGTCAATGACAAAAACGGGTTCATTTCTCTTACCACGATGTGGTGCCGGTGCCACAAAAGGACAATCCGTCTCTGACATTATTTGTGAAATTGGTGCCATTTTGATCAATTCATCATAATCACCTGTGAAAGTTATAACACCAGTAAATGAAACGCTATATCCGCGGCTTAAAATTTCTTCCAAATCTGAAGCTGTACCAGCAAAAAAATGAAAATTCGCCTTTACATCTGGGTATTTCTTCAATAAATTCAAAGCGTCCACATAAGCATTTCCAAACTTACTCACAGAGCCAGATAATTTACCGTTTCGCACATGCAACATGAGTGGCTTCCCTACTTTTTGCGCCAATATAATATGTTTCTCAAATATTTGTTTTTGTGAGGAAATTTCTCTAGCTGATTCAGTCCCACCATGATTGTTTTTTAAATGAAAATAATCCAAACCACACTCACCTATAGCAACAACTTTTGGATGCCTAGCTAAATGTTCGAGATTTTCAAATATTGAATCGCTACCTAAACCTTGAATTTGTAATTTCGAATCTTGAATCTCTTCGGTTGGGTGTATACCCACTGTCGCCCACATATGTTCATGTGAGGTTGCCAACTGAACAGCGCTAGTAGATGTCTCTATGTCAGTACCGACATTTATCATAGCTACACCAGACCCAAAAGCTCGTTCAATCACGACTCCTCTGTCGGTATCAAAGTCAGGAAAATTGACGTGACCATGAATATCTATGTATTTGAATGATTTTGACATTAAAATAAAGTTTAATGAGAAACTTACTTTCTCATAAAGAGTGGCTCTGCTGGAACTTTATTTAACTTGATACACCCTTGAATTTTTGCTGCCGTCTCTGGCATTATCACTTCCAAGTGCAAAGCTATATCCGCCAATCCTCTAACCAATTTCTCAATCAATTCCAACGCCTGAGCCTTTGTTGCTTCTACTTTCAATTTTTTGAATGGCTCTTCTTTCTGAATCATGCTGTCTAATACAGAGATTTTCTCCCAAACAACGTCGCAGGCTGATTTTATATCATAATGCTCAAGTGCATCTGTAAACTCTTTTGCCAGATCAGGCGAAACTGAGATCGGTTTTAGATTTGCTTCTGACATCTTCATGATACGACTAGTTAGATTTCCAACACCGTTCGCCAGATTTGCATTATAAGCTTCTTTAAATTTTTCTAAAGTGAAAGGACTATCTTCAAAAGGACTAACTTCACGAGCAACATAATAACGCAAAGCATCAGTTCCATACTCTTTAACTATATCGAGAGGATTCACAACATTACCTAAAGATTTTGACATCTTGATACCACCCTCACCTGTCACAAAACCGTTTATGATGACATTTTTAGAAGGCGTAAGACCTGCTGCCATGAGCATAGATTGCCACATTGCCGTTTGTTGGCGAAGATTATCCTTACCACAATACTGAACAACTCCACCTGTTTCGACCCACCATTTTTTGAAAGCACCAGGCTCTTTTTTCAAGGCGATCTCATCATCAGGCCAACCGATGGCTGAGATATAGTCGACGAGCGCATCAAACCAGACGTACATAACTTGAGTAGGATCACCTGGAACTGGTACACCCCAAGGCATCTTTGAGGCCAAGCGTGAGATACTAAAGTCTTCAAGTCCCCTCTCCACAAAAGCCCGGATCTCATTTTGACGAGTACTTGGAATCACGAAACCTGGTCGATTTTCATACAATTCTAAAAGCTTTTTTTGAAATGCACTAAATTTAAAGAAATAATTTTCTTCAGCAATGATTTCAAGCTCCTGTAATGGATGCAAAGAGCAACGACCATTCACCAACTCAGACTCCGTCTTTTCAAGTTCACAGCCAACACAATATTTTATAGAATAATTTTTCTTATAAATATATGGGCCATCCTGGGCTTTTTCACCATTTTCTTTAACCAAATTCCAAAAAGCCTGCGCGGCTAGGATATGGTGTTTGTCAGTTGTACGTATAAAATTGAACTTTATATCATCTACATTTGTCGCCATGCCAAGCATTGGTAAAATCTCTTTAAATTTTGCTGAAGCTTGATCGACATAAACCTGAGGATCTAGATTTAGTTGCTTAGCTTTTTGATAGACTTTGATACCATGTTCATCTGTACCAGTATTAAAAAATACATCAAACCCTGCAAGTTTTTTTGAACGAGCTATGAGATCAGCACGGATGAATTCGAGTGCATGACCTATATGTGGCTCAGCATTCACATAAGGGAGAGTGGTGGTGATATAAAAAGGCTTTTTATTAGACATATTTTCTTAACTTATTACTATTTTAATCCAATCGAAGTCTCTGTTGGATGCACTAATGTATTCTCTGCTTTCTTTCTTTTTTCGACATCATAAACATATTCCATGAGAGCCGCTGCCAGTGGAACCGCGATGATGGCACCGAGCATTCCTGCTAATTTTGCTCCAATCACAAGAGCGATGATAACTATGATCGGTGAAATTCCAACTATCTTCTTGACTACCAAAGGATAGAATAGCTGACTTTCAAATTGGTAAATGATCAGATATAAGCCAATGAGCAAGATGGCTGTGCCAGTACCACGATCTGAATATGCGACTAATATTGCTGGAACCGATGAAATGATAGGACCAAATATTGGTATGAGCTCAAATACACCAGCTAGAACCGCTAGGACCAAAGCGTGTGGTATACCCACGATAGTAAGTACGATATAGACTAAAATCCCAATCATAAACCCTAGTACTATCTGGCCTTGTAGCCAAGAACCGATCTTGCGACGAGCTCTACCCCACAGATTTATAACATAATCATGTCTATTTGATGGTGTTATTATCTTCAAGAAATTTTCGACTCCATCTTCCTGGACTACAAGATAGAAAGATAAGACTATTATTAAGAAAAATGAAAATACTCCACCAAAGATAAAGCTGGCAGTCTTGAATGCGCCGGCAGAAGTGCCTGTGATAGCTGATTGCAAACTACTGACCAGATCAGCGAGTGAAATAGTTGAAATGGCAGAACCAACACTAGGACCAATATTGATACCAAAATCTTGTATTGGACTCCAAATATCCTCGAGAGATATCTGGCGCGGTACACTTGATAGGAATGAAATAGCGTCATTGACCAATAATGGCATGAAGAAAACGAGTACCGTAGCAATGATGACAGCTAAAACCAAGTAGATGATTATCGCAGCAACAACTCGGTGTATATGCCACTTTCCCATACGTCTAACCAGTGGTTCTAGAGCTGAAGCTATGACTACAGCGGCCACAATGACCAATAATACGTCCCTCAAATAATAAAGTACGGCTATGACTATAGCTACCATGAAAAATCTGACTATTGTGCCAGTTGAAACTGACCATCTATTTTGAGTAGTATTCGGCATAAAAGTTAATTATAGGCCTAGTATAGCAGGAACGAGAGTCTGGGCAAGAGAGCTAAAACTTGAAATAATCTTTGAACTCATTACCGTCCTTAAGTCTACCAACTAGCGCCATGTTTAGGCTTTCATTAACAAATATTTCTTTAGCTAATCTCTGAACGTCTCCCGCAGTAACAGCATAAACTTTCTTCAGAGCATCTTCAGGTGATTCTATCTGCCCTGTCAGAATCTCTTTATGTCCACAATAATCAGCCCTTGCATCAGAAGTCTCTAGACTCAGCATCGTGATACCTGAAATATAATCCTTAACCTTCTGTAGCTCAGATTCAGGTACTAATTCGTCTTTCAGACGAACACACTCCCCTAATATACCAGTGATAGCTTCTTTAACACGAGAATTATCAACGCCTGCTGATATAGCTAATGCACCATGATCGGTTGATGAATCATCGGAAGCGCTTATGTAATAACAGATACCTAGTTCATTACGCATCTTTGAAAAGAGACGTGAACTCATCCCCTTTCCTAAGATAGCGGACAATACTCTTAAGGTTGGAATGCGTTTATCATTAACAGAAAAAGTTCTGACCCCTATGACTAGATGTGTCTGATCAGTCTCCTTGAAAAGAGTTTTTATCTGTGGCTCTGATTGTTTTTCTATAACTGCAAGTTTTGGTTTACCTGAACCAGCCTCTATCTTTCCAAAATAATTTTCAACATTTTTGATGATCTGACTTTCATCAAAAGAACCAGAAACAACGACTATAGTCGAATCACTCTTATAATGTACCTCTCTATATTTTACAACTTGCGCACGAGTACATGAGCGGATATTTTCTTCTGTACCTATGACTTTCCATCCAGCCGGTTGGTCCCCATACAAAACCTCTTCAAAAAGATGCCCAACAACACTATGTGGTAAATCTTTGTACATACGTATCTCTTCAATGATCACACCTTTTTCTTTTTCCATTTCATCTTTATCAATCAAAGGATTTAGATACATGTCTGACAAAATCTCAATTAAAGCATCACAACGTTTTGCATCAGCTTTACCATAATATCCAGTGTACTCTTGAGAAGTAAAGGCGTTATGTTCAGCGCCCATAGCGTCAAATTCACGTGAAATATCTATAGCATTTGGACGTTTAGTCGTACCTTTGAAAGTTAGATGCTCTAGGAAATGAGATATGCCATTTATTTCCTTTGTCTCATATTTAGAACCAGCTTCAACCAAGACCAAGACGGTGACAGACGGATTATCTATCATTGGTACAGTTATGACTCGTAGACCGTTTTTTAGAGTAGTTTTATTAAATTTCATGTGCTAACTGTAGCAGAGGCACCCTTGCTTTGTCGAATCTACTATCAATACGACCAAGACGATATTCCACACCTAGAATACGCTTATCAAGCTTAGCAAATGATAAATCATTCCCTTTGAAACCTACAGCAACCATACGAGCTAATTCATCAAACGATTCTTCTAAATCCGATTTTGTCGCCATGTCTTTAATATCATCTTTAGTAGCTAATTTACTAACAGCTAAACTTAACTCATCTTTTGTAGCTAATTTACTAACAGCTAAACTTAACTCATCTTTAGTAGCTAATTTACCGACGGCTAAACTCAACTCGTCTTTAGTAGCTAATTTACTAATTGATTCAGACATTAAATCTACTCTGTTAGACATTGAATCTACTCTGTCAGATAATAAACCTAATGTTCCTGATACCGATTCTAATCTTCCGGACACTGATTCTAATCTTCCTGATACCGATTCTAATGTAACTGCTACAGATTCAAGTGTGATTTTTTTATTTGTGTTTTCTTGTACCATATATCATTTATATAATTAAATTTAATAATAAAAATACGTTCGGCAGAGACGTACCAATTACTAATATTTTAGTCCTTATACAAATACGCACAAGCTCACAACACTATAAAAACGTTTCCTAATTTCATGTAAACAGGATTTCCCCACCTTCTTCGAGTTTTATAAACTCTATGCCATTTATCCCCAAGATTTTCTCTGGTAAGTTGTGGACAGTAGGTATACGAATAGCGTCATGTACCGGGAAAGCTTTTTTCGGCTTGATTTTTAGTGCATAGTCGATAGCTTCAGATATCTTCATCCATGGTCCAGCAACTGGAAGAGCCAAGATACCAATCTCTTTATCTATGAGAGTAAAAGCATCTCCTGGAAAAAAGAATTTGCGACTGACATTACCTGATTTTGTTTTTTCACCAATCTGCTCTTCGATTAAAAATCCGACATTAGACATAAGTGGCATAGACGAATGTAAAATTGCATGATTTTTTCCATAAGCCTCAATATGAACACCTTTCATATCAATAATATTCCCATGTTCCATTACATGATGTTCAATACCTTCTTTGGCAAGTATCGCGCCAACTGTATCGTTAGTAATAATCTCTACGTTTGGATGGTTCTTCAATAACTCTTTTAGTGATTCAACATGAAAATGATCTGTATGATCGTGGGTTATAAGAACAATATCAATCTTATTCACTTTAATGTGTTTCTCTACGCTATAGAAACCTGGATCTAGAAGGATACGACGTGAGTTCCATAATCCAGATTTATCATCGAAGACTTTTAGGTCTATGACCAGACAACAGTGTGCGAGTTTGTGTATCTTCATTTTACTTCATCAAATACCCAACAAGCTTATCAATTGTCACTCGTTCCTGCTTTCCACTGTCACGATCACGTACAGTTACTCCTGTACCCTTCTCAATAGTATCGAAATCCACTGTCACACAATATGGTGTACCGATCTCATCTTGACGACGATAGCGCTTGCCGATATTACCGTTATCGTCAAAAGTAACAGCCCCTAAACCACGTACAGAAAATTCTTTTCGAAGCATAGTGTAAATCTCTTGTGCTTTATCGATCAAAACTGGCTTATTTTTAAGCAACGGAAATACGGCCACACGATAAGGTGCAACTGCTGGTGCCAACTTCAAAAATACTCTCTTTTCTTTTTTAACATCACCTTCATTTTTTCCTTCTGAACTTTCCATCTCATCCTCATTGTAAGCATCACAAAGTACCGCCAAGACTGTTCTGTCTAAACCAAAAGAAGGCTCTATACAATGTGGAATAAATCTCTCTTTAGTTTCTTCATCATAATAAGATAAATCAACTTTACTAAATTCAGAATGTTTCTTCAGATCATAATCTGTACGATATGCCAAACCGTAGAGCTCTTTCCTACCAAAAGGCCAATCGAATTCAAAATCTATTGTACGCTTTGAATAAAAAGCTCGGTCTGCGTCTGCTATCTCTAGCTCGTGAACTTTGCTCTGTGTTAAACCGACGTCTTTTGTAAAAGCTTTCATCTCTTCACGAAAAACTTCGAAAGTTTTCTCCCAATCTTTTGGATTTATAAAATATTCTATTTCCATCTGTTCAAATTCACGAGCACGGAAAAGAAAATCACGTGGAGCAATCTCATTTCTAAAGGCCTTTCCCACTTGTGCGGTTCCGAAAGGTAGTTTCGGATGAAAAGTATCAAAGACATTCTTAAAATTTACGAACATACCCTGTGCTGTCTCTGGACGAAGATACGAGATAGAAGTCGCGTCTTCAGTAGCACCAACATGAGTTTTGAACATCATATTAAACTGACGAACATGTCCTAAAGAGTTACCATCCGGACTTTTTATACCCTTTTCTTTTATCTTCGCGTCCATATCTTCAAGCTTCAAACCTTTAACATCAACACCAGCATTTTCGAGTAAATGATCCGCACGATATCTCCTTTTAGTCTTTAAATCCTCAACGAGAGGATCGGCAAATCCGGCAACGTGACCAGTCGCCTCCCAGACGCGAGGATTCATCAATATGGCAGCATCGACTCCATACATATCGTCTCGAGATTCAACAAAACGTTTCCACCAAATCTTTCTTATATTATTTTTAAGCGCTACACCTAGAGGTCCATAATCCCATGTACCAGCTAAACCACCATATATTTCAGAACCTTGAAATATAAAACCACGCCTTTTACATAGCGAAATGAGCGACTCCATCGTGTCATTTCCCTTTTTTTCTTCTTTATTCATTTGGTCATTCTAGCCTAAACTGGAGTTTTTTTCTACTAGGTAGACATCATTGCACAACTGTCTCATCTCCACCTTTATAGCCTGGGTCCGTACTGAAACTAGAGGTCAGGTAATCTTGCTGACTAGTTAAACTAGAGCCCGTGAAGTTATCCGTTGCATTGAGTGTGGCTTGATTGATCAGTATTGGAGCAGAAGCAACTTGAGTGATACTTGGTTGGAATGAAACTTGGAAATCAACTTCCCTTCTTTTCGTAGAAGTATTTGTTGAATTAGGACTTATAGAACCAGCATTCCATGTGATCGTGCCTGTATTTTGATCATAAGTAACATTTTCAGTAGAAGGAGCGACTGCACCTAACCATTTAACATAAGGAGGTAATGTTGCTGTAACTATGGTATTACCAATCGCACTCGTTGTATTTGAAATGATCCAGACAACAGTATAAGTCGTCTTTTGCTCAGCTTTTGGTGGGATTGGTCCTGTGTTTGTAAATGGTCCAACCGTGCGAACAATACGTCCAGAAAGAGATATATTTGAAGCGACTTTAATATTTCTAGTAGTTACCGAAGAGAGTGAACCTGACACACCGGTTTCTTGTGTACGATCAGCTGTAATATTCGCTGATATGGTTATATTTGGATTGATCAACTGACTTCCAGAAGAACCTGAACTATTACTTGGAATTACCGTGAATGAGACGCTACCGTTTGCCCCAGCTGGTATCGAGGCTAGATCTGAATCAGTCTGTTGATTCCAAATGATTTTATTATTTGCTGAATCAAAATAACCAATATCAGGTTGAACTTTCATCTTATCGTAAGCTGTGCCAGATAGATCAACTGTTATAACAGCATTCGTGACAGCAACAGAAAGGTTATTAAACCAATTCAAAGCAACACTCTCTGGCATTCCAAAATTACCAACCACATCAGATGTTGTATTATCATTGTTAACACTCAAAGCTAAACTCATAAAAGGTTTTTCTAAGGCTACATCCTGTGTAACCGTGCCATATTGTGTACCAATAACACTTGCATTTGATGAACTCTGTGCGCCAACTGTGAAATGGAAAGTTCTTGTGTCATTATTCTCACCTTGAAGCTTTCCATGGATTACAACTGTTTGCTCCCCTCCAGGCGGTATATCACCTATCCTCCATGTCGCATTGTCTGACAAAGCTGTAATATTTGATGATATGTATGTGAATCCAAAAGGATAATCCGCTTTGAGTAAGACATTTTTCAATACGTCTTGAGAATTGGATTTCAAGGTAACCGTTATATCGAATTCTTGACCAGATGTAATGCTCGAAAATGATGAAGCTGTAAGAGATATAGGTGAAGAATTTATCAAAACATCATAAGTGGCGACCTTGGTGAATATGGCCGACGATCCTTTTATCTTATAAGTCAAAGTGGCAGTGATGGTCTTTTGCATGTTTTCTTCACCAAAGATAATGGCTGAGACTTTTGTAGAAGTTGATTGACCAACAGCTATGTCACCCAGTAACTGATCATATGATGTTAGTACCTTTGTTGGATCTTTTGAATCTGTAGCTCCTGCTGGAAAAGCAACAGACATATCGACGAGCTGTAAATCAGCATTGTTATTATTTGTCACTTTTACACCAAATGAAACTGGTTCACCTCCGGGTATAGATACTGGTCCACTGATAACAACATTTATATTATTTCCTGAAACTAGATTTGCCCCATTCAAGAAAAGATAAACCCCGACACCGACCGCTAGAACACAGAAGATAGCCGAACCAATTAAAAATTTATTGAGTATGGACATTGATCGATCTTTATACTCATCATTCAATGGAGTAGCCTCCGTAGGTTCCTCGGCCGGCTCGTCCCATTGTGACTTCACATCTGTATTAACATCAGAAAATCGCAACTTACGTCGAGTACGTACCTCTGGAGCGCCACGTGAATATAGTGACTTCTTTAATTCCTCAATACGATTTTTCTCTTCTTCTGGAGGCATTTGTTATATTATAGCGTCAAGTAATGATTCGTGGAAGCCACTGAATCCTTCTACCATATTTAAGACTTCGCTGGTAATTTATTATTTAACCCCATAAACATTTATCAGACTTATTTTCTTATACTTACTTAACTATATTAGCCACACCTGGACAAAATGCCCAATCTGCTTTTTTACCTTTTGAATCAATTACGGCCAAACCCATGTATTTTGAACCCACAGCGGTATATGACACGGTTTCAGAATCAGACGTACCAATAATAGAAGGATGGGTATCAGTTACATTAGTTGAACTATTATTCCAATAAAATGTATAAGGTCCAGTACCACCAGATACGACAGCGCTCCATTTCACATTTGATCCTATGTTCGCGGTTGAAGGTGTAGGTGCACAAGAAGATACTGTGGGAATATTTTGTGGTATCGGTGGAACAGTTACCGTGACAGGATTTGAGCAAAATGCCCAATCAACTTTCTGCCCCTTTGAGTCAATAACGGCTAGGCCCATATATTTAGTTCCGGATGCATTATATGTTACCGTTTCAGAATCAGAGGTACCGTTAACAGGAGTATGCGTATCAGTTACACCGGTGGCACTATTATTCCAATAAAATGTATATGGAGATACCCCATTAGACACAACGGCATTCCAGACGACATTATCCCCTGTTTTAGCCGAAGGCGATGCTGGATTACAAGACGCCGACATAGGCACTGGTTTACCTGTTATCAATGAAACTAATCTAGCCTGAACATCAGATACTTTTCCAACGACTATATAGGTAGTAAATTTCAAAGTACTCGTTGAGTATCCTAGTGGCACATCATAATTAACTGACCATTTAGAAATATTCGGAGAATTTACTGAATTCTGTGCGTAAGTCAGGTAATTAGCAGAACCAATACCTGCTGTAGGAGAACCTAGTGAACCATTACTTACTATATTCTGCAGAGAATAAATTCCCATCGCATAATTATTGTCTTGTGTTGAGTATATAATTGGATTTTTTGTCTTATAAAAATCATCCATAGAAGCACCATGACTCTGTGATATATCTTTTAGTGAAGAGCTCGCTGTTGCATTAACCAATTCATAATATTTACTAAAATCTTTTAATAAATATCCTGTTGGTGCCTCAATGGAAATACTTGGTGATATTCTATTGACCGGCTGTACTCCAAACCATATACCTTTATTACTAATATCTAGAGCTTTTTTAATATCAGTATCGATAGGAGGAACAGAGAGTGAAGCATCTATTTTTATCACATTTGGTAATCCGCTTGGAGCTACTGTTACCGTCTTAGAAAGTACATAGTTTGAGACAGCTCCACTATTAGCTGCTGGCGGGAAATTATGTGTCCCCGTTGAATCTGTCCATGTTGAAGGTGAGGATCCGGGCTTAATCCAAAAAGCCATTTTTGATACTGTATTTATTGTCTGTGCAGAAGTCGAAAATTGACTTAACAGACTACTTGTTAGTGTTGTTTGGGTTGTAGTGGCCCAAGGTGGTGCGACCATAGTATTTTGATCCAGAGCAAGATCGGTTGTGTGAGTGCCGTCTAAATTACGTAAATTATAATCATCATATCTTCCACCCGCTTCTGTTGGATTGTAACTTTCACCCAGACCATCAACACTCACTGCGTACTGTAAAGATGATCCGTGTCCAACATCATCGATGTATTGCTTTCCATTCCAAATCAAGGCACTGATTGCTCCTGCAAGATAGTTGGAAGTTACAACTTCGATACTTTTATCCTGACTATATACAAAAGAGTCACCATTAATACCATTATTTAAAGCTGAAAATACAGCGGCTTGCTGTACTGGATAAGATTTAATTGACTGATAATTTTTAGAAAAAACATACATACCCGCAACAATAATAAGTAATATAATAATAGTAACGATTGATGCTGGGACAGACCTATTTTGTTGTTTTTTCATAACAAAATTATACCACTACAAATGCGACTCTCTCAAGGCCTTATTAATATGTTGATTTATCAAGACACGTTGTTTACCAACATATAAAAGTATCTCCGCATTGATTTCATCAGATTCTATTTGGGATTTCAGGTCTGGAATAGCTGCAACATAACCTAAACGATGTAAGATTCTAATAACAATCAAAGACTCTAGTGTTTTGAATTGTTCTTCATTTAAACTGGTAATCGACTCGACACTGTTTGAATTAACTTCCGCCGAATTCAAAACTGAAAACAGTTTATCGAGAGTCTCAAATAATTCTTGATGAGCTTCTTCCCCTTGAAGTAGACGTCCCAATAAGAGTGCAATACGTGCAACCAGTTCTCTCGCCTCCAATCTAGAATCCAGGACATTGACCCCATCTTCTTTTTCCTTTGCATTCGTTAACCTCCAAAATTCTTTTCCACGAACAAATGAAAATATTCCAACTGAATGATCCTGTATAAATGGGCGCAGTTTTGATTTCTCAAATCTTATACCTTGAGCAGAGGCACGAATCAAGCCAAGGTCACGAGTAAAAATTGACATCATCTTACCAGCCTCCCCAGATGGTCGTGAGCTTATTACAAAACCTGGAGTTGTATGAATGGTATACATCAGAATGGTAACCAATAACCAGAAAATTACAGACTCAATGCATCGCCAAAACTAATACTCGTGATATTTGCGGACTTCTTTATCTCATCCTCATAATTAGCTACGACAGATCTAAATTCTTTTGGCACAACCAGAACCGCCTTATCACCAACAGACAAACCTTTTTCTTTTCTCATATCCTGAACCTTACGGAGAAGTTCACGGAATTCCCCTTCTTCTTTGAGCTCAGCCGAAATATTCAGATCGAGTTCAACATCATTTTCTATAGAAGCATCTTGAACAACCTCTTTAACATTGACTTCATCCTTTACTAATTCAAGCAATTGCTGACTCATACCTCCACTAAAAAGTGAAAGTGGGGCCTTAACCTTTAATTTCGCGAGTGGCTGTCTAACGTTTATCTTTGCTGTTGTACGTGCCTCCAGACCATTTGAAGAAAGTCCGCGAACAAGATTCATTTCGTTTATGAGATTTGTATCAATTTTTCCAGCGATTGGCCAAGACTCCATATGAACACTTTCTTTGAATGAAGTGTCTCCGCCCACGACTTCCTGATATAGATTTTCAGCAAAGAAAGGTGTAAAAGGTGCCATCACTTTCGCTAAAGTTAATAGAACATATTTAGTGGTTTCGAGGGCTGCTTGTCTATCAACCAAATCGTCACCTTTGAAACGGTCACGAGAACGACGAAGATACCAAGTTGAAAGATCATCTATAAAATCATTTATTGGTCTAGTTGCACGATCTATCTCCCCTGCCTCAAGTCCGTCTGTTATGATAGAAACCGTCTCATTCAAACGAGATATAACCCACTGATCCAAAATGTTCTGTGATTCGACTTCTATTCCTTTTTTGCTGTTACCGATTTTCTGATCCTTATCTTCTGTCTTATCAGCATACATAGCATAAAAAGAAGCTACGTTTTGCAATCTGTTTATAATCTTTTTAGTGACCTCATCAACACCCTTTTCACTAAAACAAAGATCTTGTGCACGAACCGCTGGAGAAGACATCATGTAATATCTGAGTGAATCAGCTCCGTATTTTTCTACAATGATCATAGGATCAGGATAATTTTTCTTCGACTTAGACATCTTTTGTCCATCTTCCGCTAAAACTAAACCGTTAACTATAACTTTCTTATACGGAGATGTACCAAACAGAGCAACACCCAAAACCATCATTGAATAAAACCAGCCGCGAGTTTGATCAAGACCTTCAGCTATAAAATCCGCTGGAAATCCTTTAGTCTTTTTGAACCAGCCAGATTTTGGTTGAAATTCTTCTACATTTTCATTATTTATTTCTTTGTTTTTTTCATTACCACCAAATGGATAGTGAGCTTCACCATAAGGCATAGCACCAGATTCAAACCAACAATCAAACACATCTGCAACACGAGAAAGTTTTACACCTTCTATTGTACGAAGATCTATCTCATCAATGAAAGGTCTGTGTAGGTCGATCTCGTATTCTGTATTGTGAGGGAGAGGAGAAAAATCAAGCTTTCGAACCTCCGCATTTTTATAGAAATCACCATGCTTTTTACCTTCTATCATGAGAGCTGTCGTCTTTCTGTCGAAACCTGCCGCAACCGCAATCAATAAAGTTGCTGGTGACTCATGAGTCACAATCAAAATATTTTTTCCAGAATATTTACTCTCAGTCTCATAGAGAAAATCCCCAATACGTTTTTTCATATCTGCATATGATTCACCACCTTCTGGAGACTTTTCAAAACGCTCCAAGGCATGTGGAAATTCTTTTACAAAATCAAAGATACTTTTACCATTCCAAACCCCCGTATTCCATTCCTCTATCTTATTTTCTATTGAAGTTTTGTCTGATGAAATACCGAGGTTGTCGCAAACTATTTTCGCCGTCTCACGAGTACGGATAAAAGGTGAAATGAAGACATGGTCTATCTGCTCTGAACCAAGCATTTTCTTCAAATTTTCAGCACCGATCTTCACTTGCCCCCTTCCTTTTTCAGTTAGGTGGTGAGGGTTATCTGCGCGTCCAGACAAAATATTTTTAACATTATTTTCCGCTTCACCATGACGGATGATGTAATAAGTATTTTTCGCCTTTGAAAAACTTTTTATATCGTCGACTGAGCCAATAACGTGGTATTTTTTCTCATCACCTTCTTCCTTCCAGACTGGTATAGGTGCACCCCAAAAACGCGAACGTGATATAGCCCAGTCACGTGCACCCTCCAACCAATTACCAAATCTACCAGAACCAATCTCGGAAGGAACCCATGTCACTTTCTTATTTGCCTCAACCAGCCGATCTTTTAAATCAGTCACTTTGACGAACCATGATGAAGTCGCGTAGTTCAAAAGTGGTGTGTCACAACGCCAACAATGAGGATATGAGTGAATTAACTTTTCTTTAGCAAAAAGTTTTCCATGGTGAGCAAGCCATTTTATAACTTCGATATCAGTCTTTTGATGAGCATCTTTTTCTGTATCAGAGTCTTTTGGCTTCACAGATAGTCCTGCAAAATCTTTTACTTCAGGTTTGAAATGACCGTCCATGGTGACATGCTGAATGAAAGGTAAATCATTCGCCACGAGCAAATTGTAATCATCAGCACCAAAAGCTGGAGCAATATGAACTATACCAGTACCATCTTCAGTCGTCACAAAATCAGCACCATAGACTTTCCACCCATTTTCTTTATTCTTCAGAGAAGAATTTTTTGCATAGTAATCAAAGAGTGGTTCGTATGAAAGTCCGATGAGAGTAGAACCTTTAAAAGATTCTCCCAATGATTCGTATTGAACATCTTTCAATGAAGACAATCTTGCTTTCGCAACTATAAATATTTCTGATTGTGACTCATTTGCGTCCTGAGGTTTGTTGTTTGTGATTTTAATCATCACATACTCTATATCCTTCCCTACAGCCAAAGCCACATTTCCCGGCAATGTCCATGGTGTTGTAGTCCACGCCAACAAATATGTCTTACCATTTGAATTTTCAGATTTAGAATTTGTTTGGAAATTAGGATTTATAATTTCAAATTTAACCGTTACAGATATATCAGTGATATCCTTATATCCTTGAGCAACTTCAAAGTTAGATAGAGTTGTCTCACAACGCGGACAGAGATTCATAGACTTGAAACCTTCATAAATCAAACCTTTTTCATACAAATTTTTAAATATCCACCAAACACTCTCAGTGTAACTCGCATCCATAGTACGATAATCATTCTCCATATCAACCCATCGTCCAAGTCTAGGCACGATCTCTCTCCACTCATTCGCAAAACGCATGACACTCTTTCTGGCAGCGTCATTAAATTTACCTATACCGAAATCAATAATATCTTTTTTTGATTTCAATCCGAGCTCTTTCTCAATCAGATTTTCAACTGGCAAACCATGAGTATCCCAACCCCAACGACGACGAACATGATAACCCTGCATGGTCTTGTAACGAGGAATGACATCCTTGATCGTACCTGGCAAGATATGACCATAATGAGGTAATCCGGTCGCAAAAGGTGGTCCATCATAAAAGACGAACTCACCTTTTGGTGATTCCTTACCTAAAGTTTTCTTAAAAATATCCTTCTCCTTCCAGAAAGCTAAAATTTTCTCCTCACGTAATGCGCGTGAGGATTTTACAGGATTTTGACCATTATCTGCATTTGCTGGTAAGTTGTTTTTTACATTACTCAAATCAGTTTTTTCAGCCATAAAATATATAAATTTAATAACTCTATTCTAACACTAATATTCACTTACCATAAATCTGACTATGTGTACCAACATCGATCAGGCGGATAACGTCTTCATTGTGTTGTTCATAGATCAGTCGATGATCCCCACTGATATTTATACTTCTATAATCTTTTAATGAACCTTTCAGTTGATGATTTCTTAAAATCCTATTATAGGGATCTATTTTAAAAATCTCTATTTTTTCCTCAAATAAGTCTTTAATCCTCTCTGGTAATTTACTAAATGATTTATCGAAGTTTTTACTGCTAATGATCAACATTTTCTAAGATGCTTCATTAATTCTGATGTATCAGAAAAAACTCCAGTTATACCCTTTCCCTTGTCCATATCATCACTAATTTTCTCCCATAATGCCAATCTTTCCTTACTAGGCATTGGTGAGGCTGAAACAGAAAATTTACGTTCACGTACAAACTGTTTAAGATACGCATTGATCACACCTGTAAGAGTCAGGCCGAGTTCATCAGCCATCTTTTTTGCCTCATCACGCAAGACATCATTAGTTTTTATAGTTATTGTTGTATTCATACCACTATACTAACAAAGGTATGAATTATGTCAAGCCAAAATAGGTAAATTCTGCCGCAGTTTATCACATCTTCTTCGGAATCTTAATTCCCAAAATATATAGACCTTTCTCCATAGTTTCTAAAAACTTCTTCGTCAAAGCAACTCTATAAGGTGACAAAGGTTCATTTGCATCAACGATAGTGTTTCCGGCATAGAAACTATTAAAAGCTCCGGCAAGATTGACTAAATAGTTCGCTACGAGTTGTGGTGCATATTCGGCACTTGCGCGTTCTGTCACATCTCTGAACCTCACTAATAATTTTTCAAGCGATCCGACTTTTTCCGGCAATTTGATTGTGTCATTGGTCATTGTTACTTGATCATCTTTTACAATGCCCTCTTTTTTTGCCTTTTCCAAAATAGAATTCGCTCTAACGGCTGAATATTGTAGATATGGTCCAGAATCGCCTTCAAATGAAATAGACTTGGCTGAATCAAAGATAACATCACCTCCGATAGCTTGGCGTAGGATTGTGTACTTGATTGCACCAATAGCGATCTCGTCCGTGATCTCATCGGCTTCATCTTTTTCAAAACCTCTATCAGCGATCCTTGTGATCACAAGTTTTTTGATTTCATCAATCAAATTTTCAGCAGTGATAACATTTCCTGTACGTGAAGACATCTTTCCAGAAGCAAAACGTAGCATGCCGTGACCGACATGTTTCGTTCTCTCCCCTACTTTTTTATCAATGAGAGAGAGCGCCTTCACAACGACCTTGAAATACTCATTTTGCTCATTCGCAGTTACAACTATAGACCTATCTGTCTTTGGATATTTCTTAAATTTAGTTATATTCAACCCCATTTCCTTCGCTTCATAAGTTGGCAAACCGTGTGAATTTATAAATACACGGGTGTGTAGACCATGATCTTCTCCTTTAAAAACAATAGCACCATCACTCATACTGAAAACTGGCTTCTTAAATAAACCCTTAACCAACGATCTCTTTGAAAATTTCTTGACGATCTTTAGGCCAATCGGCGCCATCTCACTTTCATAGAGATATCCATCAAATTTTGTCCCAAGTCTTTTATAGAGTAATTCAAAATGATCCAGACTCCATTTTCTACCTTTTTCATAGAAAGCATTTATAGCCGAACTACTCTTTTCATAGATAATCTTATTGAGGGCATCAATATCATCTTTAGCGGAAATACCCGCACCACTCATTCCAACTCCAGTTTGAGAATCTATATTTGGATCTGCTTCATAAGCGCGAGTTCCTTCGACATACATCTTTCCAAGAAAATCAGTCTTTTCTTGAATCGAAGCGGTCAGAGGCGGAATCTCGGATTCATGTCTCTTCATCGCCCAGATCGATTTTGCAATATGTAAACCAATATCCGATGGATAACAAAGACGGGTCACATTGGCACCTGATGATTCGATCAATCTTGAAAGTGATTCACCTATAGCGTTCGACATGAGGTGACCAATATGAAAAACCTTAAAAATATTTGGGTCAGTATATTCGATGAGAATATCTTTTGCTGCATCACTATTTTTCTTATCTCCTACTTTAATCTGATTTTCTTGCTTATCTATTATCTGTTCCGCAAAAACTTTATCTTTTATCTTAAAATTAATAAAACCAGGACCAGCTACACTGATTGAATCAATCAAACCAGCAATATCTTTTGATGCATCTTCCTTAAGCTCATGAACGATCTTCTCTGCTAGCACCTTCGGTGACATCTTCATACTCTTGGCATTTGCCATTGCTATATTACTAGAAAAATCGCCATATTCTTCATTCTCAGGATAGTCGAGATCTACTGAATCCAGATTTTCGACAGGAATACCGACTTTCTGGCTAGCTTTTTTGAGATACTGTATAAGTTTCTGCTTCATAATAATATGTTAATAGAATTGTAACAGAAAACAGTTCATTTGCACGTAAATTTGACAATATCGATAAAACTGGTTAGTGTATAGACTCAGTTGTGATACAGGGTAAGACGAATCAGAAAACCAACATACGGTTGGTAATATGATGAGATATTGAAAAGAATCTTGGGAAATGTGAGAGGGGTTGATTTTCCCTACTCGTCAGCTCAAGGCGTTCAATATGATCTCTGTATATGTAGATACTAACAACATCTATACGACTTGTGAGTAAATAATCGGTTCCTCGCTGACTGCGCCGCGCGCTTAAGCATTTCGATTAGTAAAACAACTCGACAACCTGCACTCGCTCTATGCCTACCACTTTCTAAATGTCCCGGTAGGATATGATCATCCGGATCGTAGAGTTCGTCTATAGGTTCTCATGCGCGACTTGATTCAATCAGTCGCGCTTTTTATTTACTCTTTTGAACTTTCCTCAACGCTTCATCTATCAATTTTGCAATCATTTTAAAATCTTTCTCTTTTCTTCCACGAGTTGTCTCAGCTGCAGTACCAACACGGATACCTGATGGATCTGCTGGTGGACGAGTATCAAAAGGAATAGCATTTTTATTTACGATGATACCAATCTTTTCTAGAGTATCACTCGCATCTTTACCAGAAACGCCTCCTGCCCCCTTCTCATTTTTCTTACCATCTTGCCATGTATCAATGAGGATCAAATGTGAATCTGTTCCACCAGAGATCAATCTCCAGCCACGATTATGTAATTCACTCGCGAGAACTGAAGCGTTTTTGATTACCTGTTTTGCATATTTTTTGAAAGCTGGACTCATCGCCTCTTTGAGAGTGACAGCTACTCCAGCGATCTGGTTTTCATGTGGACCACCCTGAAGTCCTGGAAAAATAGCTTTATCAATCTTCTTATCTAATTCACGTGCATCTTTCTTTACGAAGATAAGTGCTGAACGTGGTCCACGAAGAGTCTTGTGAGTAGTCGTAGTGACAACATCTGCGTATGGAAATGGTGAAGGATACTGTTCTCCAGCGACGAGACCTGCTATGTGCGACATATCAACCATGAGCAATGCACCTGCCTCATCAGCGATATCCCGCATAGCCGCCCAATCAATACGACGAGGATAAGCTGTATATCCTGCAACGATGATAGCTGGTTTTTCTTTTATTGCATTCTCACGAAGTTGATCATAATTCAAAACTTCTGTTGTGGCGTCCAGACCGTACGGAACCTGTATCCAGAATTTTCCAGTAGCTGAGACTTTGTGTCCATGAGTGAGGTGACCTCCATGATCAAGAGACATACCCATGATCTTTGATGGGACTAAAACTTCAGGATTTTCTGCTCCAGGTAAACTGATTTTCTTTGGAGGAATAAGTGCAGTATAAACAGCAAGATTGGCTGGTGAGCCAGACAAAGCTTGAACATTCACATGCCATTCTTTTGGATCCAATTTAAAAAGTTTCAAAGCTCTTTCAATACAAAGTGATTCAATCTTGTCGACTACTTCATTTCCGCCATAATATCTTTTGCCCGGATACCCTTCTGCATACTTGTTAGTCAATTCTGAACCAAGAGCTTCGAGGACATCTTTCGAAACATAATTTTCTGACGCTATTAGATTGATAACTTTCTTCTGACGCTTTTTCTCTGCCTCTATGAGTTTTTTTATTTGTGTGTCTTTCATATTGATATTGTATATCGCAATATATAAAAAAGGTAGACTTGCCAAGTGTTGCACTTACTTGTTGAACTGGTGATTTATCTGTTAAACCCACAACATGATTTTTGAATATATAAATACATAAATGAAAAGGTCCGTCACGCTGTTTTCCGTGACGGACCCATTTCCATCGACCAGTGAACCGAGGGAACGCTCGGCAATGGACACTGGGTGGACGAAATTGTCGCTGGACGACAGTGTAAGAGGTTATTCGCAAGAAAGTTGATTAATTTTTGCGAACATTGACATTACCCTGCGCCAGCGAGCTTTTGGTTCTGTGAGGTGATATGCAATTATGGTGCCCATCCAGTATGAACAACATGGCGGTATCGAGAACATCAACGCGATATATTTTTTATTTGAATCGCGGAATACGTTACGATTTGACCGTCATTCTGCCAGTAACGGAGATACAAATGTATTGCAGTCACAGTCACATGGGAGACTCTGGGGCACCCTATTACCCTCGTTATGACAAGAGCATTCAGTTGCAAACATTACGCCTCTTGCCCACATATGTCAACCGACCACCCTTTTACACTATCAACAGTTTATCCACAGGCTATTTAAAATTATTTCTTAGATACCTTTCCTTTTTTCTCCTTAAATTTAAAATCTTTTCTATCCTTTTCATTAAATCCACCGACAACAGTTATCTCCCCTTTTATTGGAGGATGTGGATCATAGCCAATTAATTCAAAATCTTCAAAACAAATATTATTTATATCTTTCAGATTTGGATTTATCTTTACATGGGGAAACGGTCTTGGTTTTCTTTTCATTTGCTCACGGGCCTGCTCATAGTGATTGCCATAAAGATGTGTGTCACCAAGCATGTGTACAAAATCACCATATTTATATCCACAGACTTGTGCTAAGACCATAGCAAGTAAAGAATATGAAGCAATGTTAAAAGGAACTCCTAGGAATGTATCCGCACTTCTTTGATAAAGCGAAAGTGATAGTTTGCCATTAGTAACGTTTATATTAAAGAGTGTATGACAAGGTGGAATAGCCATGGATGTTCCTGGGCGAGCCATTTCGTAGACATACTCAGGATTCCATGCCGATATAACTACATGTTTACGATCAGGATACTTCTTCGTCTTTTCTATAGCCCAAGCCAATTGATCTATTTCCCTTCCATCAGATGCTTGCCAACGACGCCATTGGCGACCATAGACTGGACCGAGCTCGCCATGCTTTTTGGCAAAATCCGCATCAACTTTTATCTTTGCTATGAATTCATCCTGAGTCATATCCGGAACTTTCTTCTCACCCATCAATTTCTTATACTCCTTATATGGCCAATCATCCCAAATATGAACTTCATTATCTACAAGATATTTAATATTTGTATCCCCACGCAAAAACCATACGAGTTCATGGATAATACCGCGCATAAAGACTTTTTTTGTTGTAAGTAACGGAAAGCCCTCATTCAAATCAAAACGCATCATGCGTCCAAAGACACTTTTAATAGCAATGCCAGTATTAAACTCCTTCTTTTCAAAACCATTCTCTAAAATATCTTTAAGCAAATCTAAATACTGATATTCTGGGTGACGAGTTGTGGCTTTTTTTGAACCTGACTTAGCTTTTGTTTTTGAAGAAGTTTTTTTCATATTAATAAATTAGCTAGTAAATTATTTCTGACTAATCTTATTTTTGGATTTTATCTTGGCTGGCTTTGCTGATTTTACTCCTGATTTTGAGACATTCTTATTCAATTCCTCCTTCGGATCAACAAAATGCTGCCAATCACGACCGTGATAGCGTCCAGTAGATTTATAATCTTTTATAGGAACATTTGAAAGCTCCGAGAAAAGAATCTGACCGATCCTCATATTTGGTCGGAGTATAATAGGCAAACTATTTAAATTACAAAGCTCGAAAGTGATATTGAGGTGGTGACCTGGGTTGATGATACCGGCTGTATTATGAATAATTAATCCTAGACGAGCCAGACTACTCTTTCCAGAAAGATGGATCAAATATTTATCAGAACCAAAATAGTCTACAGATGTACCGAGAATACTGATACCAGGATGTAAAACGAACATGCCGTCATCTGGAATGACAATCTCTTTTGTTTCCGGGAAAACCTTATTCACCGGATCAATAGCCATAGTAGATTCAGTGTTACTAACTATGAATTTATTCCCCAGCAAAATATCATAACTAGCAGGTTGGAGGCGTCCGTGTTCAAAATTCTTAATGATAATATCCCCTTTTTCTAGTGCTTTGATGATGTCTCCGTCTGAAAGATACATGGTAGTAATAAATATATTAATTAAGCGATGTTAAAAGTTTTATCTGTCCCATAATAATCTGCCCAATGTGCATTGTAATGTGCAAACATACGTTCAAGTCTATCTTGAGGAAGTTCTTCTGCACCCAGAGTCTTCATCAATGCCAAAAGATCAGTATGAGCCGTATCAACCAAACCTTCATCACTCACAACTTTCTCAAACTCTGCAAGATAGCCATAACCAGCATTTCTATCTATACAAACATGCATATCCTTCGTAGCATACTCTTCCCTCTCACGAGACCACTTTGCTTGATATGTGGCGCCAGAATCTAACAAGATTTGATCGAGCTGTCCCAAAGTCTTCGAAACTACTGATTCAAATTCAATTCTTTTAACACCGTTTGAACTACTATCATCACCGACTGAAGCCTTTAAGACTAAAATAACCTTTCCGTCGGCATCACGTGTTCTAAGAGAAATCTTCTTTCCCTGCTTCAAGATATGGTCCAAAGATTCTTTCTTATCCGCAGATATGATCGGTAAAACATTTTTTACCAAAAGACTAATATCTGCTGGCACATTAAAATAATGATTCAACTGTTTGCCGGTGGCAATCAATTTTGTCTCTGGAAATTTTTGCTGAAGATTTTTCTTCAATTTATCAACATTTTCCTTCGATCCTAGCAAGCTTTTTATTTCTACTTCATATGATTTATTCATATACACATTATATCCAATTAAAATGACTTTCATAGGTGACAAAACACAGAAAATCTATCCCAATATTTATCTTCTGTTTACCAATCACTATTTACCGTTTACAATATACCTATGAAAACCTTCATCATCGCCGCCCTATCTGCCGACGGGTATATCGCCAGAGATTCCTCTCTACCATCTACAGTCTGGACTAGTAAAGAAGATAAGAAACGCTTCGTTGAAATAACCAAACGAGCGAAAGTTGTTGTGATGGGCCAAAACACTTGGAAGACTTTTGGTGGTCGCGCCCTCAAAGAGCGCCTCAATATTGTCTATTCCCCAAATAGACTTCCGGATATGCCACCAGAGGTTGAGATCACATCAAAGTCGCCCTTAGAGCTCATAAATGAGCTAGAATCGCGTGGATTCACTGAAGTCGCTATCTGTGGTGGTTCGCAGATTTACACCATGTTTATGCAAGCAGGAGTCGTCGATAGACTCTATTTAACGATTGAGCCAGTTATATTTGGTGACGGTATTCGCCTTTTCAAAGCGCCACTGGATTTCAGATTGAAACTCGTTGATGACCAAAAAACCGAGGGTGGAACTCGGTTAGTGGAATATGAGGTTATTAAATAAAATTAGAGTAAATTACTAATTGATCTAATTATCTAAGATGAAAAGTAAATTAATTGAAGCGTTTGGATGGTATGGGACTATTGCAATCGTCTTAGCCTATTTTCTAGTAAGTTTCTCTTTTCTTAGTGCAAACAACATCTGGTATCAAGTATTAAATGTCACAGGTTCACTAGGAATCGTCACTGATGCATTTTATAAAAAGGATTACCAACCTGGCGTACTTAATATTATTTGGGTAATTATTGCAGTTGTTGCTATTGTGAGGATGTTTATTAAATAAGAAAAACCTTGTATTGAAGGAATTTCCGCAGATAATTTCTAGCAAGAAATTATTGAGGACTAGTAACAATCTTTGCAAAGATTGTTACGTGTTCCTGAAATACAAGGTTTTTCTTTACTATTTAACATCAACCCCCATCTGTCTTGCTGTACCAGCAACTGTCTTCATAGCAGCCTCGATACTTCCAGCACTCAAGTCTGGCATCTTACGTTCTGCAATCTCCTTTAGCTGAGCTTTTGTAAGTGTTCCAGCCTTAACAGTGTTTGGCTTACCTGAACCTTTTTCTTTCTTAAGAGCTTTCAAAATCAGACTTGATGTTGGAGGAGTCTTAAGCACGAAATCATAAGTACGGTCTTCATAAACTGAGATAACGACTGGGATCATATCGCCAATCATGCCTTTTGTAGCATCGTTGAATTTCTTTGTGAAATCACCAATATTAACACCGGCCTGACCAAGTGTAGGACCGAGTGGTGGAGCTGGGGTTGCTTTGCCAGCAGGAGCGATAACTTTTACTTTCTTAACAATTTTTTTAGCCATATTCTTTAAATTAGTGTATTGACGATATTATATTAAACCTTCTTAACTTGCAAGAAGTCGAGCTCAACTGGTGTTTCGCGACCGAACATAGAAACGAGCACTTTGATCTTACCACGCTCTGTATCCACCTCTGCCACCTTACCCTCAAAATCCTTGAAAGGTCCATCTGAAACCTTCACAAGATCCCCAGAAGCGAGGTCGATAGTGTGAACAGTTTGAGATGAAGACATGCGACTAAACAATGTTTCAACTTCCTTTGGATCTAGAGGAACAGGATTAACACCAGAACCGACGAAACCGGTTACGCGTGGTGTGTTACGGACGACATACCAAGAATCTTCGGTAACGATCATCTCTACAAGAACATATCCTGGATATATCTTCTCTTCTTCTTCAACACGCTTACCAGCCTTAACTTTTATCTTCTTTTCAGTAGGAACTATGACAGCAAAGATCTTATCTTCCATACCCAGAGATTCAATACGCTGTTTCAAGTTACGAGCAACTGCGTTCTCATAGCCTGCGTACGTGTGTATCGCATACCATGCCCTCTCGCCTGTTGTAAGTTGTTTAGCCATAGTTGAATAAGAAGTTAGATTTAGTAAATAGATTCTAGAATAAAAACTCTGCTAATTAATGGAAAAGCAATGTGAGTAGTTTACTGAAGACGAAATCAGCGATACCAAGGATGAGTGCGGTAACAACAGAGACAACGATAACAAGACTAGTAAAACGAATAGTCTGTTGCTTACTTGGCCATGTGACATGACTCATTTCAGATCGTGTTTGCTTGATATATTCAGTGATTTTCATGTTTTTTGACCAAATTACGTATTTCCTCTATTAAAAAACCCCGTTGGGGATTACCTGTGCATAGTAATCCCTTTAAACCAAAAAGTCAACATTCACAATTCCGTTATCATTCGAGATTGCGCCAGACTCATAGACTTTTGAATACGTACCATCAGAGTTCTTCTTTTCAATATCTATAAAGTGCTGACCCTTAGGTACGATACAGTAGTAACGTCCTTGTGCATCACAGACAGTTGAACGTAAGACGACTTGATGATCAAAAGCGGTCACACGGACGATGGCGTAAGAGAGTGGCTTATTTGTTGATTTATCTATAACAGACCCACGTCTCTTGTCTTTAACACTGATCTTTACAAAAAGTAAAATCAAAGTATACGAGATAAGGATGAGAACATTGAAGGCTGTTGGCTTCATAGCTACAGCGATAGCTGAGATGATGAGACCGATACCATAGATATAGTTACTTGCAACTGCCACCTTTCTCTCGTTATGTGAATGGAACAATGGAGCATTTGAAGAATTTGTCTGCAATTTGTTTTGCTGATTCCAATCAAAGTTCTTTTGATCCATAGGGATATTTTTGTCTAGAACTTCCCCATTTTTAACTGTGACTGGTTCACCAAAGTAGAGATCGTTGTAGAGTTCATCTCTTGTCTTACCTTCTAGTTTCTTTGATGGGAATGAGTAGTTAGTCTTTTGGACAGAGATGTAGTATGTACCGTCTGGTAAGAGGAAGCCGTATCTACCATCTACGTCTGTGACGGCTTCTGCTACGACTTTACCTGTAGAGTCACGAGCGGTGATATATGCTGGATCGATTGGTTGTTTGGTGACTGAGTCATATACAGTTCCCCATGGACGAGACTTACGACGGATACCTAGACCCATCAAAACAAGACCCCAGAGTCTAGCAGGTATGAAGACTGCTTCACTAGCTGCGATAGGAGCAGCGAAGGCTGATTCTGTGAAGAAGCTAACTGAAGCTACTAGACCAGCGAAGAAACCTGTTGCTTGAACTGTTTTTGATGCTGGTGAGTTGACGAAAGCTGTAGCTGTGTCTGCCACCTTCTGAGCTGCAGCACTAGCAACTTGTGTGAATGTGCCAGTGAAGGATGATTTAGGTGCTGGAGCTGTTTGTGTTACTTCTACTGGAGTAGGTGTTGTTGCTAGAGGGATGATGGTTGAGCCACTAGAACCACCTGATGAAACCTGGGCTTGTGGAGCTACGACTAATGCTGGTGTTACTTCTGGAGCAGGTGTAACAGCTGGTTGTGAGACTGGAGGCGTGTAGGTGCCAGTGACTACAGATGAACCAGAAGAACCTCCAAGCAGTAATGGATAAAGTGGATTTGCACAGGAACCACCATTGGCAATAGTTAGAGTATTATCAAGTCCGGCATTATTTGAAACAACACCATACGATGAATTAATCACAGACACCGAACCCCCACTTCCTCCATATCCACAAGAAGTTGCATTACCACCTTTTGATGACACCATCGTACTTGTACTAGCTATACCCGCTGAATTGAGAATAGATATACTTCCTCCATTACCACCTTGAGTTGTACCATTACCACCATTTGAAATAATTGGACCAGTTACAGAAAGGCCGACAGATATATTTCCTCCATTATATCCAATACCTGAAGGGTTATTTGCACCACTAGCAATGACATAACCAGTCACATTAATATTATTCAAAATAATATTGTAACCATTCGTAGTTGATGTAGCGATAATGTTTCCATTAACTGTATAAACAGTACTGGAAGAAGTTGTGGCTGGGTTATTACCATATAATTTAACATTCGTAGTAACTACGCAATCACCATTAACATTACCTGCTAAATAATAATATTGACGAGTCGACTCATTGAGAATATCGGCACCACAAGCAGTAGGTACTGGTGATGTATTATCATAAGTGAAAGTTACACTTTTTTGAGTAATATCACCTCTCACATCAACACCTTGCACATATAACGTCTGAGAACCTGCAGCCGAAGGACGTATTATATCGCTTCCATTGTTAGCACAATTAACAGTATTTACTGTGACAAAATTATCATATGAATACTGACAAATCACTGAGGTGTCCCAATTTATACTTGGTAACCATTTAACCACAGTACCACTCGTTGGTGATACGATAAATACTTGTGGAACAACTGGTGCTCCTCCGTTAATATTTGAATTTGATATAAATGAACCTCCAGATAAAGCTTCAAATGTATCTGAAGAAGTAGCGTAAGTTGCTGAAGAAAGATTAACCTGAGAAGAAATCGCTTGAACTATCCAATTTTGATTCGTAAAGTTACGTATACCGACATTGGTATTAGTAGTATATTGACGGACAGGAGCATTACTATGAACCATATCGTAATTATATATATTACCAGAAGCATTTATCATGAGTTTTCTACCGTTAGGAGAAAACGACAAGACCGGTCCCGAAGTTTGAGTACCAATCAGATTATGAGTAGTCCATGTTACACCTGAGTCATTAGATATATATATGATAGCTGGTTGTGGACTAATAGAGACCCCTGCTAATTCTGTGCCGTCAGCAGAAGATGTCATAAGTCCCCAATCACTTTCCAAACCAGGTGGCCATGTCGGACCAGCATTCCATGTGGAACCGGAGTCGGTAGAAGTAAAGATCTGATTACCATAATTTCCTCCACCATTCATAGATAATTTAGTTCCATCAGCAGAAGAAGTAATATTTATATTTGTTGGTTGTCCAGAAGTCACAGCTGGTGCAGATGATAAAACAGACCAAGTGAGTCCAGAATCGGTAGATCGATATATTTGATTACCTTCTACAGTAGCAACCAATTTTGTTCCATCAGCTGAAGAAGCAATCGATGACCAATATGCTGATGGTGATGAGGTGCTAATATTCCATGTAACACCAGAATTGGTAGATGTATATATCTGACCGCCAGAGACACCTGCAACCAATTTCGTTCCATCAGCAGAAGAAGCTATTGCTCGCCAATTAAGTGATGGTCCATGAGGTGCCCATGTTAAACCTGAATCAGTGGATGTATATATCTGACCACCATACATAATTGCAACTAATTTTGTTCCATCAGCAGAAGAAGTCACTGACCACCAAACACCCGAAGGAGAAGATGTACTCAATGTCCATGTAACGCCTGAATTAATCGAAGTATAAATCTGTCCATATTGAATAACGCCTACCAATTTTACTCCGTCATACGATGATGCTATGGCATAAAAATTTGGAACATTATTATATGTTGAAATTAGATCCTTCAGAATATGACCGTTATTCTCACTCGTATTACCAACAAAGTATGCTGCACCAGTAGTTGTACCATTATTCACAGAACTATCATTGAAGACTGACGGGCCTTTTATACTTCCATTATTTACAGAATTTGAATTAAAAGTAAATCCATTTAAAGCGGTGATAGCTATACTATTTATTGAATAATTATTGAAAATTGCACTACCAACATAAGCTATAGCACCGCTATTAGTACTAACTGTTCCACTTGCTATTATTTCTGTTGCGACGTTAGGAATTCCTCCAGATGGAGCTGTAAAAATCGAATCAAACCACCAGTTCAAAGGATTATTCCAATCGCCATCATGACCTGCCCCAGTAGCCTGATCATTAAAATAAAGAACGATTTGATTATTAAAAACTCCGTTCCATATTCCGTATAAAATACCGTTAATAGTCAGTGCTTGAACGCCGTAAAAATATGTACTGTTGTTGACAGTTAAATGTGGTACATTGATAGTAAGTGGTGAACCAGGATTAAATGGTGAGCAACTTCCCGGACATAAAAGTTGGTGGTAACCATATCCTTTTGGGCCAGTACCGTGCGTTATATTTATAGTAGTACTAGATAAATCAAGTGTCCCGTTTGATTTGATTATAGTCACGTTACCACCATAACCACCATAACCACTATGACTAAGTAGTCCACCCTGTCCATATGCAATACCGCCATTAGCAGCCAAGGAAGAAAATGATGTGTCCGTCAGATTTATTGTTCCAGCGTTACCACCTGTCGTAGCGCCGTTGGCACCATTCGAGATAATATTAGTAACCCTGGAATTGGTCATGGTTAAATTTCCCGCTGTAGCACCTGTACCAGTAGCAGCACTCGTATCGACATTTCCTGTAATCACCATATTCTCCAAAGTAATATTGTGACCACCACCATTAGTAGATGTTGCGATAATATTTCCATTAATTGAATGACTTACACCATCAAGAATCACCCCATTCCCTGTTATCACACAATTACCTGTTATATCTGAACCTAGTGTGGTTGTACCTGCAATCGCTAGATTACATTGATTTGCATTCGTAATGACATCTCCCGGAAAACTTAATACTCCACCACCAAATGCACCGAGATTACCAGGTAAATTACCTGGTCCATTTAAAGTCAAATTTGCTAATGCAGGAAAAGCAAAATTGGTATGAATCAAATTAATATAATTCAATGTCAAAGATCCGCCCGACATTGAAAGATCAAGGTGTGTTAAATCTATATTAGTATTTGTTATTGTTACAGACCCACCATAAGCACCTGCTCCACCAGATACAGAAATTGTATTTATAGTCGAACTTGATGTGACAATATTACCTCCATTCGCACCATATCCACCATTTGAAGTGACATTGCCGACAACTGTTATATTCTGTAATGTAAAATTGTGTCCTGGAGTACTAGAACTTATACCATCAGCAAAAACATCACCCCTTATAGTATAACCATAACCATCTACAGTGGTTGATGCTGATGCTCCACCAGAAGTGATGGTCAGACATGTCCCACTGCTAGTACTTATGTCATTACCAAGAGTATATGTGCCTGTAGTTACAATCTCTCCACAAGTAGTTATGATTCCAGGGCTTAATATATCAGCAAAAGCAGACTTAGATCCAAATAATACAAAAACTGATGCGAGGATGAGCAGGTGTCTAGACAAAATTTTACTTACTTTATTAATCATGATGAGAAATATGGCCAACTAAACTACTACTAACAAGAGTATCATATCATTTTAGGCCTATAATTCAAGCTTATTTTATCTCATACGTCACTGTAACGTTGCTTGTCACCTTCTGCTGACCAGCTGGAATCTCAGGAGCAACTATTGCCTTTCCACTAGCAGAAACAGCATCTGTCATTGAATACATCATTGGACGAGGATATGAACCTCCATTATCTTCTGAAAAACTGATTATGCGGACGAGGCGAACACCGAGCTCTTTTGCCAAGACATCCGCCTTTGATTTTGCATCAGTTATAGCTAAAGTCCTTGCTTGCGCTTGAATAGTATCTGGATTATCTACAGAGAAATCCAAGCCATTCAAATTATCAACTTTTAAAGCACCAATAGAAGCAAATAGTGTTCCGGCTTTATTTAGATCACGAATCTTCACCGTCACAGACTGACTAACATCATAACCAGTCAAAACAGATTTTCCTGGAGGACAATAGACTGGTGTTCCATCGGCTCTAGCTATAGCTGGGCATACTGCATTCTGATAATCATAATGTGGACTGATGTTATATGAAGTCGTCTGAATATCTTTATCATCCACACCGGCGTCACGCACAGTCTTAAGAGCGGAGTTTATCTTGGCCGTAGCTTGTGTCTGAGCGTCAGTAACAGTCTTTGCATTTGCAGTGACACTAAAAGAAAAAGTAGCCACATCTGGTATAGAGTAGGCATCACCTGTACCAGTGACGGAAATAGTTGGAGGTGTCTGACCTTTATATTCACCACCATTTGAATTAAACAAAACTCGAAGCCCTATCAAAGAACCGATGATGAGAACCACCACCACCAAAACACCTATCCATGAACCTATTTTCCAAATTTTTTCTGGGATATGCATATATAAAGCTGTATTAATTATTAATAAAATTTTTAATCAATTTAAATCAATTTTACCATATTTTATAAACAAATGTCGGCCAAATTTTCAAATAGAGCAAGCACTGTCATAGGTCCTACCCCACCTGGGACAGGAGTGATCGCACCTGTTCGACCAATCTCTTTTGAAACATTTTCAAAATCAACATCGCCAACTATTTTTTTAATATTATTCTCTTTTGATTCAGAGAGGATCATGACCTGGTCATCTCGATTTATACCAACATCAACTATCACCTGCCCTTTTTGAACATGATTCGCAGTTATCAGATTTTTCTTACCGACTGCGATGATGACGATATCTGCGGATTTTGTTTCTTTGACTAGATCAACAGTCTTACTATGTGCGACACTCACGATCGCATCGGCATTCATACACAATTGCGCAATGGGTCTTCCAACTAGTGCTGAACGTCCAACCACTGTCACCCTCTTCCCCTTTAAAGAGATCTTATAATAATTCAAAAGTTCCATAACACCTCTAGCCGTAGCTGGTATGATTGCTCTATCATCATTTTCTGACAAAAGCTTTGTATTCACAGAAGTCAATCCATCAAGATCTTTTTTGGGGTCGATGGAATTTATAACTTCTTCTTTATCAATATGTTCTGGTAGTGGAAGTTGGACAATGATTCCTTTTATAGAATGGTCTGCGTTACACTTCTGTATTTCAGTAATGATTTTTTCTTGGCTAATTTTGCCACCGGAAATGATTTCATCCAGATGAATATGACGAGTCAATACTCCAACTTTTTTTGCAAAATTAGTTTTAGCCTTTATATAAGCCGTGGAATCAACACGATTTCCTACTTGAAGAATAGCCATCTCAGGGGTCGGCCGGATCGAACTAAATCTTTGTGAAAGCTGACCCAGTCGTTCATCGCGTATGACTTTTCCTGAGAGTATCCTTGGTGAAATTTTAGTAGAATCTGTTAATGACATAACTAATACGTTAGCACAGAAACTAGCTATTTCAACCTTTGACTTCATATATTGATAATGTGTATGCTTACGACAGAAAAGCAACTCACAAACCAATAAGGAGAACTATGGACAAAATACGCATAGAGAAAAACTGTGTTGACCATATACCTATCTGCAAGCGTCCTTTTGGATACATGATCGTCCGAAGTATCGACCTCGGACAAGAATACCCCACATATTGGGGACAAATCGAGATCCGTAATGAGGCGCAGGAGATTAGGTTCTGTTACAAACTTGAACACGTCAGCCTTGTGAAAAAATACTACAAACTTTCTATTTTCAAGGACACGGAATTCAAAAAACTGACATTGGTCGGACACATCTCATTCACCAACGACAGCTCCACCACACTCAAAATCTTCTCTGAATACATCGAGCAAGACTTGGAGGATAAGATTCCACGAGAACTGATCGGTTTCATCCACATAGTTGTGTATGAATACTTGATCAATGCCTTTCTCGAAGAGATAGCGTTCTTTGAATCAATCTTGGGCACAGATCAAGGGATCACAAAGCACGAAGCCGTATTTGGTTTTGAGGAAGATATAGTCGAGGATTTCTTCGACCAAACATTTCTCCGACTTGATACGTTCTTAAGTTTACTCACACTGCCCTTCGGTTAATGGGCAGTTTTTATTTATTATTTATTTAAATTTCACTCAAAAAGGAGTAGAAATATCCTCAATATTCAACTATTCAGCTGACCAACGGGCAAAAATACCACAAGGTAAAAGTCTAGGTTCATGATTCGAGACTTTAGATCCTTGAATCTTATCACCAGATTCTTCAAGTGTGAGTTCCCCAACCTCTATTTCCCCACCAAATTTTTCTTTAATAGGAAGTAAATTATTTTTATATGCCACAGCTGAATATCCGGCAGAATAACCATTTATTAAAAAGAAAATAGGGCTATCCGCCAAAAGTTCTGTGCAATCTTCAATCAATTTCAGAAAATCATCCTCAATCTTCCAAACTTCATTATCTGAACCATGACCAAAAGCAGGTGGATCCATGATGATGCCGTGATATTTCCTACCTCTTTTTATTTCTCTTTTTACAAAAGCACGAACATCGTCCAATATCCATCTCACTGGTTTATCTTTCAATCCTGAAAGTTCTGCATTCTCTCGAGCCCAACCAACCGCAACTTTTGAACCATCGACATGGACAACTTTTGCTCCAACCTGCGCACAAGCGAGCGTTGCTCCACCGGTATAAGCAAAGAGATTCAAAATTTCTATTTCATTTTGTGACTCACTTTTAGATTTTGAATTTTGAATTTTTATCTTATCTCTCATCCAATCCCAATTTGACGCTTGCTCCGGAAAAATACCCACATGTTTAAAAGCTGTAGGTTTAATCCAGAATTTTAGATCAGCAAAAGAGATTTCCCAACGATTTGGCAAATCTTTTTTTAAAGTCCAACTACCACGTTCTTCCTGTAAATCATTCGTTGACGAAGTCTTTGAAGTATTTTTACCGAAATACCCATCGGCTTTTTTCCATTCTGCCGGTGCCAACTTTTTTCGCCACAAAGCCTGTGGATCTGGTCGTGACAAAACGACTTTACCAAAGCGCTCAAGCTTCTCCCCTTCTCCAGAGTCAAGAAGTTCATAGTCAGCTGAAGATTTAGTTGTAAGAATTTTTGAATTCATTATTTGTGATTTAGAATTTAAACCCTATATTTCTTCAGAACTACAACTGCACTGATAAAAAGTATTGTTGAAATAGTCGCTGAACCTAAACAATATAGACAATAGGAATGGATCAGAAAAGCTTGTGCCCCAACAAACCATAGAGACATAATAAACCCGCAGACAGTCAAAAACAGTACAGCACGAAGAGACGGCTCGTGTTTACCTTCTATATGTGCAAACAAACCAGCGGCTATTATAAAATAATAAATCATACCCAATAGAGCAACTGGTATACCAAACACCGTCGCGTACTGACTAGTCAGAACTGTTTCGCATCCAGCGGTCGTGCAAGGAGGAATCTTATTTTGAAAATGTTCTATCGTCAAAAAAGATGCGTCAAAAAAACCCAGAATGGCTACTATAAACAAAATGACAACAGCTTTATTTGGAACTGCCTGAAGCGGCCGCTTCAATAAGTGATTTAAATGCTTCATAGCTTTGTGGATTAGTGATAGCTTTACCGTTTACAAAGAAAGTTGGAGTTGAATCTATACCAATTTTGACACCTTCAGCTTGATCATTCGCAATTGCGTCCTTAACAGCGCTACTATCAATATCAGCTTTAAACTTCACCATATCAAGACCGATCTGATTCGCATATCCATCTAAAACATTATGAGCGTCTGGTAGATTACTCCAATCATTCTGATGTTCATAGATGAGACGATACATATCCCAGAATTTTCCTTGCAGACTAGCTGCTTCTGAAGCTTCAGCCGCAATCATGGCATTTGCATGTTGAGGTAATGGAAAATGTCTGAAAACCAGGCGAGCGGTGGTTGAAGCCTCCTTCATAAAACGCTCAACTAAAGGAAAATATGCTCCACATGCAGGACATTCGAAATCACCGTATTCTACAATAGTAACTGGTGCACTAGCGGAACCCGTGACATGGTCACTTCCACTGACTGGTGCAGGAGAGATGAGATGAGTACCAGATACTGGTTTATTCATAGCCACAACCAAACCCCAGAGTATAAGAGCGAGAATAATAAGGAATGAAGCCCAAAAGATAATGCGTTTTAAATTCATAATTTTATATTAACACAGAGACCTGTCATCTCATAGTTCTGCTTACATACCACATCAGATAATCAACATTGCGTCACCAAATGAATAGAAACGAAGTTTTTCTTTGATCGCTTGATCATAAAGTTCAAACCAGTTTTTCTTTGCTCCTTTATATTGTAAAAAAGCATCAACTAACATGAGTAAAGACGTGTTTGGTAAATGAAAATTTGTAATCATGGCATCAACTATTTTGAAGTCATAGGGTGGTTTGATCATGATGGACGTATCACCTGTATAACCTTCATTTTTTAAAATATATTCTGCTGTCGCTTCGAGTGTACGGGTAGCGGTAGTCCCTGATGAGACGATCATTCTCCCCTCTTTTTTGGCTTTATTTATTTTCATGGCTGATTCTTCACTCACTTGGATGGGTTCAGAATGTAATTGACCTGAAGATATATTCTCTGACGTCAGTGGAGAAAAAGTTCCGCGACCAACGTGTAATGTAACACTTGTCTGATCTATGCCTTTTGATTTTAATGAATGAAAAACATTTTCTGTAAAATGTAATGATGCTGTTGGAGCAGCTACCGATGAAGGTTTTGATGCAAAGACTGTTTGATATCGAGTTCTAGCATTTTCTTCATTGAGATCGGTGTGGATATATGGTGGTAACGGTGTTTGTCCATGAGCCTGACAAAGCTTTTCAAATTCATCTGCCGAAATACGCAACTTGAAAGTGAATTCTTCATTTTTCTGGCTTATGACATCCATGATAGCGCGATGATTGAAATATAACTGATCGCCGATATTGATTCTGCGATCTGGTAAGCCTTTGATCATCTCATTTTTACCTCCAGGAGCTCGAGTCGCTGTTTTCCATTCATTAACCAAAAAAAGTATTCGAACTGAGCCACCAGTTAATTTCATGAGCTCCAAACGTGCTGGTACCACCTGTGTATCATTTAAAACTAACAAGGATCCTGTTGGTATATACCTACTGATGTGAGCAAAAGTATCTATAACAACCTCGTCCGTCTTTGTACTGTAAACAAACAACTTAGCTGAATCACGAGGTGTAACAGGTGTATGAGCAATGAGTTCTTGTGGTAATTTATAATTATAATCTTGTGGCTTCATGGAATTTTAATTTCTTTTAATGGTGGTATTTCTCTCCTCGAATAATAGTAAATGCTCTGTATATCTGTTCAACCAGTATTAGTCTGACCAATTGATGTGGAAACGTTAGCTTTGATAGAGCCACTGTAATATTTGCCCGCTTTCGAACCTCATCAGTCAAACCATATGATCCACCTATTATAAAAAATAATGTTCTGGTACTTTCATTCAACCTAGATTGGATCTGATCTGCAAAGATACGAGATTCATATTCTTTTCCCTTTTCATCCAAAGCTATAACATATTGACCTGAACCTTCTTTATCTAGTACATCTAAAATCTTTTTATTCTCATTTTCTTTATCGCTACCATCAATATATTTAAATTCACAAGCAGAATAATGTGAAATCCTATCTACGTACTCGCGGACTAAATCTTGGCCAGAAAAATCTTTCTCTTTGCCTATAGCTAAAATAATTATCTTCATGCTTGTGACTGTGGCTGTGATTGAATATTTTGATCAGGTGGCGGAACGACTCTTTCAACGATCTGAATACCTATCTTATGCTCAAGGAAATTCTGTAGCTCATTTGCTAAATCAAAATCGATAGGATCAAAGATCGTATCTGACTCATTTCTAGTTTTAGAATCTTCGCGGCCGGCTGTGATCATCAAAAGTCTACTGACACCAAATATACGATGCATGGCAGTACGAACCAAGTTGATATCCTGTATCTGTCTATATGGTATAGAGATCTCTGTTTTACTGATGATTCCGCGTCTAAATTTTAAGTTAAATTCTTCAAGAACGAAGATGCGATTCCTATACTGGATCAAGCCAATGATCATACCTACCAAGATCAAGATAACACTAGCAAGTAAAGCCATGACCGAGAAAGCAGAGACTGCATTTGATACCGATGTCACAGTTGAATTATTCACATTGCCATCCAATGACATCAGACTAGCGATAGAGATTGCCAAAAATGGTCCCATGAAAGCCAATATCATCGACAAAATAAACAAGACGAAGCCTATGGTCGTACGTCGTGCCAAAAGTAACAACATTGTTCTTCTCCCTAGATTTTGTGGCTGACCGACTATTAACATATGGTGATTATATCACAAAGACGTTCTTCTATGCCTTATCTTCCAGATTCATGATAAAATCAGTCCATGCTTACATATTTCCAAGCGATTCTCATGGGTGCCTTGCAGGGTTTCTCTGAACTCTTCCCTGTTTCCAGTCTTGGCCACAGCGTTATATTACCAAAGCTACTTGGTTGGAGCGTAAATCAAAACGACAATTTCTTTTTAATATTTTTAGTAGCCACACACCTCGCCACAGCTTTAGTGCTACTAGGTTTTTTCTATAAAGACTGGTTACTCATCATCAAAGGTATTTTTAGATCTATTAAAATTAGAGAGATAAATTCAGCGGATATTTATACAAAACTTGGTTGGCTCATCGTGATCGGCACTATACCAGCCGGAATCCTTGGCTTACTCTTTCAAGATAAGTTAAAGGCTTTATTTGCTTCACCAAACATCGTAGCCATATTTTTAATATTGAACGGTCTTATGTTATTTGGAGCAGAATTTTTAAAAAATAAAATAGAAAATAAAACGTCTGATGACGAACTCATCTCTAAAATGACATGGGGGCAATCTGTTAAAATAGGTCTGGCTCAATGTCTAGCACTGATTCCTGGATTCTCAAGGACCGGCTCAACCATCGGTGGTGGTTTACTTATAGGCTTGAACCATAAAGACGCTGCTCGTTTCTCTTTCTTATTGGCGACACCTATTATATTTGCAGCTTCATTGTTGAAATTACCGGAACTCATAACGTCTGGCGACACAGGTGCTACTGGACCAATATTAGTTGGCTCAGCCGTAGCCGCTATCACCGCCTTTCTATCTGTTAGTTTCCTCACTAAATATTTTGAAACTAAAAAACTCACACCTTTCGCTGTTTACTGTGTGGCAATCGGAATATTGAGTTGTGCCGTATTCTTTTTTAGATAAAATCAGAACTTAAACCTCAAGCCAAATTTTAATAAATTTTCTTAGCTGATTTGAACCAAGCAAAAATAAATAAACCAAAGGCCAAAATCAGTGAAGCTAATCCGTGCTTGAAATGAATAGCGACTGAGCCGACTTCATATCCAGGAAAATATGTTGGCAATGAACCAGCTTTATTTGACCAGTAAACAATAGCTATAATAATAAAGACTAGGCCAAGAACGACTGAACCATAAGTAAGTAATTTTTTATTCATATGAATATATTATACATTATCTATTCATTTACCAATAAACTTTACAGATCTCTGATCTTTGATTATTTTTCATCTCTTGAATTAATCTTGAACTTCATTCCAAGAAATGTTCCTGTTCCGATTCCTAAAGCATAAACGATTATGGCAACAATACCATGTTCAGAATCAAGACGATTAAGGATGTTATATAAAACCGTCATGGTCACAATTGTGACTAGAAAGGAAAGTGTTGATGCTGGCAAGATCTTATCCTTCGCAATGTAACGCCAATTAAGTGTTAGTAAAAAATCCTGCAATATGCCTGCTAAATAAAATAATATAAGGTAATAATACATACGTTTATTATAACAAAAAAAATAACTACCTTGCATATCCCCTTCTCTACTCTTATCCTTTTAGTGGGGTGCCGTCGTACAGGTTACTTTAACTGGGTTTAGGGAGAGAAATGATGCGACAGTTTATATTCCATCTTTTTGCTTATCTGCTCTGTAGACACAATAAATGAGATACACATCCAAAATATATCCAATAATATTGGACAAACTAAAAGTAACAGGATTCAAAATATTCTGTGCAAAACCTAAGAAGACTCCTAATCCCAAAAGAATATATGAAGCCTCGATGACTTTTTGTGAATGTTTTTTAAACATTCTCGCCTGAATAACAAAGATAACAACTCCTATAAGAAGTAGTAAGGCAATTTCATAAAGACCAATAAAAACGAAGAGTAAAGCTGAGAGTCCTGTGAGAACTGCAAGCACAGTAAAATTCCAGTAACAAATAGACCAGTAGTCTCTTTTAATTAAAACAGGGATATTATCACTAACATGGGATTCACTTAGTTGTCTGTAAATAACAATATTCAAGAGAATAAAAATTACATAAATTATCAGTGCCAAAATTCGAGTCTCTAATGAATAATTAATTTTAGCAAAGTAGCTAATTATACTTATTACCAAACTTGCAGATAAAATAATTGGTGCCCATCGCTTTTTAAGTATAATTCCTACTAAACAAATAATATTTACACAATCAACTAAAAGATATAAATAAGTGTTGATATTAGAAGTTCCAGAAAAAATATGGCTAATCACATTGGATAATTGACCAAGGGAAATAATACCAATAACTGTAACCAAAAAGAATGAGATTACATAAAAAGATGTCCTTGTTTTTATTGTTGCAATATTATTCATTAAGCAAATGTTAACACAATAGTTCGATTCCTGTTAGGGTCATCATATTAAACTGCTCAACATAGACCTGAAAAAACGTGGGTGCCGTCGTACAGGTTACTTTAACTGGGTTTAGGGAGAGGGGCGATAGAACGGTTTATATTCCCATATTGTCAGAATTACTTTTTTGACCATATACAAAAACAGAAACTCTCTTTTTAAATTCATCTTTATCTATTTCAATAGGTAGCATACTATCAATTAACTGAGGTGACTGTTCTAATAATATTCGATAAGATTCCCTCAAATAATGCAACTCGTCTTCTGTTACATTTTTAGAAACCCTAAACGGAAAGCAATAATTTTTAAATCCTAATAACTGAGTCAGTTCTTTACCTTCTAATAACGTGCCATCATCTTTGTGAAGAAAGGCTTCTATTGAAGTATCAGGAAATCCCATTAATTCTCCGAAACGTTTAGGGTCCCTTGTTTCAACTGCTTCATCAGCCAAATTTTGGTGATTTGATACAAAATACATATATATTCCAGCATCACGTTCTCCTTGTGCCACAGCAAAACCTAGACTTTTTAAAGAATCTACAACAGGAATCATTGTGTCTCTAAATTTTGGTACTACAGTAATTTCAGCTACAGGTCGTAACCCGTTAATAAGTTGGGTGAGTTCTATTCTTGCACAGGCAGGAAGTGGCTCAATTAATTTTTTGAAAACTTCCTTGTCTTCAATGACAGAATCCTTCTTCTCTAAATTTTCCATACCCCAAAGTCTATCAGGCTCAAACTAAAAAGTCATTATGCAGTCTATGTATTTTTACGAAATTCCTGGTAGGGTCACTACCCAAACACTATTATAACTATGGTATAGGGTGGCTCATGTGTAGACATTTATTACTCTCCTCTACACCAATCCATATATTCTTTTTTAACATTTTCAAATTCTTCTGGAACATCTGACAAAATAGTCCAGCCACCTTCATGTTCATATAAATCTGCACTGGATACCTCATCAAGTATTCTATTTGCATCTTCAGATGATTTAAACTTGAGAAGATAATCACGAATCTTGATTGCTCGTGCTTTCAGGTTACTAACTTTTTCAATACTGACAGTGCCAGGACTATTCGGATGACCACCGATAAGAAGTAGTGCTTCATCATCATATTGCTTTAAAAATACTTCGGGACTATATGACTCAATTGCTTCATCTAGTAATTTTCTAGCAGAATAAAGTTCTGGATTATTTTTATATTCTTTAGCTAATTTATATATTCCCCTTCTCTTTTCTTCTTCCAATAAAATCTTAGCCATCTCTTTACCGAATGAACCAAAAGATCTTTGCTCTCTTAAATCATCAGCTAGATTTGGCCTATACTGAACTAATTCATCTGGATTTGGTTGTTTTTCTGGATTATTCATAATTTTATTTGATTAACTCAACGAATTTCGTTCAAGCTTAGTTATAGACTCAGGATTAATTTTTCTAAATAGAAGCTCTGTAAAACTACTACGAAGATAGATTTGAACTAAATCAGAAGTTGACAATAATTCAAATTCAGATGAAGTAGTCATATTAGTTGCAGTTTGTATGTATTGCCACATTCTATTTGATTCTTCGAGATTTACAATCTTACCCTTGATATGACGTATATATCTTTCTTGTGCCCACTTAACTTTTTCAATTAATTCTTTTCTTTTTTCAGCACTATTCATAAAGGTTGCCTCTGGCATTTGTCCATGATACTTTGCGGTTTCTTCTGGATCAAACTCTTCTCTGGAACATTTAGCATGAACAACTAATGGCTCAGGTTTGATACAACTCAATAACAACTTTTTTTCCATTGAATCAACTGGTTGAATTTCTTCAGCAATTCTATTAAGAAACTCTTGAAAGGGTTCTCTTTCTTCACTATACCAACGACCATAATTACGTTTTGCTATCTTTAGATAATCTTGAATAATTTCAGGACCCCTAGTATATGACGTCGAATAATCATGATAATAGGCGCAGTAGACACGTCTCCTATTTTCATTCGTATCAGGTTTCATTCTATTTGCTATCGATGTTTCATCCCTCGATAATTCATTTTTGAGTAATTTACCCAAATCTGGATGAACATCAAACACATCTTGAATACTATGAATACTTTCTAGACTATTTTGTACGCCACTATTGATTATCTCTTCTTCAAACCAAGCACTGGTTCCATGGAATACAGTTGGAAGTTCTTCTGGTGGATTTTCTGAAGTATAGTCATAACCATCATCTACAATCATAAACCTTTTTTTAAACTCTTCCCTAACCTCCTCTGGAGTCCTTGGTTTTTCAGTTCTTCCATCAACATAATCTTCAGATGTAGTTAGCTTTATTTTTTCCATATCCAAAGTCTATCAAGCTCAAACTGAAAAGTCATTACGCCACTTATGTATTTTTACGAAATTCCTGGTGGGGTGCCGTCGTACAGGTAATTTTAACTGGATTTAGGGAGAGGAATGATGCGACGGTTCATGTTCCCGACTTAAGAGATTGTGTAACCAAGATTCTTTAACGTATCAACTAAGTCTGAACTAAACATGGGAGAGAATTTTATATTCTTATCCTTCCCATCTTTCGTATAATCAAAACTAAGTCCACCCCAAAATACTGATTTCTTTATTTTTTTTATTGAAGCCTTATCGACACTCTCATTTGTAAATGGAAACCCCTTAAAGATTACCTTATCACTATTTATCTGAATACTACCAAAAGGCCATGATGCTTTAGCGAACATTGATGGACCATATACACTACCTCTTATTTTTTTCATACAAAAATTATATCAGGTTAGAACTGAGAAGTCATTGTGTTATCTATGTATTTTTACGAAATTCCCAAATGGGTCACTTCCGGACCTCTTATTTCTCTTTTGGTAGATTTGGATTATATGGAAAGTATTGAGGAGAGAGTTGAGTATATAAAAAATTATGAATTAGACAGCCACCATATCAACAATGACATACTGTGATTTGCCTATAGTATCCTTTGGAAATAACATTGGGTATTGAGTCACTTCCCCTTCTGTCTCTTTTGGTTTAATTTCTTTACATATCTTGAATCCTGCATCAACAAAAGTCTTGATGACAAAAGAATAAGGGTGTTTGAAAAACGTCGTCTTGAATACTTCGCCACTAACAGTCGGTAAATCAGCTTCCATCTTCTCTATCTTACCAATATCAGCATCTTTATCAGCTTGAAAACGATAAGGGTCGATGTTTCCATAGATAAACCTACCTCCATTTTTCAGATGTTTTCTTATTTGTTTGGCGGCTTGAATAAACTCATTTTTATCCAAGTAAAGAAATGTCATCAGAGAGACCGCTATATCAAAGTCCATTGGCAAATTTAGCTCTTCAAAATTAGCCACATCTCCAAGAAAGTAGCTCGTACTTAATTCTGGATTAACGCTTTTAGCAGTATTAATTTGGTCTTGCACTTTATCTATTCCCCACACAGACGCTCCGGTCTTTGCTAGTAATCTACTTACCTTTCCATTTCCACAACCAATATCAAGTATTTTCTTACCTGAGACATCTCCAAGTAACTCAATTACTCTTTTTGTAACCAGAATATCACTACGAAGACTTGTGTCATCAGGATTGCTCTTCCAAATCTTGCTGTCTGTATATTCATTAAGCATACAAATTTGTGCCGTTATTTTTTGTTATGAGCAATAGTCCAAAATCAATGTTCAAGAAATGAGCAACTAGTCCTTTGTCTGATTTACACTTATCCAAAAACGGTTTCATGTGTTCTGCGTAATTACCAACATTGTCTACTACGATTAAGCCATTTTCGGCCAAAAGAGGCATCAACTTACCAAGATACTGATCATATCTTTGTTTATCTGCGTCCATAAAGACAAAATCAATCTTGCCTTTATTCCAAGTATCCAAGACTTCAATAATATCCTTCTGAAAAATAGTACACAGGTCCGATACACCAGCTTCATTCAAATGTTTCAGTGCCAACTGTGCTTTAGGTTCGAAGATCTCTGTGCCATAAACATGACCACCCGTTTCTTTTGCTCCGAGTGCGAGCCACATCGTTGAATATCCAATACTCGTTCCAAGTTCCACAATAGTCTTTGCATCTTTTGTTAGCACAAGAAATCGAAGTAACTGTGCGGTTGTTGGTGGTATCTGCCATGCACCGATATTTTCATCTTCTGGTAATAAACCTAAATCCCCCTTCATCTTATCTGCACCAGCAGGTATTTCCCAGGTTGCAGTCTTTCCGAGCTGGTTAACTTTCTCAGCCACTGATAGAAACTTTTTTATAAAATCATTATGCATAAACAAATAATATCACAGTTCAAATAAGCACACCTTCTATACCCTTTCGGTCTCTTATTCTTTTATTTGGGTCACTGTCCGAATATTATTATAAATATGACTAAAAACTAGACTCACACAATGAATTTGTATGAGGAATTAAAAAACATTGAAGATCTAAATCTGTTGACTCAATTTCATAGTAATTCCCAAATCGAATTTCCACAATCCATTTTCTTTAACAAAACCCCATGAAATATTCTTAGATATTCCAGTATTTGTTATACCCCACATTACTACTTCAGCCTGTGTATTAATACCTGAAATATTTCTTATGACTAATGTTTTATAAGCCGTATTTAATTGATTTATCTTTATATTTTGAGATGCCACAGAAGAATATGCTAATACACCTTGTTCATCATTATTTAGAAATGCTTGTTTGAAAGAATTAACAACAGTTTTAAGTGAAGTGATATCATCAGAAGAAAGGCTCATAGATTTTCCTTGCACCGTAGTATTACTTGATACAGAAGCAGAAATATTACTTATAGTAGTAGTTTTCTGCACGTCGGTGCGCATTGATCCGACCAATGACTCTACAGTATTAAGTATTGAGGTGTAATCAACATTAGGTGATGATGTACTGAGCGAGTCCGCCCCTAATCCAACATTAGCATTAACAACTCTACAGATTGGGGTTACTTGTGAATATCCAAATACTTGAATAAGTCCATACGCCGTAAACAAAGTCGTCGTACCGACATAAAAATCTTGTCCATTTACATTCTTCTTGAATGCATAACCTGTTGCTGGTAGATACGTACTAGCCATCAGATTTCCACACTTCTTTGAATCAGTCGTTGTGTATATCGAGATACTAAAAGGAGTCGTACTTGATGTACTATCTAAATTAACTCCCAAAATATCAGAAAAACCAAAAGCTGGAGTAATTTCACTAATTTTCATTGCCGATGGATACATAAATGAAAGATTAAATTGTTTATTTCCATAAATCTGCCAATCTGATCCTGGTGTCTGATAAAAATTAGTATCAACAATATTATTGACTACCGAAGAAGCAAAGCTTGTTGCATTATCCTTAAATGAATCAAATATGTCAGGAATTATAGGGGCAACAGATTCCTGAAAATCACTTTCTGGTGCAATAATATTAATTCCCCACATATGTCCATTTTTAAAGAAAACTGCCCATTCCTGGCTAAATGTTTCTGAAGGAGTAGTGGTAGCTGTGTATGTAAGATTCACAACATTGGCTTGAACTCCATCTATCATGGTTGTTGAAGTCGATACGTATGTCGGATTGACAGAATTAACATAAACCATCTGACCTCCGAGGGCTCTAGACATGAAATCATTATCAGACATACCCAAGGCTTCTGTCATCTGTAAATTTTTTGAAATATCTGTGTTATCAATATTGAGAATCCATTTTCGAGGTGTTAAAAAAACATCAACACGATTTGTTTTTTGGCCAGTAGGGTATGTTGTGCTTGCGAATCTAAAATAATTCGGTATTTTCACACTATACATACTCGTATTATATTGGATCGGTGTTCCATTAGTGTTTCCAATGTAATTACTATAAAAATGCGCCCCCAAACCAGATATAATTAATGCTATCAATACCCAAGAACTAATAACTAATTTGTTACCAAATTTTTTAAAAGATATTTTTTTGATAAACCATGTAATCAATAGAGAAATACCTGTCAGTACAATCGGTACTGCGAATGCTAGTAATAAATAATACTGGGCATTCAAAATCTTTTCGGAATATCCAAATAGAAGTGTTGCTAATAAAGTAACCACCAAAAATATAATTGAACTATAAAGAAGAACTCTACTTTTTATAACTATTGTTTGCGGATTAACTTGCAATAGATCAGGTGTAATCTGATCTAATTCAAATATTGAAAAAGCTTCAGAAATATCCGAAAAATTCCACCCACCACCCGAAATTAAATTTTGTTGTATTACTTCTTTACTAAGACCTTGAGCTAACTGTTGCTTTATATAATCGATCAATTGAGGATTTACCATGATGAAGAAAGTATAACAAAATTAAACACAGATTACTTCCCTGTTTGTGGGATAAGTTCGATTCTCATCAGGGTGCCGTCGTAGAGGACGTTAGAACTGTGTTTGAGAGGAAAAATGATATAAGTATCTACATACCTAACTTATCCATTGACCAGTCCGACCACATTCTTTGATGTTTTCATGTTTATCAAAAATAACTTCCCATTCCCCACCATCTCCAGCTTCTGGTCCAGCCGAATATCCAAATCTTATTTGATACTTTGCATCTTCGTTATCAGAAATCTTATGAGAGTTTAAAGAAAATCCAGATTTCTTTTTAAAAATTTCATACAAAGACTCGCCTTTTTTAATCAGTTCATTTATAAACTTTACGGCTAAAATATCACCTTTCTCTGATTTACTGATGTAATGAAGGAAGTTTATTATTGCTTTATCTGAAAGCTCCGTCATGTAATTTGTGCCATGAAATTTATCCCAAGTAGCCTTGATAATGTCTGAAGATATTTCATCTGGGTCAGTGAGAAAATCATATTTCGGATTACGAGAACTCATATTTTTAATGAGCGGACTATTCTCATCGAACAATCGAAAATTGTTTCTAATCCACAGACCTAAAGTAAAGTGATATTCGCCCAACTCATCTTCCGTAGCTGAAGTAAGCTCTCTTATCTCTTCGGGTTTTAATATGCTTATGACCTTTTCTACAGCATCATTCAATGTTTTGGGTACTTCTGATTGTGGAATCCTATTCTCAGTCATGCATAAATCTTATCAGGTTAGAACTGAAAAGTCATTGTACTATCTGCGTATTTTGAGAAAAAACACTCATGGGTGGCTATCCGGTTATGCTCCGGAGCTAAGAGCTCCACAAGCTCCTGTGCTGCTATTACACCATAGCCACCATATATTTACGAAGGTTTAGTAATACTAGAAAACCTTTGTTTTGCTAGCTTATCATGATGTACTAGATAATGGCAATTATGACAGAGCCATACTAGATTTTCCAAATTATAATTTGAATGATCTTGATCAATGTGATGGACGACCAATATTCTCAAATCATCTTTTTGACACACAGCACACTGAGATGGAACCGAGCTTTTCAACATAATTTTTCTATAAAGAGTCCGACCCCCCTTCCAACCAACATGTTTTTTTCCACTATATTCAATGTTTCTCCATTTTGTCTGACATGACTTATTACAAAATAATTTACCACTTTTTGAGCGATTCATTTGGGAAGTAGTTTTATAAACCAATTGACCACATTCAAAACAATTTATCAGCACGCTATTCCTAGCCCCGTTATGTTTACATTTTCTTGAACAAAACACTCCCCAACCTTTCTTGATATGTGATGGTCTTGCATAAAAATTATTACCACAAACTTTACATATTTGGATTGCCATAGACTATATTTTTTTATTAAAAAGCAATAGCTCTTTAGCATGATGATGTATCAAAAAATGACAATTTCTACACAACCAAACTAAGTTACTTAATTGATTATTATTTCTATTTTGGTCAACATGATGAACAACTAAGACTCTGGGATTATTTTCTGAACACATTCTGCATTCTGAATTAATATCAGTGCGTATCAGCCTTAATTTATATGAGGATTTTCCATTTATCCAATTCGGATGATTTTCTCCGCGTCTGTTACTTCCCTGCCACGTATTACTACATTTAATACTACAAAAATATTTTTTACTTTCTGAAGTGCGTAAATCATTATTCTTTTTATATACCCTCTTTTTACACATATAACAATCAACAAATATGCCCTTCATTTTTGACATGTTAAAACACTTAATTGAACAATAATGTTTTTTTGCTAAAAGTATTTGCGACTTTTTTCGTATAAATTTGATACCGCATGTATTACAGATAACTTCTTCCATGTAATTATTTTAACACAAAATGGTGACTCGATGTAAATACAAATGCTTCTAACTATTTATAGGTTGGTGGAATTTCTCTAATGTCCGCCATATGGTTAGTAAGTCTAGCGAGAGCATAGAACAACGAAGAAAGCCTATTCAAAAAGGCGAGCGTTGCTGAGTCCAAAACAAACTCCTTCGCCTCGATTCCAGCGATCACACGACGTTCGGCTTTACGTGCAAGCGTGCGTGAGACATCAAATAAAGCAGCGAGTTCTGTCCCGCCAGAGATGAAGAAAGTCTTGATTGGTGGCAACTCCTTCTCTATCCAGTCTGCCCAAGCCTCCATCTGTAAAACTTTATCTTGACCCACTTTCATATTGGCGCCAGCAACTTCGGCTTGGATCGTAAACAAACAATTCTGTGTCCAGAGAATGATGTCGGCAGGCTTCGCATCATCAACCAACCAATCAACCTTCGCTGAAGCTAACTTTGTAAGACCAAGGAAAGCGCCGAGCTCATCTAGTGCCCCCAAAGATTCTGTCTGGCAAGAACTCTTTGATTTCCTCTCACCTGGTTTTGAATTGAAATCTTTAGTTGTACCCGCGTCACCTTTGCGTGTGTAGAGCATATGTCTAATATTTAAATTGTGCGCGGGAGAGGACTTGAACCTCCACGCCTTACGGCGTACCCACCTCAAGGGTATGCGTCTGCCAGTTTCGCCACCCGCGCATTAACTTTCAACGATTTCCTTACACATGTAAGGAACCTGCCTACTATAGCGGAAATACGACACTTTATCAACAAAAAACCGCCGAAGCGGTTTTTTAAAATCATCTTAAAATGATTATTTTGCTTCTGCCTTTGCTTCCTCTTTTGAAACCTCTTCCTTTTCACCAACCTTTGTTCCCTTTTTGACGACATCTGTTGCAACAACCTCTCCTTCGTATTTTGCTTCCATGATATGACGCATCTTACGACGAATCTCTTTTGCAGCCTGATCACGAACGAAGTAAAGCTTGGCACGGCGAACTTTTGAACGACGGACGAGTTCGATCTCATCTATCATTGGTGAATATAATGGGAAAATACGTTCAACACCGATACCATCAATAACTTTACGTACTGTGAAAGTGGCACCTGCTTCAGAACCATGTTTATGTGCCAAAACTAAACCTTCGAAAGCCTGGAGACGAAACTTACCCTTATCTTCCTCGATCTTCTGCCAAACACGAACCTGATCACCTGTGTGAATATCAAGTTTCTTGCGTGCTTCCGCGTTGATTGGGGTGACTATTTTGTTTATTGCCTTAGTTGCCATAGTGGAAAAAGCTTATCATATGAGTAATAAATAATCAACCTATCAGGTGTTTTGTTAGACTAGGAGGTGCCAACTAAGCATTGTTCCACTCATCTCTTGAAATCAGAGCTCGCCTTAAAATGCGACTTAGTAAATCAACACTGATATCTTCACGGTGAGGATTAGGAATTGAAAGATTTTTCTTGAATCGGATAATCATCCAACCTTCAATAGTAGTCATGAGATTATGACGACATTCTTCAAGAGTTTTACCGACCGCCCAAACACCACGGAGCCCTTTTACTTCAGCATAGAATTGCTTACCACCATCTATCATTTCATAGGTGGCTTTATTTAAATTAGTTGTTATGTAGTCTTGAATCATATTTCAATATGTATCAAAATGAGTGATATGAGATACCTGAATAAGTTCAGATACTTGACAAATCAGCATTTCGTGCTATTCTATTTTTAGTAGTTAAACCTAAACAATGCCCTTTGAAAAGGCGACTTCACCTACAACTGGTGAGGAGAACAAATTAAGAGAGCTATGAACAATCTGAAAAAAGAATTGCAGGCGATTCATGATGAATCTTCGGCAACACAGAATTTGCAATTGAATTTTGTGTTTACAATCTTCACTTATATTCTACTGGGCATAATGGCTGTGGTGGGAATAAGGGGTTGTCCAGATATACACCATGAAGTGAAAGTTACTTTTATCACTATTGCGGTGGTGTTTAGTGTGTTGGCGACAGCAAGTTCGATATTAAATTATTGGACAGTTAAGAAAACACTAAAGTCATTTCGAGACCAATTACTCGGAAGATCTTAAGCTAAAAAACTTCTAGAATATTTTTCAAAAACACCGCACGGCCCAAAACCGCCCGGTGTTCTTTTTTATATAATTTTTCTGTTTACCATTTACTGCTTACTCCCCTGCGACTCATTGATCATTGTGTAATTGATAATTAAACATTACGCCACTACCCCATCCTTTCTTCCCGCCTTTGATCTATCCGTTGCTGTCAAAAACTTTTTACGTAGACGGACGTTGATCGGAGTGATTTCCAAATATTCATCTTCACGCATGAGCTCCAGACCACGTTCAATCGTGAGTTCATAGTGAGGTACGAGCATGAGAGCCTCGTCTTTACCCGAAGAACGCATGTTGGACATAGCTTTACCTTTTGTTGGATTCACATCCATATCATCACCTTTCGCTGTATCACCAACCACCATACCCTCATAAACTTCAACCGCTGGACCGATGAAGAGGCGTCCACGATCTTGGAGATTCCAGAGAGAGAAACCGAGAGACTTGCCTGAAGCCATAGATGTCATAGAACCAGTCTCACGCTTTTCGATCTCGCCAGCATAAGGTTTGAAATCTATAAAACGACTAGCTAGGATTCCCTCACCTTTCGTATCAATGACAAAAACGTTTCGATAACCGAGTAAACCACGAGTAGGAATTTCAAAAAGAATACGTGATTGACCATCTTTTGTTTTCATATCAGTCATAACCGCTTTTCTCTTACCGAGTTTATCTATGATGGTACCTGTGTATTCTTCAGGAATATCGATAGTGAGCTCTTCGAAAGGTTCAGACTTAATCATTTTTCCATCGGCATCAGCGATATCTTTCACGATGACCTGTGGCTGAGAGACTTGAAGCTCATAACCTTCACGACGCATGTTTTCAAGTAAAACAGCGATGTGGAGTTCACCACGACCATAAACTTTGAAATAATCATTTGCAGAGAAATCGACTTTGAGACCGACGTTGACCTCCAATTCTTTTTCGAGACGTTCACGGATCTGACGACCGGTAACGAATTTTCCTTCACGGCCAGCGAATGGTGAATTGTTAACCAAAAAGTTCAAACTGATAGTTGGTTCGTCAATCTTGATCGAAGGAAGTGCTTCCGTTGCTTCATTATCAATGATAGTTTCTCCGATATAAATATCTGGCAAACCAGCGACAGTGATGATGTCACCGGCAAAAGCTTCTTTAACCTCAACACGCTTTTTACCTTCAAAAGTGAAAAGTTTTGTGACTTTACCAGTAAAAACTTTACCATTCAAAATATCTTTAACCCAAACATTTTGTCCGTCTTTGATAGAACCATCATAAATACGACAGACAGCTAGACGTCCAAGGAAATTGTCATAACCAAGATTGAAGACTTGAGCTTTGAGAGGTAACGTTGCTTGTTCGGCGGTGTTCGCAGGAGGAACATGAGAAATGATGCAATCAAGTAGTGGTGTAAGATCTTTTGAATCTTCAGTCAAACTCATCTTCGCAATACCCTGACGACCGATAGCATAGACTGTTGGGAAATCGATCTGAGCATCATGTGCACCAAGCTCAATGAAAAGTTCCAAGACTTGTTCATGAACAAGATTTGGGTTTGCGGCTGGTTTATCGATCTTGTTGATAATGACGATTGGCTTCAAACCGAGTTCCAAAGATTTCTTCAAGACGAAACGAGTCTGTGGCATAGGACCCTCTTGGGCATCAACGACAAGTAAAACTGTGTCGATAGAACGTAGGACACGCTCAACCTCTGAACCGAAGTCCGCGTGACCAGGAGTGTCGACGATATTGATCTTTGTACCTTTATAGATAACAGAAGTGTTCTTGGCGTAAATAGTGATACCACGTTCTTGTTCAAGAGCGTTACTATCCATACTTCCCTCATCACCGTGACCACACTGTGTCATGATGGCATCTGTAAGAGTTGTCTTGCCATGGTCCACGTGAGCGATGATGGCTATGTTACGTATTTCTTGTTTTTCCATGGTAATTAATTAGGTTGAGGGATAATTTAAACATTTTTTGCTTTAAATGTAAAGGGGTATTAGACAGATTCGACCTTTAAATCTGATATAGATCAACTTACCTATACAGCTGACTATGACTTCCAATCTCCAGAAAAATAGCAATGAAGCCTTCCATTTTAAATATGGCTCTTACATCGCCTGTTATATTTATACTCCAGCACCCTTTCCATTTTCCTTGTAGCTTATGGGTATGCAATAAGGGATGCTCTGGATCAATCATCAATAAATTTCTTCTTTCCTTAAATGCACTCTTAACTTCAATCGTTTGTTTAGCATACGATTTTTCAAAAGTCTTATGATAGATACGATTAACTATCCTTCTCATAAGCGAGCTAGGTATGCATCCTCCTTCTTTGTATCAAAAAACATCGGTGAAAGATTCTTGCCATTTTTAATGTCTTTTTCAGCCTGCTTTAAAACCTTCTCCAAATATTTTGACGGTTTCAAAGGCGCATCAAAAGTAACGCTTCTGTCTGATATAAAACGTTTCAAAAATGCATTAATAATAGTGCTGAGTGGTACAGCCATATCCCTTGCAGTAGCGACTGCCTGCTCCTTGATGTCCCTATCTACTTTTATATTTATAACTGTTTTCATAACCATAGTATATACAACAGTTAGAGTATGTCAAGAATATGTATAACCGTTTATTAAAAGAAAATCCACCAAGTGCTCACCAAAATTATTCCAATCGAAAGAATTGCAGAAAGAAAAAACTTCCACGCGTGTTTTGGATGAGAGGCTTCATGGTCTTTATACATCAGATGGATCAGATAAATTGTGACGATACCCAACGATATACTTAGGTAATGATTTGGCTTACTTTCAAACCAAGTATAGATAGTATCGAAGACGCCGAGTACTGCCACGCAAAACGGAAATAGTTTTCCTAGCCAAGGGATCATAGTATCACCATTATATCAAAGCCTGCCGATTAAATCTGGTCGGTTATACCAGTTTCTTTACAAGCTTGTCGGAAGTCCTTTGGCAGAGGAGCCTCAACGCGAACGTGTTCGCCTTTAGGAGTATCAAATTCGATGGAACGAGCATGGAGTGCGGTACGCTCAAAGCCGAGCATCATAGGGCGATTTGGAGCGTATAGAGTATCTCCAACCACTGGGTGCTGTATAGCTGAAAAGTGTACGCGGATCTGGTGAGTACGACCCGTCTTTGGCTCAGCTTCCATGAGGGTGAATCTTTGTTTACTTAGAGTTGCATCTTTGTCACGTCCAGAAGAAACTCCTTCTAACTTTACAGGAACGATGACTGTTGCCAATTTTGTCCAGTAAGTTTCAGCTTCCCTCTCAATACCCCTTGACCCTCTGCTCGCTGAATATTTACGGAAATCAGAACCGCTACGTCCTATTGGTCGAGTGATGGTCCCAAATTCTTCCTTGAGATCTCCCCAGACGAAAGCGACGTATTTCTTTTTAATAGTCCTGTCTTGAAATTGTTTTTTAAGGAAGGCGTGACCTTTAGCGGTTTTGGCTATGAGAAGAACTCCGGAAGTCTCTCGGTCAAGGCGGTGAACTATACCTGGACGAATGATCTCAGTGCCGTCTGGAGAACGTGAAGGTTCGCCAACGTTCTTTGTTCGTGGATAATTTTTTATAACCCAATCAGTGATGAAAGGACCTTTTGACCTACCATCTGGATGCACCATGATGCCTGATGGCTTGTTAATAGCCACGATATCACTGTCTTCGTAAAGTATGTCTATCTTATTGCTCATAATATGAATATACGCTAAAGTGTGTTGGTTCACAACTTTGTGAACAAATACGGGCGATTAGCTGTCTTGGCAGAAATCAACGGAATTGAAATACGGGCGATTAGCTGTCTTGGCAGAAATCAACGGAATTGAAATACGGGCGATTAGCTCAGTTGGTAGAGCAATCCATTTACACTGGAAAGGTCACAGGTTCGAGTCCTGTATCGCCCACAGAAAATATTGTCAAACAAAAATCACCCCACAAAGAGGTGATCCTTGTTGCAAAAAAACTTGGAAATCTCTTACGCCTTTGGAGCAGCTGAAGTTGCACACTGACAATCCTTGCATGACTTCTTGTGCGTGACGACAAGATAGATAGCAGCAAGACCTACGAGGATGTAGACAATGCGTGAAATGATACCTGATTGTCCACCAAAGATATTACCGATATCCCATGAGAATAGGCCGACTAGAAGCCAGTTCAAACCACCGATAATGACTAAGATAAAAGATGTAGCATGTAATGCTTTCATGTTAATTAAGTTAGGTTAATAATTATTAAATGACCTCCTCAATTGTATCACGCCTGTAGCATCAACAAAAGCTGTTATAAACAAGATATACACAATATATTAGTCCTCCCGGTAGGAATCGAAGCTTACAGCTTCAGTAGAGGCTTCATATGGTGCTCGCTACGCTCCGCGCCATATATTCAGCCTTTTCGATTCCTACACGCAAGGTGCGAAGGCACCTTGCTCGGGATTCCACAAAATTCACTACGTTCATTTTGGTCCCCCTGACAATACAAGATTCAAAACCATTGATTGAGTTCTTCTCTCAGTTAGGAAACATTATATCTCACCTTGAAAATAAGCCTATTTATCAACATTATCAACAGAACGCTCTTGTAGATAGAGTCCCCTAATAGTAGTAAAACTCTATATATAAATATATGAATACGCCAACAATAGATGAAAAACCTACTGTAATGAGAAATGAAAAGGGACAACTGCTTCCTGGATTCACTGCAAATCCTCATGGCAAACCAAAAGGAGCAAAGCGTATGACTACCCTGCTTTGGGAGGCTATTGAGAAAGTTGCAGATGGTGATGATGAGCCTGCTGACAGAATGATTGTTAAAAAAGTACTCCAAATGGCTAGGAGGGGTGATTTGCGTGCTATTGAGCTTGTCTGGGATAGAATTGAGGGAAAAGCCTCTCAAATCATAATGAATGAATATAGTGTTGAGGGATTATCTGAAGAGCAGAAAAATAAATTGGATAATTTACTTGGAATTTGTTGAATCTTCACCATGCCACCTAAATGCTCGTCTAAATCCTGCTAATTCAGCATCCTTGACTGTCTTGCAGTACATCTCTCCTTTTCTGTCTATTTTTGTATCATCATATTTCTGATCAAAAGGAAGATGATATATCTTTTCTTGAGTTAAAGTGCTGATATTGCATTTGATACATGGGTAATTTTTATCAAAATGGAAATGCTCAAATAACTGTATACCTAATTTCTCGCCAATCTTTCTAGCTATGTCTGATATCTGTGTAGTGGTGTAGAAAACTGCTTTTACATCTCTAGTTGGATGTTTTTCTCTATATTCAAAAGCTGTGCCAAACAACTGGAATATGTGTTTTTCATAGATAGTCTTAAACTGTGCCCAATTCTTGCACTGAACAATTAATGTCTCGTTTCCTTTATGGCAAATAAGATCTCTTCCCATATCCTCGTATTTTTCAGTTATTCCAAAATACTCAACTGCATATCCTTGCTGTTCGTACAAATAGCCAATATATCTCTCGTACAATTTACCAATAATCCACTTTGATTGTGGTCTATCCCAAAATCTATCAAGTGCAAGCTGATTTCTCTCTCCAGTTGATAGTTTCCTATACTCTTCTTTTGTTAGATAATTAACTGCATTATCTTGTCTCTCTTCCTCGCTGTAATCCTTGAAGACATTTATGTCATTTATGTCTGGAATATCATCCTTCAAATCAATAAGAAATGGTGCGTACTGTTCATACATCTCGATAAGGGCTTGTGTTCTCTTATTGTTAAAATCAGCCTCTCTTCGCTTCTGCGTCTGTTCTTTAACCACATCAGAAGCTTTAAGTGCTGGGTGACTTTTATGTTCTAGATATTTACTGATCGGTTCATCTCTCAGTTTTTCAAAATAACTGATATAAGCCAACAAAGTCTTGAATCCAGCATTTCTCTCCAGTAAAGTCTTCTTCCAAAGAGCCTCTTCTTTCTCAGCCTTTACTTGTTTCTGTGTAGCCTCTGATACATCTTTTTGTGCTTTCTGCTGAATATCTTTGATGTCTTTCTCATATTTTTGTTCTCGCTCTTTTGCTGTTGAATAATATGCTGTGCAGGCTCCCAATAGGATTATTGGAATAAAAGTAACAATCCAAGTATCAAAAATTGCATTAGTATAGATGAGGATAATGACTGGAATAAAACCTATGCTAAATATGTGTCCCAAAAATATAGTGAAGTATTTATTCATAATAAAATTACTTCTTTAATCTTTCTGCTTTTTTGGGAATAATATATAAAGTCTCTAATAGGTTTTCGATGATATCGAAAGCAATCGCCAGTTCTTCGTTTGAGGCTGCTTCAACCTTATGTGCTGATCGATTACCTAGAAATCTAGTCTTATGCAGAATCTCAGCATTGTTTTTTGTAAGTACTGTTTTTACGACTAAATCATTAATTTTCTTCTCAAGATTTCTTCCTTCCGTTTTTTCTTCAAGACATACTGCTTCAATCAAAGCCCTGATACCAACTCCAGCTAAAATATTTAACCTAGACATTAAAGCTGTATGAGTCTCCTTATAAATAAATCTTATCTTCTCTGGTAAAAAATACTGTTCTCTAAGCTCCGTTCGACCTTTTAGTCTATTCGGATAAATTTCTTCAACTTCATGCGGAATATATCCACCTTTATCATCATATGAATAATCCTCAGAATTACTTGTACAAATACGAAATGAGATCTCGTCACATCCTAGACATTGAATAACCTCATACTCGTGCTTACCTTGAATATCATTCTCCACAGAGTCCCAAAATAATTCGGTTGAATGACAAACTTTGTGATTTGTATACGAATTACAACGACTACATACGACCTTCCGCATCTGACCCTTATTGGTATTCTCTGTAAAAGTCTTTTCCATATAGTTTATATTTAGAATGGTATATCATCTGGATCAATCTCTCCTTCTGCTACAGACTTACGGATAATCCAACCAGTTATTGGTATTTTATATTTAGCAATATATTCATTTTTAACATCAATAGCTTTTTGGCTAAAGAAATATTTTTCTGGATTTGCAAAAATAACTAATTCAGCCAAATAAAAATTATTAGTTGCAATAAGTTTAAACAAAGATGGATTATCAACAAGAAGAGTGCTTCTGTCTGTATGCCTTATATTTGATATTTCATTATTCAACGATTTTGCATTAATAATTACATTATTTAACAAGTCAGAAAACTCCTTAACATGTTTTTTCTCAACACTTTTTTCAGCCAATTCTTTGACTAATTTTGTGGTATACGACTTAGTTTCTCCATTTTTGTCTCCACTAAACAAAAATTGAATAATTTCAGCTGAAATCTTGGCAAGCACACCATAATTTTTTGAAGTATTAGAGAAATAATACTGTTCAAGCTTATCTTTCAATGTTTTATCTTTCAAGAAAGAAATGAATGGTTTAAGTCCAGAAATATTCTTTTGGGTAATTAGAAAATCATGAACCATATAATCATTCCCTTCTTCAAGGAAATGCTTTTGAAATCTCTCCCTAATCGATACTCGAGCTGCTTCTTTTGAAAAAACAAGAATAATTTCAATTAAATCAAACAGGGCATAATCATTAAATGACTCATTGATAATTCTAGAAGAAAAATTCCTAAAATTGAAAAAATCCGTAATATCATACCCCAACTCTCTTGTAGACAGATCGCGCATACTTGCATCTTCCAAAAACCAGCGTAAGTTCTTTTCATCCTCTACAAGAAAACATCTTTCAAGAAATTCATCTGTACTACTGAGATATTCAAGCTCTCTTAATAGACGCTTGCGTAAAGATTCCTTTAAAAAACTTGTTGGTTTCTCAGGTTGAACCTCATTCCTTTTTGAGAAGAGTTGCATTAGGCAATCATCTCACCCATAACTAGATACTGTCAACTGCATACAGTTCTATTCCTTTGTTATTTCTTTCATTGCTTCTTTAATCTTGGAATCGACAAACATATCTAAACCTGCAAACATTGCTCCAGCTGATAAGAACAGGAACCCGTCATTATAATGTTTCATTTCTGTTGCAACCAACAAACCTAAGCCTGCAATAAATATCATCATTCCTATAAAGCTTTTCATAATTGTATTTTTATTAGTAATTTAAGAAGTATTCTTCTACTCTGTATAGAAATCAAATAAAAAGAATGCCCCAGTTATCCCTATACTTTTCAAGCTCAGTGTGTTTTTTAATCCAAAGAAATCTCATTTCGCTCTTCCTTGCCTTTCCTGACTTTTGAGTACCACTCATCCAAGCCAAATGTTCTTTTTCAACAATTTCATTCAACTCTTTTTTGGGAATAATATAGTAATTTATAGTTTTATCCTTTTGATCTGAGGACGCCTCAACAAGTACATAGAAGATACTATTGTGGTCTGATGTGTAGTCCAAAGGTTTGCTTCCAAGATTCCAACCACCTGTTTTATCTGCAAGGCGTGTTTTGACCTGAATATTAATACTCTTTTCCCCATTACTAGCTAGGATGTCTATTCCTGTCGTATTCTTGAGAGTTAGGCTAGCAATAAAACCTCGCCTAGAAAGTTCTCCAGCTACAAAGTATTCTCCCGCTATTCCTGTTGATATTTTCTTTGTTTCCATTGTTGGAAACTGAGATACAAAAAGCCCTCCACGGGGTGAGAGCCTAAGCTCTCCATATAAGTTTCCCTATATGACCAGTAACGGAAGCCCCCATGAAGGGTTCTTTGTCCGTTACTGGATTTTTCACCATGCCAGCAATTACTAGCTAATTACTTGGTTTAGGCTACTTTTGGTATTCAGTTGTACTCAAAGAGTAGCACAGTTTGATAACTTATCTCAAACAGAAAAATATGACTGAGTTGAGGCATTTTAATGACCATGATTGCTATTTCGTAATTACACATGCTAGGATTTTCTCAGTGGAATGCGGTCGGTCATTCACAATTGAATAAAGACTTTTGACATAATAGTCGGGAAACTTATACTAATCCTGCGAAGTGTTAGATTTCTGTTTTTGGGGACTGAGAATAATATGTATGCTTAAATGCGGTCAAGGAAAAGCTCAGTGTCAGATATCAAAATCAGGGACAATAAAGATTTAGACTGCAACCTACCCTCTTACTCAAGAGAATGGTCGGGTCTATCAATCAGCTAGCATCTAAAAGTAATAACGCAATCATTATCAGTCTGATTGTGGTCTTACTTTTGTGTGCTAGTTTTTTGTTGCAAAAAGCTAGTTCCCCAAAGAGATCCTAATTATCATGTTAGAAAATGAAATGGCTATCCTCAAATTAAAGGAGGTCATAAGAAAAAAGTTTCCTCAGCTAGATGACAAAACAATAGAGAAAATTGCACCCAACCTATTCGAACTTGGGCTTTTTCTCGTGCGTCTCAATATTAAAAAATGTAAAAAATAATATGGAAAATTCAAAAAAATTTATTAGAACTGCGATCGTGTATGTTAGAGCTTACTCAAAAGAAACACTTAACATCTATGACCTAAGTGAGCAAGAAAAAGTTGCTTCTGATTATGCTTCAAAAAATGGCTATTCGATACTGAAAGTCTTTAGAGAAGAGAATGTTTCTGCCAAAAATTTTGATAGACCAGCACTCAAAGAAATGCTGGCGTACATAGAAGCGAATAAATGGAAAGTAAAATTCCTTATCGTCACAGACCGAACAAGACTCTCAACCAACTCTGTTGGATTGGGAAAATTAGGATGGTTCCTCAAGACCAAAGGGATAAAGGTGATAAGTATTGTTCAGTCAATGTTGAAACAGAGCACTGCACAGCCAAAATAAGCCCTCTAAACTGTTTTCGTTGCCTTATATGGGGAATCCCCCATTGAGGGTGGTTCTCCACAGTAAGGCAACGATTTCGATGTATTTACATTTGCAGAAGCATTTTGCGATTACAAAATTAAGAGCTTTAATTAGCTTAAACAATATGAAAAACATAAATCTTAAAAATGAGAAGCCTAACAATGACATCCATTATTATCGTGTGAGTTCTGATGAGCAAACTAAAAATTTCAGCTTAGATAATCAGACAAAATCATGCACAGAATTCTCTCAAAGAAGTGGGTACACTGTATTTCAAGCATTCCGTGAAGAGGGGGAATCTGCTAAGACAGCAGACAGAACAGAGCTTCAGAGAATGATGAAGTTTGCTGTTGCCCACAAAAAGCAGATTGCGAGACTAGTTATCTTCAAAGTTGATAGACTATCTAGAAAGACGGAGGACTATCTCGCCATAAAAGCATTCTTTAAGGCTCTCGGAATTTCCATTGTCTCTGTGACTGAAAAGCTTGAGGATACTTCTACTGGAAAATTTCTTGAGACATTACTCTCTGCTGTTGCTGAGTTAGATAATAATGCAAGGTCAGAAAGGACTGTTGCGGGAATGAAGGCAAGATTATTAAAGGGCTTGTGGTGTGGAGTTGCACCTTGGGGTTATACGAATTTCACAGAAAAGATAACGGGATCTAAAAGTATAATCCCTCACCCTGAAAGAGCCTCAATTGTTAAAATGCTCTTTGAAAATTTTGTAACAGGAAAATATTCTTTCAGAGAATTAGCAGTAATGGCAAATGCTATGGGACAGAAAAGTAGGACTGGAAGAAAGATAACCAAACAGTTTGTCGCTCAAATCATTAGAAACCCAATCTACTGTGGCAGGATCGTTGTACCAAAATTTGGGATTGATACAAAAGGAATCCATCAGCCACTGATCTCGGAAAAACTCTTCGATGAAGCAAATGGTGAAGGTAACGGAGCAACCAACAGAAAACTACCCCGCAATAAAGATAATCAGGACTTTCCATTGCGTGGATTGATACAGTGTGAGGGGTGTGGCGGAAACATCACTGGTGGAAAAACAAAGGGACATACTAAATACTATCAGTATTACAATTGCCACGACCACGAATGTGCAAAGAGAACCTCTATCAAGAAAGATTCTTTAGAAAAAGACTTCACCATTTTTCTCTCTGAACTCACACCGAATGATGAACTTTTTGAGATCTTAAAAGAGGCTATCAAAATTGCCCATGAATTAGAGCTTCAATCTGTAACTACTTCAGGTAGAAAGCTTGGGGCAAGAATAGTGGAGTTAAAAGATAAAAAAGATAAATTACTTGATTTGAAGATTAGGGAGCAGATATCAGATGATGAATTTGCTTCAGCCAATGAAAAAGTAAAACTCTTGATTGCAGAGCTAGAAAATGAACTGGCTAGTCTTACTGTTCCAGAACTTGGATTAGACAATATGATTGAGTCAGGAATTGATTTTTTGAAGCATCTACCAGAAAATTGGAGAGGTCTTGCAGTCAAAGATCTCAAAGTTCTTAGATCACTGCTTTTTCCTCAAAATGTGATTTACACATATCCAGGTATCAAAACCCATGAAGTATGCTGTATATACAACATGAAAACACAAAACACTAGTGATTTGAACGCTCAGGTCCTCCCGGTAGGAATCGAACCTACATCAAGAGCTTAGAAGTCTCCTGTTCTATCCATTGAACTACGGGAGGGATGGATCTGAAGGCCCATTATAGCCTTTACTTAACAATACCCTTTCATTAGCTCTAGCGTCAAATGTGTTAATGACTTTCTTGAGCAACTGGGTATCAAAACCGGATTTATTACTGACAAAAGTATTTGAACTATGCCCATCTATAGAAACCTCTGCATTTGTATAAACATAAGAACCTACACCTATCAAGATAACTGCAATCAAAAGTGATACTGATAAAACGACGATCCAATCAGTAAAAGGATCACTTCCTATATTATTTTTAAATTTTGGCTTTAAAGATATTTTTTTCATAAATTTTATATGATAACAGATGTCTGTAGATCAAAAGAGGCATTCCAAACATTTAAGTTTTTCTTATCAGAACTTCCATTATCAAGTTTGACATGTTTAACTGAAAGCACATAAGGCATATCCTCAACTAAATTCAAAAGTCGCATAACAGATCCCCATGAACCATGGGCGGAAACATGTGCATGAGCATTGCCAATAGTACCAGGCTTCGCATTTGTTAATGGATCAGCATCTATAGATGTTATAGACAAAGTACTACCAGACTGTGGGCCCAATGCCTCAATAGCCTTTATAAAAGAAACTACATTATCAGAAGGTACAAAGAAATCCTTCAATCTGTTTCTATCAGCCGATGTCGATGAGGCAAGATTTGATAGTGTCTTAGCTTTGGAAGCATTGTTTTGCTCGTTTGTAAGAAAATCTATAGCTGTACCAGCATGATCAACAGAAGCAAGTGTCGCTGTATACATATATCCATACAGAGATATAACCACCAACAGTATGACTGTAGCGAAGATCAATAAAGGTATATGACTAAATTTATTTTTCAAATCATTTTTCATGGCAGTGTTTCATTAATTTGAATAGAAAAAGTAATATTTAAATCCTGAGCCAATGTTGCCAAAGGCAGATCAACAGTGGTTTTACTAGAAAGACCTTGTAATCTGGTTTTAAAATCAAGCAAATCATCACGTGTAGGTGCAACGCCTGACACAATCACAGTCATGGTGTTAGTAGATGGATGTTCCAATGCAAAAGAGGTCAATTTTATATTTCTACGAATGCTGACTATAGAACTCACCGCCTGGGAATAGACGTCTGTACTAATATTACTTGAAACTGTATTTAATAGCGCCGAACTGGCCGATAATTCCTTTTGAACTGATGTCACTATAGTATCATCAGCAGTTTTCTGAAGATCGGCCACTTGTCTCAAATGTATTTTTTCCTCGAGTGAAGAATAAATGTATGCTGGAAAAAGTGAAGCTATGCCAATGACAACACCGACTGAAACAAAGAACAGAAGTACGATCAAACCACGGATACGATATTCTCGTATAAGACTACCCTTCTCTTGATTTGGTAAGAAAGTGTAATTCATAAAATGATCATAGGGCTAGACCTGCAGCAGATGTGTAATCAAAAGAATCTGCCTTATCTATAGGTGGAACGTATTTGTTTGTATCCAAAATATCGCGCCAGACATCTATCTCTTCAACTTTGATAAGGTCTGCAACTTTCGATCGAAGCAGGTTGGTAACTAATTCTGTATTATGCCCAGTGACTATAACTTTTTTGATTGGTCCATTGTCACCATTTCGAGTCAACCAATATGAATAGACTCTGCGAACTTCTTCAGTCAAAATATCAACGTATTTTGATATATCAGACTCGGTGGAACCAGCGCCTATGGTTGATGTAAAACCGATTGCCCCATCAGAATATATATATGCCCCTGTCTTTGTCTTCATAGAGTGAATGATCAGGGCATCTTCTAGACCTTTATAATAAACCGCTCTAGCAACGGCGCGTGGAATAGTTTCAAAAGCGATCGGTACTATTCCGGCTTTTTTAAATATTGAGATCATGTGCTCAATATATGTTCTTGGGACAGCAGAAACACTCGCTCGCCATGGACGATTGTGATCTCCAGGTAATAAATCAAAAGTAAAAACGGTGTCAGCGGCAGAGAGTGGAATATTTTCTTCAAGTTTAAATTCAATATTCTGAGTGATCATATCCATATCACCAGGAGGAACCTCTATTTCAAACAGATAAGCCTTCTCTTCAGGGATAGAAAGTCTTGCGTAAAATAATTTATTCTTCTGAGCAACCTCGGCTATGGTGGCTATAAACTTTGCTTCGTCTCGAACGTCCCCATTTTCAATGATACCTGGTTCCAAGGGTACTAAACCGTATTTTGTGATCTTTCTACTGCCAACTGGTCTTGAATATTCAATAAAAGAAATAGTGTCATCAGATATATCTATACCCGCATGTGGCATCAGGAGAAACTTTGGTGGAGGAAAGAGTTTAAAGAAAAGAGATGAGTGCATTACGATAATTATAATGCACAAATGACCAAGTAACAATGACACAATGCTCAATGTTCAATAACACAATTTTCAATCACGTCTTCTGAAAATCTCACGTAAAGCCGGGCTAGCTGACACTATTATGATGACTGCGACCGCTGGCACTACATAACGATCTGGATTTGGAATGATTGAACCAAAACCATAACCTAACCAAAGCATGAGTTCTGTCCAAGCGAGAGCACCTATGATGTTAAAACTTATAAAAGTCTTATAAGTCATATTCCCTATGCCGGCCACAATAGGTGCAAATGTGCGGATGATGGGTATAAAGCGAGCTAAAATAATAGTTTTCTTGCCGTATTTTTCATAAAAATGTTGAGCTCGAGCTATGTGTTTCTTATCAAAAAAAAGTGAGTTCTCTTTTGTAAATATAGCTGGACCAACTTTTTTACCAAAAGCATAGCCAACAGTATCACCGAGGACAGCAGCTAAGAAAGTTCCTATAAGTAACCAAGCAAAAGGAAGTTGATGTTGTGAAGCGAGAAATCCAGCTGTAAAAAGAAGTGAATCTCCCGGTAAGAAGAAACCAAAGAATAATCCCGTTTCAGCAAAGATGATGCCGATGACACCAATAAGTCCTAAAGTCGATATTAAAATATGCGGATTTAAAAATGAAAGCATTATATTTTATCTAAATACGCTTGCAAAATGAGTGCTGCTGCCGAGGCGTCTGTCAAATCATTCTTCCCTTGAAATCTCTCCGCTTGCTGACTAGTCATAAATTCTGGTTCCAAGTGTACTACCAATCCTTTTAACTCCAATTCTTTCTTCAAATTCAAAACTTCTGGCAGAATCTTATTCGGCTGGCCTTTATAGTTGCGTGATTCGCCTAAGACAATATCTTTGACATCATTCTTATTTGCCAATCCTACTATTTCCTCAAGATTATCTTTTGAACTACTTAAAACAACCACGGGCATAGCGAATTGTCCCGCTTCATCAGACATAGCGATACCTATGCGTTTTGTACCATAATCTATTCCTAATATTCTCATAATCTCTAGTCTAACGATATTTAAGTATAAGCGCTAGTTTTTTACCTACCTCGAGTGTCCCCCAACATCTACAGGGTTAACATAATCCTGACCAACTGATGGTACTGATACTGTACCAGGGTTTGAAACATTGAAGACTGGTGGTGCTGAAGGTGCTGGTATAGGTGATGATGGTGATGGTTGTGTATTCACACACACTTCACTACTAGTAGCTGTAGTACCAGATGGATATGTAGCAACTAGGATGGCACAGTAACTTGAGTTTGGTGATAG